>Ga0222714_10006216_pt1 | contig 11197 bp, 8 predicted proteins | sample C33_3DmetaG_FD_165048 | JGI IMG/M metagenome (GOLD analysis project Ga0222714, IMG submission 165048) | Estuarine water microbial communities from San Francisco Bay, California, United States - C33_3D | ecosystem: Environmental > Aquatic > Marine > Unclassified | place: USA: California... | reverse complement strand
GTATAAGACATACTTATACCCTAATTTATTGTGGATAAGGATATATACGTAATACATAGCGCATTTGTTCACACAGTATTGGGAATATACCCCGCGACGGTTCACGCGGTGGCGCACGCGGCATCACACGATGGCGCACGCCGACGCGCGGGCGCCCGTCGCCCGCGACGCCGCGATAGACGATGCGATAGACACGTTCATATTCGACCTCGATGGCACGCTGTACCCGATCACGAATGGCTACGAACACGCCTGTCGCGCGCGAGTGTTTTCATTCATGGTGAACCGCATCGGTGGCTTCGCCTCGGAGTCGCACGCGAAAGACGTGTGGTGGAGCGCGTTTCAGCGGTATAATCAAACGCTGCGGTCGTTGAGGGCGTTAGGGTACGATGCGTTCGATGCGGAGGAGTATTGGGCGTACACGCGAGGCGATGCGAGGGAGTTTCTCAAGCCGAACGCGGAGGCGCGCGCCTTTGTCGAGGCGTTGCGAGGGAAAAAGTTTGGTGCGTGCGACGTCGTGTGTGTGGTATCGCGCGCGCGATTGGACTGACGAATGTACGCGTAGTATTTACGAATTGTCACGAGACGCAAGCGCGCCAAGCGCTCGAGGCGTTGGGGCTATTAGACTGTTTCGACGGCGTGTTCGGCGCCGGGCGCATGGACGAGTGCTGCAAGCCCGAACCCGCCGCGTTCGAAAAGCTCTTCGCGCACTTTTCCATCGCGCACCCACACAAATGTGTATTTTTTGAAGACTCGTTGAAAAACTTACGCACGGCTAAATTGGCGTTCGGCATGCGCACCGTCCTCGTCGCGTCTCCGACGCTCGACGAAGAGCTCGCGACCGAAACCGCCGCGCATGACGACGCCTCCGAGACGGCTCCCACCGCCTTGGCGTGCGTCGATTGCGTCGTGCGCGATGTACATCTCTGTGCGCGCGCCGTGCGCGCCGCGCAGTGCGCCGACGCCGCATTGCTCGCCGTATTACTCCCGAAATAGCTCCCGGGCAATCCACAATGTATCCATCGTGTAGAGTTATAATTGGTCAAATAGTCCCCCTGAAAAGTTACGAAAAAGTTTAGCCTCAAAAAACATCACGGACGCGACGTCCTCCGCACACGCTCGCGCGCGCACGGCGCCGACCCGCGCGAGCCGTCGAGCGCACCGAGCGCGACACATTTATTCCTCACCATGTCCCGCGTCGCGTGCGCGCCGTGCGCGTCGCACCGCGCGGTAGAACGCGCGCACGCGCCGGTCGCGCGCCGGCGCGAGGTCTCGAGGGCACGCGCGCCATTGGCGCATCGCCATTCGCGTCCGTGCGCGCGCACGGGGGCGGTAAACGACAACGCGGCGTCGAGTGGGCATGGATGGAACGCCGATAAACGCATCGAGCGCGCGAACGCGAGCGACGGGGGGTCGCCGGGCGCGGGGGACGCGCTCGAGGTGCGTAAGGCGACGCCACCAGATGTAAACGCTGGGGTTATGGGCGAGCCGAGCGCGGAGAGCGGCGATGGCGTCGAGGATGGCGCGGGCGCGGGGGCGAGGGATGGAGCACACGGGAGTGCGATGGTTGACCCGTTCGCGAGCGCGAGTGATCTGGCGTCTGGGCGATTACGGGCGAGATTGACGCGCGCGAGCGCGGCGGCGGAGGGTCGAGCGGGCGTCGGGACGCCATCCGGAGCGACGCCGTCCGGAGCGACGACGACGACGAGTGCGGCGGAACTCGCCTGGGCGTCGACGTTGAAGAAATTCGATGAGTATGATACCGCGGCGACGGCGCTGGATGCGCTGGAGTGTCAGTTGGAAGACGCGGTATTGAGCGAAGAGTATCACGAGGCGGCGTCGTTAAAGCGCGCCATCGACGGGTTAAAGGCTGGGGATTCCACGGGTGCAGTGTGCGATGCGTACGTTGAAGCTATTAAAGAGCAAAGATTTAATGATGCCGCGACACTTCGTGACGCTGGCGTGGGCTTGTGCGGGTGGTGGGCTGGTACGGAAATTTTCGACGATGAGGAGGAGGAGGCCGCCGACGAAGACGACGAGGGCGACATCGCTCGCACGAATTCGTCATCATCGTCGACGACATCGTCAAATAACCCACTCGGCGTGATAATGCGTGTCACCCGTGAGCATGGTCGATTGGTTGGGTCGACGTATTCGTCGCGAGACTTGGCGGATATCGTCGAGCTGCACAAGGCGTACCCCAAGGGGTACGACTACGACGCCGGTCAACCAGTGTTGGAAATTGCAATGGAGCAAGATCCAGAGTCCGCTACTGGATACAGGCGCGATGTTGTTCGATTAAATTATATTCCTGCGACGATTACTGTAGAAGATGGCGAAGGTATTGGCTTTATTAATGGCGACGGGAGCGCCGCTGACGACGAGCTCAAAGCGTTTGACGACGCCGTGGACGCGGCGAATCGTGGGTTGTTAGACGAATGGCGCCGTTCGAACGGGACTGATATCGAAAACGTCAAGGACGAAATCAAAGCGACGTTGCTTAGTTTAGGTCCGCCGTCGGCTATCGTTACCGACGATGGCGAAACTATCAGTTTCCTTGACGACTTTGACGACGACGAAGACGACGAAGACGAGGATGATGAGGATGACATGTTGTACGATATCAAGCGTTCCCCAGCGGCTATTGAGCAAGAGGGCTTACATACATTTGTATTGACGAGCGTCAACGAGACGGTTGAAGAAGACTTTGAGGAGGATGAGTTGGTCGGCAAGCCGTATTCGAGCGCGCTCGACCGAGAAATTGAAGGCTTCTTAGCCACCAAATGGGAGAGCATGGCGTCGACGGATGCTTTACCTAAGGGGCACGCGTTCGGTGCCGGGTCTTCCTCAAAGCTTGTGGACGCCGTAAAAGAAGCAGCACAAGAAATGTTCGCGTCACGAGACGAGGATGATTACTTGACTGAGCTCGTCGTCGACGCCGATGAAGATGACGCCGACGAAGCCGCCGCCAACGACGAAGACGACGAAGAAGACGACGAAGACGAAGTCAGCGCCGAAGAATTGCTCGCATTCCTCGGTCAAGAGAGCGTCTTGCACACTCCACTCCCGAATCGCGTGCGATTCAACCGTATTCCGCCGACATTGGCGAGCGGTAAGACGGGGGACATCTTCGACGGGTTGTACATCGGCGCCTTTGGCCCGCACGGCCCAGAAGTCTTGCGCATGGTTCGCGGTCGTTGGGGCGACGAAATCGGCGAATCACACGATTGCGTCACCGCCATTAAAATCACCGGCGATGAAAACGTCCCGTGCGGCGCCGCGTCGTTTCGCGCCAAGATTAACAACGCGAACAAGCTCACCGACGGTGGATCCTCCTACCCCGAAGAGCTCGGTGTACTCGCGCGCTACAAGGGCGAAGGCCGCGTCGCTAAGCCTGGATTTTCAGACTCTCATTGGGTTGAAGGCGAGCTGTTGGTGTTGAACGGTAAAGGAGGCTCGCTCACCGGCGGCGCCGAACTCGGATTCGTCTGGGCTGTCCCGGGCGAACGCCGCTTGCTCATATTGTTTTCATCCCTCACGCTTCCAGACGTCGACATCGCTTTGCCGACGCGCGATTGATTGATGCAAACTCGCTGCTTTGCTTCACATTCATTCATTCATTGATTGATTGATTCATTTCAATTTTTTTCGCCGCGGTTTGGTGCGGTTGCTCGCCCAAACCATCATTCGTTATATCACTGTGTAATAAACCTCTTGTTTGTTCTTCTTACAAAAGCACGTCGACGATTCGGGAGCCCGAAACGCGCGACGCTTCTTCTATGCATATATATTTTTTTGTCGTGTTTGCTGTTTTAGTATTCGTTAAATCTACGTAGAAACGCCGCCCCGCGCACTCGGTCTACTTTGCGTCGGGATTCGACGCCAAGTATTCGACCGCTTGAGGAATGCTTTGTATCTTGTCCGCCTCGCCATCGGGAATCTCCACCGCGAACTCCTCCTCCATCGCCATCACAACCTCCACGGTGTCAAGGGAATCTAACCCTAAATCCGCCCCAAACGCCGACGTGGGCGTGACTTTCCCCGCGTCAACCTTGGCGAACGCCTTCACCACGCCCACCACGCGCTCCGTCACCTCATCCTTGTTTAAAAACCCCGCACCGTACGCGCGGCACATCGCATGCGCGCTCTGCAAAGAAAACACAGCGCATACAACGCGCGATGACGTCAGTCGCATGACACGCGAACGCCGCGCCGTCGACACGGCGCGACGAATTGACACAGAAATCATAGGGTTGCGATCAATCGTGATCGCCCGGCGCACGCCGTCGCCCCCTGTGCGCGTTCGTCGCGATCAATCGCGTGCATCGACGATAGAGACACACGACGTACCGAGGTCACGTTCGACGTGTGCGCGCGCGCGAGGCCGGCGATGATGGATCGACGAAGCATCGTGAGGCGTCTGATTGTGACGTCAGTTGGTCGCTCTCGCGCGGGCGCAGCGGCATATCGACGCGCGCGACGCGAAAGCGGACGCGGCGCCGCGACTGGGCGATGCCGCGATGTCTCTCGCGTCGCGTCGCGCGCGCGTTGGTGGCGTTGGCGGCGCTGGCGGCGTGCGATTACGGGACGATGAGGAGCTGGGTGCGCGCGGTCACGGCGAGCGAGGACGCGCGCGGTGGGGTATTAGTGGCGATAGGCGACGTGCACGGCGATCCTGACGCCGCGAGACGGGCGCTGATGTTAGCGGGCGTGGTCGATGGCGATGGCGCGTGGTGGCGCGGCGTGCGTGGCGGTGAGGGAGGCGACGTTGGCGCGCCGATGACGGTTGTGCAGACGGGAGACTTGGTGGACCGCGGGGACGGTTCCGTCGCCGCTGTGGATATGTTCGAGCGCTTAAAGATTGACGCGCGCGACGCAGGGGATGAGTTGGTGTGTTTGATAGGGAATCACGAGCTCATGGTGTTGCAACACGACTTGAGGTTTGTTTCGAGAGAGGAGCTGGCGGCGCTCGGACGCGAGTCGCTGGCGAAGACGACGGATGAATCCTCGGGCACGGGGCTTGGATTGCGGGCGTATTACTACGCTGGAGTTTTGTCGTGGAAGAAGATGTTCGCTCGGGGCGAAGAGCGCGGAGGGGTGTTGCGAAATAAGCCTGTGGCGGTGATTCGCGGTCGCGGTCGATGCGCGACGGCGTTTGCGCACGCGGGACTACTTCCGATGCATTTCGCAGATCATGACGCGCCTGGTGTCGATGATTTAAACGCACGCATGCGCGAGCTAATTGATGTCGATGTCGTTGGGCATTCCACGGACGCGCTCATCGGGAACGACGGACCGGTGTGGACGCGTGAGCTGTCGCAAGGCGCCGAAGGCGTGGCGTGCGCGTACGCGGAAAACGTGACGCAAAGACTCGGCGTGCGCCGCATCGTCGTCGGTCACACTGTCACCAAAAGTGGCCAAATCGAAACGCGATGCAATGGGTTGATTCACATGATTGATGTTGGGATGTCAGCCATGTATGGAGGGACGCCGAGCGCTTGGATGTGCGACGAGGACGAAGGACCGGTGGCCATTTCGTCTACGGGCGCGCGCACGCCACTCGAATCGTAAGGCGTGAATGTTCTTCGAGTACTATTCTTCATCGTATGTATATTACTTTCAAACCTGCATTTTGTTTACCGGTATCGGTACTAGGTAATAGCTATTTGTAGTCGCTGCTTCTGTCTTCTAATAAAACGAGGCTTCTCGTCGCGTGTCGTCTTCGTATCGTTATGTGCCATCTGAAGCCACCATCTTTCGTGCTTCAAAAATTCGTTCGAGGTTTTGCAACGTATGTCGCGGACCCACCGCGCTTAGTCCGTGCGCGTTGAGTAACTGCTCGAGATTCTTGTTCAACAAGAAGACTCCGTACGTGTACTTGGTTCGATCGTTTGGCGTCTCCATAAATAGAGGAAACTCTATTCGCGTAAGCGTCTTCTTCGTCGGCGTTCGGCCATCGCCACCAGATCCTTTGCCAACGGCTTGCGGTGCGACTTGATGGAAATCGCAAATATACGATCTACTTGCCGCAGGGCACACAGGGTAGCGCAAGCGAACGTCTAAAATCGCCGCGAGTTGAATCAATATTTGCGCCACATACCCATACGCCGCCGCATCGTTCTCAAGATCCTCGGTGCGAACCGATACGCTTTTCGACGGTGCCGGTCCGAGATCGAGCGGAATATCTGCAATCTTCATCAGCGGATACTCCTCTGAATGACCTTCGGTGATTACTCCACCCACGAGGCCGATTTCGAAAATCTCCGCAAGCTCGCCCACGAGACGCCATCGTCGCGCGACGAGCGCGCGCTGCTTCTGATACAACTTACCGATGCCATTTGGTCCGTTCAATGCGTTTTCTGCAACATCGAGTTGTTCGTTCGCCTCAACGAGCTTCTCGCCCGCCTGCCGCAGCGCGCGAATGCGTCGTCCGACGTCATCCTTCATCAATCCCAAACTTTCTCGCGCCTCAGTGAGCTCCTTCGTCAGCACCGACACGTGCTCATCTGCGGTCACTCCAGCACTCGTGCCGTTAAAGTCATCACTCTTTGCCGACAACGCCGGTGTCCAAGCCGTTGAAACACGCTCGCGAGATGAAAGATGTTCCTCCAACCGCCGCACGAGCTCATCGCGTAACTCCGCCGTATCCCTCAACGTGCGCTTCGCATCAATTAACTTTTCAACATTCGCCACCATGGTCTTCACATCTACTAATTTCGTCTCACCTTTCTCGGCGCGCGCCCAGACTTGCGCGGCGGTGACGTTCGAACCAGTCGACCTCGGACTCGCGCCCGACTCGCTCCGTCGACTCCGCGCCGACCGCGAGCCGCCGTCGAATTCATCACCTTCTACGACCACACGATCAATCACCACGTTCACCGTCTCGCTCGACATTTGTTCTTTACGCTTTTTCGCTTCGAGTGCATCTAAAAACGCGCGCACGGCATCGCCCGCACCGTCACCAGACGAAGGCGCGGGCGAATACACGCCATCCGCCAGCCGAATAAACGCCGCGTTGGCCGGAATCGCAACCCCCGAAGGCACTCTATCACCCACGCGCACGAGCGAACTCAAATCAATCGCCGCGCGACATATCAACACATCATCTGTACTCACATCCGCACGCGCAGCGGTGTCCCGAACGACGCCTAAACCGCGTTTCCACGCGCGCGGCTCGCTCGCGCTCCGCTCGCCAATCGCCGCCAGCTCACCACCTGTTCCTCTCGTGCCGTACACGCAAAGCTCAAATTTCACCCCGCAATCGCTCCCGAGCGCCTTAACCAACGCACCACCGTCGCCATCGCCGTCATCGAACGCACACCAGTCGGGATTGAGCCCGCGCCCGCGACGCTCCGCGGCGCTCGTAAACGAGAATCCGCGCGTCGCGTCGTAATCATCCACGCACACCTCCCCGTATGGCGTCGGCGCGTACACCGAACCGTTCGTACGGTACGCACGAAGCGTATAGTACGTCCCAGTGATGTCCGCCGTCAGCGCGTGCGCGTCGCTCGTCGACACCGTCGACGATGACGATGACCGTTGAATGTTTCGCAACGCGATCCCTCGAACGTGTCGCAACGCCACGGGCGCGGCGTAGCGCGCCGTCGACGGCGTCGACGCCGAGAACGCCGGTCCGCCGACGCCGTCACCATCCGCGCGCGACATTCGTGCGTGCGCGCGCGCGATGCGAACGCATGCGATGCGCCACGAAATGCCGACACGTGTTCAATCGAATCCTCAATTCACGCCGCGCCGCGCCGTCGTCGACGACACCTCGCATGTCCACCACCGCGGACGTCGCGCGCGCGATCGATTTCCTCACGCACGCGCGCGCGCTCAAGCGCGTGGCGCGCGCGGGATGGCTTCAACGCGGACTACCGGCGCGATCGGTGGAATCTGTCGCCGACCATTCGTGGCGCGTGGCGCTCTTCGCGCTCGTGCTCGCGCCGTCGAGCGGCGTCGACCGCGATCGCGCGATTCGCATGGCGCTCGTGCATGACCTCGCGGAGTGCGTGGTGGGGGACATCACGCCGAACGACGGCGTGAGCGATGAGGAGAAGCGTCGGCGCGAACGCGCGGCGATGCGAGACTTTTGCGACGGATTGACGCGCGATGGCGATGGGCTCGCGCACGTGGCGCGAGATGTGGAGGCGTTATGGGAGGAGTATGAACTCGGTGAGAGTGCGGAGGCGAAATTGGTGAAGGATATGGATAAGTTGGAGATGATTATGCAGGCGCACGAGTACGAAGGCGACGGCGAGGACGCGGGCGGGGCGAAACGGGGAGGTTTGGAGGAGTTTTTTACGAGTACGGCGGGGAAATGGCGAACGACGATTGGGGAGGAGTGCGCGGGGGAGATTGTGCGGCGGCGAGATGCGGCGATGGATGGCGTAGATTCAATGTAACGTGCTGTAACGTAATGAGTACACGTGGTTATAACAATATGGAAACCGAGACGGCTGTACGCGCCTTGGGTTTGCTATCGCTCGTACGAGCGGTAGCGCATCATCATCATCATCATCATTTACGACGACGACTCGATTGACCACCGTTAGGCGAGACGGATTTTACTCCATTCGCCGCGGCGCCAAATCGAGGCGTACACTATACCTTGCACAAATCTATAAGCTACGTAAAGCGACCAGACGACAGTCAAGTTGCAATTAAACCACACCACGGCGATGTAAGCGGATGGAAGGAATAACACCCATTGGCTTAGAATGCTCACACATGCCACGCGCTTGGCGTCGCCGACGCCTAAAAGGGCATTTTGCATGGTGAGACTCACGGCGTCGCCGCACACGGTGAGTCCCGTCATGCGCAACGGCGTCACCGCCATTTCCACGGCGTATGGATCAGTCAAAAAGACGCCAAGCACAATGCGCGGGAACATGGCGAGTAAGACACCAACAAATGACATCAATACCGCGGTAATCTTGGCGACGTCCCAGGGCCATTGCTTGGCGTCTTCGATGTCCCCGCGGCCGAGCGCGCGGCCGCTCAAAGCGCCCGCCGCGAGACCCATCCCCATGCATGGTAAAATCAAAAACAACATCAAGTTGATCAAAACGTTCACCGCCGCAACTTCCGTGGTACCTAACCTCCCGACGATGGAGTAAAGGGTCATCATTCCAGAGGCATATAGTAAGTTTGTCACCGACGTCGGCACCGCTTGCGTCGCCAAGATGCGTAAATCTGTCAACGTCGGTCTCGTCTGTAAAAATCCAAGCGTCGTCGCTCGCTTAATGCCTTGATAAAAATACATTGCAGTTCCACACCAAACACTAAAACTCGTCCCTAAACCCGCGCCGAGCGCACCGAGCGGAGGAATCCCCAGCGCCGGTATCCCAAAAAAGGTCAACACCAGCGACAAAGAAAAATTAATCGTATGCATCGCAATCAGGGTGTTCATGTACACGTGCGGTTGCTGAATCGCATTCCAAAATCCTCGAAATGCAAAATTCATCCCCACCGCGGGCACGGCGAGCAACCGCGCTCGCAAATACGGCACCGCGGACTCTATGACTTTCGCATCCGTCGTGTACAGCGGTACCAACACATCCGCGTACGTATACGCCGCAATCGCCATCGGTATCCCCATAGCGAGTACCAATATCAACGCTCCATTTAGGGGCGACGCAACCTCATCCATGCGCCCTTCACCCATGCGCCGTGCCGCCATCGCTTGCACCCCGCTCGCCACGCCTTGCAACGCCGCTTGCGACTGAAAGTTCATCGTGCTCCCCAACCCCACCGCCGCCACTGCTGCCGTACCCAATCGCCCAACCATCGCCGCGTCCGCTAAATTTAACACATTCTGCGACGCCATCCCACCCATCACGGGCAGCGCTTGCGCCAAAACCTTTTCCACGCGGTCGCCCGGGACGCCGAGCACCGACTTTGGCATCACCGCCGGCAGCCCAACATCGCCCGCATCGCCCGATGCCGACGCCCCGTCCTTTTCGTCGACGACGACGAAAGATACCACGCGTCGCCGTCGCACCGCGGCGTCGCGACATCGATCGGGCGTCGCGCGCGCGCGCACGGCGCCTGAGCTCGCGCCAGTGACAGGTTTACGCGGTGTGTCGACGCGTCGACGCGGCGCGGCGCCGACGCGCGCGGGCGTCGCGCCAGGCGCGAACGACGCGCGCGAAGCGACTGCAAACATTGCGCGTGAGCGAGCGCGCGCACCGGGCGCGATCGGAGGCGCGGTGTGCGGGCGACAGTGCGCGCGAAAGCGCGACAGCGTCAACAGTTGCTGACGCTGACTGGGCGACGTTTGGGACAGACACGCAACGTATGGTTGGTTTTCATGGCTATGCGCTAAGCGTGCGCGCGAATGGCGCGCGTGACTGGTGATGACTATTATTTTGGTCGCTTTCGCGCGCCAGACGCGCGATTTGGCGGACGAGACGGCGTTCGTGAGTCTTCGTCGATGAGGTCGGCGTCGTCCGCGGCGGCTAATCGAAACGACGCCTTTGTCCTCGATGAGGCTGTTGAACCCTGTGCGTTGTAATTGACGCGCGCGAGTTGTGCCTTTAATCGCGCTTTACGTGCGTTGTAATTGTCGATGCCCACCACGGCGTTGGCATCGAGCACTGCGGCTTCGTACTGTTCGAAGAGCGTCTCGAATGACATGGCGTCGCGAGGCGTCGAGTTTCTCGCGCGAGCGACTTTGGATGTCGCCGATGACGACGATGTCGACTCGCACCACGCGCGAGAAATTTCAGGGGGTGTCAATCGAATGGTGATTTCGGCTTGCTTGACATCTACAGTGAGAGAGGTTTGTTTCGTGCTCTTGGTGTACACGTCCAGCCGTAATTCGCGGTTTGCGTCGGCGCATAAATCCATCAACTGAAACTTAACCTCACCCACCAAACGCGTCTTGGCGTCGTCGAGTAATCTCTTTGCATCCAACGCATGTTGTGTGGCATCACCGTCGGCGACGCCACCGCGCGCCGTCGCATCATCGACAATTGTGGACAGAATTAAATGAAACGTCGTCGACGAAACGCGGCTCGTCGGCGGAATCGTCCACTCCGGAGCGGCAATCAACGACCTCGCCAGCGTGCTTCTCCTCTTCTCCTCATCGCGAAACAATGGTACTAATATACCAACGTGTGGTCTATCCACGCTCGGCTCACATGCGTGTCGCCCGAGCGATAGCCACTTATCTTTATCGTCCGCGCTCGACGCC
>Ga0222714_10006214_pt1 | contig 11198 bp, 6 predicted proteins | sample C33_3DmetaG_FD_165048 | JGI IMG/M metagenome (GOLD analysis project Ga0222714, IMG submission 165048) | Estuarine water microbial communities from San Francisco Bay, California, United States - C33_3D | ecosystem: Environmental > Aquatic > Marine > Unclassified | place: USA: California... | reverse complement strand
GCCCGCTGGCGATTTCCTGTGGTACTGCTCGGCGGCGTACTCGTCAAGCCAACAAACATGTGCTTGTTGCTTTGCTTGATGTCAAAAGACATGCCGCGCACCTCGTCGTTGAGCTTTGTAATCGTGCGAGTGGTCTGTGCGCCCTTGTTCCAGTTGTTGCTGTTGTCGGCGCGCCGGATCAAGCCCGTCTCGCCGCTCGCGATGAGACCGCCCGTCGCTTCCGTCCACGTCGCGTACTGCAAGTCATCAGCGCCCTGGATGATGTGTCGGACCCAGTGCACGCGAGACAGAGATGCACCTTCTGCACCAAAGCGCACAGTTGCGTAGAGAGGATACGCGGGTACGTCATCAGAGCTCGAGAACAAAGCGCCATCTTTGAAGTAGCCGACGTTGCCGTCGTCCATGACGGAGACTTGGAACGTTTCGCCGTTGTGGTACGGGCCAAAGTCCTCGTCGCGCACGACACCGTGCTCAGAGATACGGATGATGCCATTGTCGCACACAATACCAAAGTCAATCACGCTGTCAACATCATTCGAGGAACCAGAGTTCAAGCCAAGCATGGTCGACTTGTCCGTTTGGTCGCAGTCTGCAGCGATGCCGCGAACTTCATCGCTGGCCTTGGTCACCGCACGCATGCTTCGTGCGCCGCTGGACCAACCTTCGCCCGCAGCCGTGCGCTCAAGGTGCCCGGCATTGTCAGACTGGACGCCATCCATGGCCTCGAATTCCATAGCCTGCAAATCGTTCGCCCCTTTGACAATCTTGTCGACCCAGCGCACGTTGTCCACGGCACCAGCGTTGTCGTGGATGGCCACGTTACCGTACAGCGGGAAGTTGGGAGGCGTCGAGCTCGTGTACTTGAGCTCGCCGTCCATGTAGTATTCCATTTGCCCAGCTTCGTTGAGCGCAATCTGGAACGTCTCGCCAGCGGTGTACGCACCCAAGTCAAACTTCTTTGAATCGCGCTCTCTCACTTCGGCTCTGCCGTCATTCTTGAAGTACACAGCATAGTCAATCGCCCGCTGGCGATTTCCTGTGGTACTGCTCGGCGGCGTACTCGTCAAGCCAACAAACATGTGCTTGTTGCTTTGCTTGATGTCAAAAGACATGCCGCGCACCTCGTCGTTGAGCTTTGTAATCGTGCAAGTGGTCTGTGCGCCCTTGTTCCAGTTGTTGCTGTTGTCGGCGCGCCGGATCAAGCCCGTCTCGCCGCTCGCGATGAGACCGCCCGTCGCTTCCGTCCATGATGCAAAATGTAAATCTCGAGCACCCTTCACGATTGTGTGCACCCAGCGGGCATATTCCAAAGCACCTTCAGGTGACGAAACATACGCATCAGCGTACAGTGGGAATAATGGTTCTCTTGTACTCGTATACACAAGGTGACCTTCTTGAAAGTATTGCACTTCACCCTCATCGTTGACTGCGATCTGGAAGGTTTCTCCAGTGAGATACGATCCTACTTCCAGCTTCTCTTCTCCATCTTCATATATGCGCAAAGTTCCTTTGTCACAAAACACGGCAAATTCGATCGCTCCGTTTTCTGCAGCATCATAGAAAGCGCTTCTCAACCCGAACATCATTTCGGTGAATGTGTTGTTGCAATCTGCAGAGATACCACGAACCTCATCTCCCACTCTGGTCACTGCGCTCTTACTTGAAGCAAAATGTCTCGGATGTGGGACGCGGTGCGGTCGCTGAACGTCACCGTGCGATGCCGTACATTCTTCGACTTGATCGAATTCAACCATTTCTATCCAGTGCATGTGCTCGAGCCGAGCGCCATGCGTGTAAATTCTGGCTTGTGAGGACAACGGAAACTGTGGCTCTTTCGTGCTTACGTGGAGTATGTTCCCATTTTGTAAATACATGACGGTACCTTCAGAATCAATGACGATTGAAAATGTCTCACCAGGACTGTAAGCAGATGGTGCTTCCATAATCGGCTGGTGTTCTTGCTGATTTCTTTCGATACTATCTTCCGAAGTGTTGTCGTTTGCAAGCGCTGGCGAAAACTGACCATTCTGTATTTCTGGCTGTGAGTTGCTTGGTTGTTGCCCCAACTGCGCTTTCAACGCCTCTATTTGAGCGAGAGCCCGTTGAAGTTGCGCAGCAATGTCATCACTTTGCTGAGGCGGCTGCTGGCTGGAACTCTCCGAAGTTGGCTGAAGCGGTGTTGGACGACCTTGAGGTTCAATGACCTTGATCGTCACACCGTCTTCAACGAGTCTTAGCATACCGGCATCGCAAAAAATTGCGAAATCCAGTGTACCATTTGGCATGATGCTCGCAGATGTGTTTGAAACGAGACCAAACATCATTTGAGCTTTGTTGTCCGAACAATCAGCTGCGACACCCCGCTTGTCATCAGTGACACTTGAAATCGTTTTATTGCTCACAGCGTAGCCAAAGACTGCGTCTTCGTTTTCCGAAGCTGGTGTAATATACGATGTAACGATACCAGATTCATTTGCGCTTCCGTCCATGGAGAAAAAGTGAATTGGCTGCAAATCGTTCGCCCCTTTGACAATCTTGTCGACCCAGCGCACGTTGTCCACGGCACCAGCGTTGTCGTGGATGGCCACGTTACCGTACAGCGGGAAGTTGGGAGGCGTCGAGCTCGTGTACTTGAGCTCGCCGTCCATGTAGTATTCCATTTGCCCAGCTTCGTTGAGCGCAATCTGGAACGTCTCGCCAGCGGTGTACGCACCCAAGTCAAACTTCTTTGAATCGCGCTCTCTCACTTCGGCTCTGCCGTCATTCTTGAAGTACACAGCATAGTCAATCGCCCGCTGGCGATTTCCTGTGGTACTGCTCGGCGGCGTACTCGTCAAGCCAACAAACATGTGCTTGTTGCTTTGCTTGATGTCAAAAGACATGCCGCGCACCTCGTCGTTGAGCTTTGTAATCGTGCGAGTGGTCTGTGCGCCCTTGTTCCAGTTGTTGCTGTTGTCGGCGCGCCGGATCAAGCCCGTCTCGCCGCTCGCGATGAGACCGCCCGTCGCTTCCGTCCACGTCGCGTACTGCAAGTCCGATGCGACCAATCCCATACGCTGTGATTGCGCGTACGCCGGCATCACAAGAACTCGCAGCCCATCATTCGAGCTCACGACTGCGGTCAGGGCGATGATCATACCGATCGCAGCAGTCGCCGCTCGACGCCAGGACCACGCATTCGACCGGCGTCCCTCGATCTCGCGCCTCGTCATCAACAACGGTGTCGCCTCATCCCGCCCCCAGCGCGCGTCCACCCCCGACATCATCACGCGTGCGTTCAAACGCACCCGTCAACGCACCGTCTCGCGCTCACGCGCACACGATGACGTCTCTCGCGCGACGAACACGCAAAGAGTGTTCAATTCGTTCCCACCGGAGCGCGATTCAAAATCACTTCCAAAACTCCGCCCGACGCACGCGAGCACGCCACGCTCGCGTTGGCGCCTCGATCGCGTACAATATATTACTTACCGCCGTCCGAGTGTGAATACCTCGTCGCGCACGAGTCGCGTGCGCGGCACTAGCGCGCCATTGCCGCGTGGCTGCGCCCACGTTTTGGTGTTGGCGCCCGCGACGGGCGCGCGGTCGCGCGCGCACTGTTTGTCGCCGCCTCGCGACCCGCGCGCGCGTCTCGCGCCGCCGCCGACGACGGCGATGGCGAAAGAAAAATTATTGCGATTTTTTACACCCGCGCGCGCGGGGTGCGGCGATGCGCGAGAGGCGCGCGGAGGGCGCGAATCGGCACGTCAGCGAGCGTTTTTTAAAGCGTTTCAAGTGCACTCGCGCGCGCATTCGTGCGCGCGCGCGGCGACGACGGCGGTCGCATGCGCGGGAGGCGCGCGACGTGGACGCGCGAGGGATGTTTCGTGACGTCTGGGCGCGCGGATGCGAGAACTGGGGCGATGACGACGAGGGCGGAGGCGATGTTGACGAAGCGGAGGGGCGCGCGGCGGTGGAGGCGCTGCGACGAGAGGCGATGGATGCTCGCGCGAGGATGGATGAGATGAGGCGTGCGGCGCGGCGCGAGGTGAAATCTGTAGGGACGACGCAGGCGGCGGTGGAATCGCGTCGACGACGAGAGGAGGCGAAGACGTTTGATCCGCGAGCGGCGTCGAGACGCGGGTACGGCGAGGCGCGAACGACGACGACCGAGTGGACGCGAGTGAGTGGGTGCGGTGATGCGCTGGATGATGATGATCAGGGCGGTAGGGAGGAATCTTTCGAAGCGTATGAAGAGCGTTGGTGCGCGTTCGAATCCAGTGATGCGCGCGTCGAAGCGAGAGATATTCCTTGGCCAAGGTCTGGCGCGTGGCTCTTGCGCGCGCTCGAACGGGCGCTTCCATCTCATGACGATCCCAAACGCGCCCATCGCACGCTTGCCAAGCGTTGGCATCCAGATAAATTTATTCAACGCTTCGGTGCGCGTGTCGATGCGCGCGAGCGCGAGGCGATCGAATTGAGAGTTAAAGCCGTGTATCAGAGCGCGCAAGAACTCTGGGACGCGTGCTCAAAACGATGATTCAACACGTCGTTTCAAAACACGTGTGCAACAACGTTGAATACTAAAACTACCAACTAGATACTACAGCTGCATCGACTACTTTGTTGTACACTATTCATCTACCACATCCGCCGCGACGGCGGCATCCAACGCGTCGCGCACGGCGTCATTCGCCGCGACGTCCCGCGCCATACGTCCTCGTCCATCCTTCGCCCGCACCGCCTCTTTCGCAGCGTTAATCAACACCAACACGCACTTCAAATCCCCATTCACCGCAGCTTTAAACAACGCGGTCTCGCCATCAATATCTCTCGCCATCGCGTTCGCGCCCGAGCGCAACAACGCCTCGCACGCCTCCGCGCGTCCCCCGCTCGCTGCTTTATGCAGCGCCGTCGCTCGCCCCACGCGCGTCACCGCCTCGATCTCGCACCCAGCGCTCACGCACACCTCCACGCATCGCACGTCCCCGTGTCGCGACGCGTAATGCAGCGGCGTGTACCCCGACGCGTTCGCCGGCGTCCCGTCCGAGCGCACCGCGGACGGCGAACGCGCGAGCGCGGCGACGAGCGCGGCGCGATCGCCCACCGACGCGTGTCGCGCCGCGGACGCGTCGAAGAACACCTCGTTCAAGGACTGCGTGCAGGGCGATCCGGCGCGACAGCACGCGCATCCGGCGGACATGGGCGCGCGCGACGTGATGCGGTTGCGCGTCAGACGCGCGCGCGTTTTGTGTTGTGCGCACGCGCGGGCGCGCTGATGAGCGACGCGGCGTTCGATGACGCCCTCGATGCGGTGCGCGCGGCGAAGAATATGAAACAAACCACCGAGGCGTGCGAGGCGTTCGTGATCGCGCGATCAGGGCGGGTGACGTGCGAGGAGGCGGGGAAACTGTTGAGAGATGTGCCATTCCAGACGCGACGAATCGAGGCTTTACACGCGCTCGCACCGGCTCTGGTTGATTTCGACACCAAGCATGATGATTTAGGGGTTGGTTTGCGTTCTTGGGAAGGGTCAGAGCTCGTGGAAGTTGCGCGTGGTGTGCGACAGGCGTCGACTTTGGGACACCAACAGTCGCGCGCGCCTCCGCGTCAGCAACCAGCGACGATGGACGCGCGTCCGCGTCGGCAACCAGCGACGATGGACGCGCCAAAGTTGATGGAAGTATTTAAGCATGCGGCAGTTCAAATTCAACCGCCGCATGCGCATGGTAAAGAAAATTCGACGATGACGGATGAGGAAGTCGTTGCACACTTGCACAACTTGCGCGCGGAGATGGCGACGACGGTAAGCACCGTATCTGTGCCAAATCTCCTGTTCGAAATCAACATGGGCCTTGTCGACGTACAGAGCGCAAATATGGACCCCAAAACAGGTGCTTTAGGGCGCATCAAATTCGCACCAGGTGGTCCAATGCCTCCGCCAGAATTAGAGAAGCGCGGCGTCACCACGCACGAGTGGCGCGAATGCGTTGATTTATTGTGGTCATCGCTAGAGAAAAACCCATTCTATGCCAATCCAGCAATGGAGTGCATCGTATGCTGCTGCCCATTCGGACCGGTGACATTCGTCCTCAACCACATCAACCCGATTTGCTGGTGTTTATATTGCCCCTTTATCATGTCAAAAGGTCAAGCCGTGAAGAAGATGAACGAAAACATCCTCTCCTCGCGCGGCGTCGTCGCGGTGGTTCTCGCCTCGGGACACGTGAGATTTTTCGCCCAAGCGCGCAATGTAGTATAATTTGTAACAATTTCAAGTTTATTTACATATTCCAAGTGCGCACGCGCGTGCGCACACAACATGTACAGCCGCGCGAAGACGCCTGTAAATATTCCTCGCGCAGCAATGATACATTCACATCCGTCTTGGTTCATGACTCAAGTCGTGAGGGGGTCATCTGGTGGCGTCATTTCGCGCGCGACGTCACGCGTTTTCAACGTTACGACCGCGACATAACGCGCCATGCACGCCGCGACGAGATGCGCGACGACGCCATGGTTGGGCGGAAATCGTAGCGCGGTACGCATCAAGTCGGTTGAACGACCCGTGCAACGATCAACGTCATCGTCGACGTCGTATGCCGCGAAGGGATGGATTCAAACCTCAAGAGCGCACGCGACGACCGCTGGAAGAACGGCGACGACGGTGGTGAAGACGAGCGCGGTCACGCCTGATGATGAGTTCGCTGTTGATTATTCAGACGCTGTGCAAGGGTATAGCGAAGAGGAGATGAACGCCGGCTCGACGACGTTAGGGGGTGAGAGCGAACCGCAAGATGTGGGACGAGCGGCGAGGTACATGCGAGAGCTCATCAAAAATCAAGTGAACGCAAATCATTTAGCGCGTGCGGGGTCGATAACGGATTCGAGTGTGTTGCGCCGCAAAGGGCGATTGAAAGAGCAGGACGCGCTGATTGAGTTTATTGTGGAGTTGCATGAAACGCACACCACAGAGGAGGTTTTCACCAAGGTGGAACGTTGGATTGATGAGGTGCTGGCATTGCCCAAGGAAAAGAGAAAATTTAGTCGATTGTCGCGCATGGTTCCTGCAGTTGGGTTTTTCTTCCACCGCTTACCGTTGCTGAAGGCGTTACGAGAATACGACGAGTTTTCTTCTCTGTCAAAGCGCAGATACGTGCTGCCAAACTTTGCGGAGGTGCGGCACATTTTGAACATTGCGCAAGTGCACGCGTCGAGTAAGGATGTGAGACTCGTAACTTTTGATGCGGATGGTACGTTATACGCGGATGGTATGCACTTCGAGGATGACAACAAGATGATTGATAAGATTATGCAGCTCATGGAGTTGGGCATTCATGTTGCAATCGTCACTGCGGCGGGTTATCCAGGTGAACCCTCTAGATTTGAGGGACGCTTGAAGGGTTTGGTTGATGCATTCAAAGCGCAAGCTTTACCAAAAGAGGTTCGCGATCGATTTCACGTCATGGGTGGCGAGTGTAACTATCTTTTGCGAGTGAACGATGACTACCGGTTGGAATTCGTTCCAGCGCAGGAGTGGCACACTGATCAGATGTATGATTGGAGAGAAAATAAGGAAGTGGCGTCTTTTTTGGATCGTGCAGAAGAATTTCTTACGTCGTATGCCAAACATTTAGGGGTTGAAGTCGACGTTTTACGAAAGGAATATGCCGTTGGAGTGTTACCGAAGAGTGACACTATTTATGAAAACTTAGAAGAGATGGCGCTCGCGTGTCAGGCTGAGCTCAGTGATGCAAGCATTCCGTTCTGTGCCTTCAACGGTGGTAATGATGTTTTTGTTGACGTAGGTAACAAACACATCGGATTGCAAGCTCTCATGCGTTATTTGGACATCGATGGGTCGCAAACATTGCACGTCGGCGACCGCTTCACCCTCACTGGTAATGACGCCAAAGTGAGAGAGGCTGCGTCCATTCTTTGGGTTGCGAGTCCGGATGAGACCACTTTCTTCATGCGATTGCTTTATCGCGACATCTTAAACGCGCGGATCCTTTAAGTTAGAAATACTACAGATGTTATTGTACAAATACTACCCACAACCGGCATACAAAACGCCGCAACAACTTGATTTATTTTTTTGACGCACTCGCAAGTGCCTTTTTCGTCATCTCGATCTCGTTCACCAAGAACTCTACGCGTCGCTCGAGCGTTGTGAGCTCGTTTGTTAGAATCTTTGATTTTGATTCCCAATACGTCACTTCATCGACAGCACCCATACCGAATGCTCTGTTCAAGATAGCACCGAAAAGCGCCTTGGCCATGACTGACAAAACGGCGTGTATGAGTACGACAAGTAGAAGAAGTGCCAGGATTCTTGAACCTCTTCTGCAGTATACGCACGTTATGCGCCATGGCGAGGCACCTTTTAAGTCTACATTCGTGTCAGCGGTGTTTGCTTCCACGAAATTCTTCAATGGCTTGAGCATATTCCAAATTACGTCCTTGGACGCGTCGGGAATGTCAAGCTTCGAAATATCTACAACTTCTTTAGGCACTTTCTTACGAGACGCTTGTTTCTTTAGCGATGGATTAAGATGATCATGAAGCAGTTCGATCATCTTAGCGAACACGACTTTGCTCTCGTCAATGACACTACTTACGATCAAGCTCTTCATCATCGTTGATTTGCTGAATTTCACCTCAGTCCCAGCCCAAATGGAGCACTTCTTATCAGGCAACTGACGACACAACCAACGCGACTCTACTCGAAAGTAATCACCATATGGAATATCTGTTTGAACTTGTGAAGTGTTGATCACGAGTTTTGAGTCCGAATAGTACTTATATCGCTGTGTTTGATGGCAACGTGTTGAACTCGGGCCAAAAGTCTGACGCACAGGGACGGTGAAGTGCATTTCTCGCACGCATCCCATGCTCTCAGTTTTGCTCTTCTTCATTTTCATCCAGTTGGATATTTTCACTTCAGTCTGTTCAAGCGCCTCGGAAACCTTTATTTGCAGAGCGTCGCGAGACTTATTTGACCAGAGAGCGGCAAAGAATTCCTCTACCGTGCAATCCATCGTGCAATTTTGCAGTTCTATCAACGTCAAAGTGCCTTCATGCTCTGGCATTTTTGACGGTATCATCATCAAGACATCGCCATAATCGTTTGGAGAATTGTCTTCGTCGCTATCTACATCCTCTTCTTCTTCATCGTCATCCTCGCCGTTGTCAGCCGAAGGAGACTTGAAGACATCGTCGACGTCCTCGTCCGACTTGACCTTTGACGAGCTCTTTGACGTCTTGATGTACTGACCGTCATTAACTGAAAACAATTTACCGTACGTCGATTTCTTCTGCCACTGGTCGGTGACTAACCGAAAAGTTCGATCGGGGAACACAAATGACGTGAAAAAATCCGTCTTACCATCCCACGTGATTTCAATTGCATTTGGAATCAATAGCGCCGTTTTCGCCTTGTTGATGAGTGTGATTCGATCAAACGGAATACACCTCGTCTTGATGTATCCAAATACATTACTATGAAAACAAATGTAGTTTTCAAATACATACATTTTCCCTTGCAACAAGATCTTCTTATGCAGAGCACACATGTAGTCCACCAACAGCGTCTCCTCTTGCGGAATCCCAAACAACTCTCTCAACCGTCTCTGCGCCGGCGTACGCGGCGGTGTCATCACCTTCGCGCCATCCTCAACGCCACTCGCCGACGCCGACAACGATGTCGGCGTCTTGATCACCGCCGTATGCGAACGCTGGATCAACTGTCGTCGTCGCGACTCGTCGTCATCGTCGCTTTCATCATCGCTCTCGAATTCCCACGCCGCCTCGTCGCCAACCTCGTCGTCGCCCACCGACGACGATCGCCCCAAGGTCTCGCGCGCGAGCATTTCATCCAGCGATGAGTGCGCGTTGAGTTCACGCTCGCGATCGTCGTCCACCATGGCGGCGCGTGGTACACTGCGGTGCGTAATGCGCCGCGCATTTCGTGTCCCGGAACACGCGCGAGGGCGACGTCGTCGTCATACCACCACACGTTGGTGACGATGACGACGATCGTGGGCGGGATGACGACGATCGCGGGCGGGAGTGCGGTGAAGGCGCGCGAAAGAGTCGCCCTCGGTGCGGTGTCGAGGCGAAAATCCGACCGTCGACGACGACAGAGCGGCGGTGACGACGATAGAGAAAACCAAGTGTTGCCAGACGTCGTGAAGGTTGACGACGCGCTGAAGACGGTGACGACGATGGGTGTGAGTCGAGAACAAGTATTAGCGTCGTGCGCGTCGACGTCGCTCGTGATGCTCGGTGTCGGGTACGGCATGCGCTTGGGTGCGCGCGCGATACCTGTCGAAGCATTGGGTGGGGATTTCTCGAGCGCGTTGCCGCTGGTGAGCGACGACGTCAAAACGATGATTATAGGCGCGATTGGTGCGGCAACGGTGGTGACAATAGGACGTATAGCTTTATTACAAGTGTGGGAGGAGTTCGCGGCGTCGACTGATCGATCAAACGCGCAGGTCTTGGGGGTTTTAGATGGACCTTTGGATATCGCGCAAGTCGCGGCGTTGCCGGCGTTGGGTGAGGAAATGTTGTTTCGTGGCGCGGTGTTGCCGTTGATTGGGGGAGTTCCAGGTGTTGTGGTGTCTTCAGTAGTGTTTGGGGCGCTACACATTGGCGGAGGACGTAGTGCGGCGTTTGGGGTGTGGGCGAGCGCGGTGGGTGCGTGTTATGGCGCCACGGCGTTGTACACTGGAAGCGTCGCCGCGCCCGTGGCGGCGCACGCCATGGCAAACATTGCGTCGGCGGTGTATTGGAACGCCACGCGTGCGGATAAAGTAGTAGCTTCAGCGAGCCAACTCGAAGAAAAGTAGCAGTGAGTGCGCATGCAATTAGAAAGTAATAAAACAAATGAAAATTCTTCGTTACACAAATGAATGTTTTTTCAGTCGGCGTGGGGACGCCGCGCGGCGGCGTTCCCGCCATTGTACATCTGCCTCGTTTCCTTCAAAACGTGGCGAACGATGACCATATCGGCTACGAAAATGGCAATCATCCCCGCACTCACGGGCACCGACAGCGTGAGGAACAAAATCGCCACGTTGCTCAGTTTCAAGTCTTCGTGCAAGTACGCGTGCGCCTTACCTCCGACTTCGGGAATGGCGTACAGTCCACGTAAAACTTTCGAGAACCACACGGCGTGGAAGAACGACCGAGATTTGAATTTTCTATGGTCCTTG
>Ga0222714_10006212_pt1 | contig 11202 bp, 8 predicted proteins | sample C33_3DmetaG_FD_165048 | JGI IMG/M metagenome (GOLD analysis project Ga0222714, IMG submission 165048) | Estuarine water microbial communities from San Francisco Bay, California, United States - C33_3D | ecosystem: Environmental > Aquatic > Marine > Unclassified | place: USA: California... | reverse complement strand
GTTGCCGGTGGACCTGTTCACCTCGACCGATTTTTACCAGGACGAGGAGTACTGGATGGATCCGCGCTACTACCGCTGCAACTCCCCGTTCGGCATCGAACAGCAGCGCGTGGCAACACCGGTGAGCTCGGAAACTATTGGCGACAATCCGCCGGCCAGCGCCGCCTGGGGTTATTGCGATCGCGACCTGCCGCTGGACGAGATCGTCAGCCCGTATCCCTTTGCCACGGCCGAGGCGCATTACAACGCGCTGCTCGAGGAAACCCGCTCCCGCGGCGGCCCTGACGAATACGATTACGCGACCGTGCCCGGTCACTGGTCCGGCGTTTACCTGCCGCAGCTCGTCCAGCAATGGTTCAACTCCTGGTACGGCATGATGTACAGCCAGACCTCCACCATCATGTCACTGCTGACGCCGGAATACCGGATGCGCTACGTCCAGCAGAACTACCACCAGGTCAACACGGCGGCACCGCAGTGGTCGGCGCAGTACTGCTGGCCGGAAGGCTTCATCCGCCGCTGGCACTGGGCGGCGACGACTTCGCGTGCCATAACGGTGACTCCCGAACTGGTGACCATATTCACGTCGCAGGCAGGCAACTTCCAGACAAGCATCCATGTTGGTCGTGAATTCGACATGTCAGGCACCGTACCGCGCCTGGGTGCCGACGTGCCGCGCTGGTACGGCGAGACCATCGGCTTCTGGGATGGCGAGGCACTCATAACCTGGACCTCCAACATCCAGGGCTGGATGTCGCACAGTGCGTTTGAATATTCAAACAAGATGCAGACCATTGAGATATACACGGCGATGTATGATGACGCCGACAATTTCACCGGCATCGAGCACGAAGCGATCTTCTATGATCCGGAAGCACTGCTGCAGCCTGTGCGCATCATCCGTGAACTGCCCAAACAGGGCAGCTTCAAGGAGAGCGAGCCTGTCGTGTTCACCGAATGCCTGCAGACCATCTACCCGATCGAGGGTCGCGGTGTCACCGTGGCGCCCGGTGAAGTGATCGAGTTCCTGGTGCCTGACTTTTATGACCGCCCGTGGGCGCAGATCTGGGAAAAATTCTTCGAACAGGACATGCAGCGGCCAGGCGTGACCGAGGACATCTTCAGTTTCGAATAACAACAAATATCAACAAAGGGGGCCTGGCCCCCTTTTTTTGTGGGATCTGCCTGTCAGCGAATGGATTAGACAACCCATCTGAAAACGGGTAAAACAAGTGAAAACAACAATAAAACCAGCCCTGAAATTGTCCCGACTCAATCAATACCCGACTGTAGGAGACTGACGCGATGACGCTTCAACCGCAACTGCTGCAGGAAATCGAATTACTGCTGATGTTCGACCCGCGTAACCATCTCGAAGGCCTGAAACTGCATCATGATGCCGAGCCGGGAAAAATTGCCGCCGCCAAACGGCTGCATGAACTGGGGGTGATTACCCTGAGTGACGGCGGCTACCTGCCACCGCGAGGACAGGAAGCGGCCGAACTGGCCGAAACGCTCCTCGGTATCCTGTGCGTCGAGCCGCGCTGAGAAATTCCTGCCTTAAGCGAGACCCGCCACCGCCATGCACACGCGGTTGAAAGCCGATGTTGCCGCCAGCGAACAGGACTCTTCCATGGTGTGGTAGCCGGTCGTGGGAATCTGCAGCGTGGTTCCCTGCACGAATCCGTTGGAAGCGGCCACGATGCGCCCGAGCTCGGTGCTGCCCAGTGACTGGGTCTCGCCGCCTTCCGCCTGCGCCTTCGCGTTCTGCGCCTCGATATACTCGTCCTTGAACAAATAGGTGAATCCCACTGCCTTGCAGATGTCCTCCAGGCGCGAAGACATAGCCGGGTTGAACGCGGCGTTGGCATCTTTCCTGCGCAGTACCAGCAGCTGGCTGTCGGCGCTGTCCCGGTCAGGGAAGGGGCTGGTATCCACCACCACGAGATTGTCCGTCTTGCCGCCGAAACGGCGGAACCATTCCAGCAGGTAGCGCCAGCTGCTGCCGGCTTCCTCCTCGGCGGTGAAAAAAGCCGTGCCCTGGAAGCCGAGACTGAACAGGTGCACCAGGCTGGCGGCGCCGAGGACATTGTCGAGCTGGCCGAAAAGCAGATTGTCGCGTATCTCCAGGCTGTCGGTGAAAGCCACCGGCGTGCCCGCCACCACGTACTCGAGGCCGCTGACGTTGAAGATGAGGTTGTTGCGGAATTCACAGATATAGGCGCTGTCGATCATGCCCTTGCCGCGGTAGGCGCCGGACCATGGCTCGTACGCCATCACCGGTACGGCCTGGAAACGGCCGGTGATCTTCTTCATCAGTTTTTCCGACACCGAGTTGCCCAGCAGGTCGGAACGATTGCCCGCGACGAAGGCCGCGTACTGGAATTCATTCGGGCCGGTGCACATGAGGCCGTGGCGGTCGATGTGCGCGGAGAAATAGGCGCTGCCGGGATCGCTGCCTTCGGCCACCAGCAGGCCCTGGTACCAGTACACCCTGGCGCCACGCTCTTCCAGCTCGCGCTGCAGTACGCGAAAGAACGCGTGTTCGGCACCGGTGACGCTGGGTTCGCGGATCAGGGACTTGAGCAAATCCAGAAACTGCTCTTGCTGCTGCATGAATTAATCCTGCGTCTCGTAAGCGGAAACGGGCGGGCAAGAACATACCAGGTGCCGGTCCCCGTAGACCTGGTCGATGCGTCCCACCGGCGGCCAGTACTTGTTGTCTTTCAATTCAGCCATCGGGAAGGCGGCCTGTGCTCTCGAATACGGTCGGTCCCAGGCTTCGATCAGTAGGCTCTCCGCGGTATGCGGTGCGTGGTGCAGCGGGCTGTCTTCGGCCTTCAGCTTGCCGTCGGCCACCGCCTGGATCTCCGCGCGGATGCCCTGCATGGCGGCGATGAAACGGTCGATCTCCTGCAGCGATTCACTTTCCGTAGGCTCGATCATCAGTGTTCCCGCTACCGGAAAGGACATGGTGGGGGCATGGAATCCGTAATCGATGAGACGCTTGGCTACATCTTCAACGGAGATGCCGGCGGTCTTGCTCAGCGGGCGCAGGTCGATGATGCATTCGTGGGCCACGCGGTTGTTCTTGCCGGTATACAGAATCGGGTAATCCGCTGCCAGTTTGCTGGCCAGGTAATTGGCGTTGAGGATGGCGGCAGCGGTAGCCTGGCGCAGCCCCTCGGCGCCCATCATCCGGATATACATCCAGGTGATGCAGAGGATGCCGGCGCTGCCGAAAGCTGCCGAGGCCACCGCGAGATCCTTCCTGTCCAGCGCGGCATGGCCTGGCATGAACGGTGCCAGATGAGCCTTGACGCCGATGGGGCCGACCCCGGGTCCGCCGCCGCCGTGCGGTATGCAGAAGGTCTTGTGCAGGTTGAGGTGGCTGACATCGCCGCCGATGGAACCGGGTTCCACGTGCGCCACCATGGCATTGAGGTTGGCGCCGTCGATATACACCTGGCCGCCGTGTTCATGCACGATGTCGCACACCTGCTTCACCTTCACTTCGAACACGCCGTGCGTGGAGGGATAGGTGATCATGATCGCCGACAGGTTGCCGGCATGCGCGGCTGCCTTGGCCCTGAGGTCCTCGACATCGACGTTGCCTGATGCGTCGCATGCCACCACCACGACCTGCATGCCGCACATCTGCGCGGATGCCGGGTTGGTGCCGTGGGCGGAGGCCGGTATCAGGCAGATATTGCGATGCCCCTCGCCCCGGCTTTTGTGGTATTCGCGAATGGCGAGCAGACCGGCGAACTCGCCCTGTGAACCCGCATTCGGCTGTAATGAAATGGCGTCGTAACCGGTAATCTTGCAGAGCATGTCTTCCAGTTCGCGCATCATGGTGTGGTAGCCCTGCGCCTGGTCGGCCGGCACGAAGGGATGCATCTTGGCGAATTCCGGCCAGCTTACCGGCAGCATCTCGGCGGCGGCATTGAGCTTCATGGTGCACGACCCCAGCGGGATCATGGCGCGGTCGAGCGCGATGTCGCGGTTCGCCAGCTTGCGCAGGTAGCGCATCATTTCCGTTTCGGAGTGATAGGTGTTGAAACAGGGATGGGTGAGCACGGCATCGGTACGCAACAGGGAATCAGGAATCGGGCTGGCCGCATCACTGTCGTCATTCTTCGCACCGAACAATGCCAGCAAGGTTTTAACATCTTCTGCTGTCGTCGTTTCATCGAGTGAGATACCGAGGTGGCTGTCATCGATCTCGCGCAGGTTGATCTGCTGTTTTCTCGCCGCGGCGTGAATCGACGCCGTATCGCCACCAGTTGCAACTGTCAGTGTGTCGAAGTAACAGGAAGTGACCACCCTGTATCCTGTATCCTGTATCCCCGCCACTAGATTTGAAGTGAGTTGGTGGACGCGTTGCGCAATTCGCTTCAGCCCCTCTGGCCCGTGATACACGGCATACATTCCGGCGATGACGGCCAGCAACACCTGCGCGGTGCAGATATTGCTGGTCGCCTTTTCGCGGCGGATATGCTGCTCGCGGGTCTGCAGCGCCAGGCGGCAGGCGGGATTCCCGTGCACGTCCTTCGAGACGCCGACAAGACGGCCCGGCAGCGAGCGCTTGAAGTCGTCATGACAGGCCATGTAGGCCGCGTGTGGACCGCCGAAACCCATGGGCACACCGAAACGCTGGCTGCTGCCAATGGCAACGTCAGCACCCATGCTGCCCGGCGACTTGAGCATTAACAGTGCGAGCAGGTCGGCTGCCACGGTGACCAGCGCGCTCTGGTCATGCAGGGTGGCGATCAGGCTGGTGTAATCAGTGACCTCGCCGTTGACGCCGGGGTATTGCAGCAGGACGCCGAAGCAGTCTGTGCCGGCGGCGTCTTCCGGCTTGCCCACCAGCAGTTCATAACCGGCGGGTTCGGCGCGGGTTCTCAGTACGTCGAGGGTTTGCGGCAGGCAGTTCTCATCGACGTAAAAGACGTTGCCCGTGGATTTGCTCATGCGCCGGCAAAGCGCCATGGCTTCGGCAGCAGCTGAGCCCTCATCGAGCAGCGAGGCATTGGCGATGTCGAGGCCGGTCAGGTCGCACACCATGGTCTGGTAATTGAGCAGGGCCTCCAGACGCCCCTGGGAAATCTCCGGCTGGTAGGGTGTGTAGGCGGTATACCAGGACGGGTTTTCGAACAGGTTGCGGCGAATCACCGCCGGGGTGTAGCAGTTGTAATAGCCCTGGCCGATAAACGACTTGTACAGTTTGTTGCCGGACGCAATCGCCTGCAGGCTCGCCAGCGCCGCAGCCTCGCTCATCGGTTCCCCCAGTGCCAGTGGCTGTGCCTGGCGAATGCTCTCGGGAATAACGTCATCGATGAAGGCGGCCATGTCGGTGTAGCCAAGTGCGGCCAGCATCTGCTGCTGCTCGTCGGCGTTGGGCCCGATATGGCGGGGCAGGAAGTCGTGACTGTCTGAATAAGGCATATGGTGATCTTGTGTCGTTACGGTTGTTGAAAACGGTTATTGAAACACTAGCGAACAAATCTTGCCGGTACAAAAGGCAGTGTGGCCACGGTCACGGGCAGGGGTTTGCCGCGCACCATGGCATGCAGCTTCATCCCCGGGTTGGCAAAGGCGCTTTGCACATACCCCATGGCGATTGGCGCGTTCACGCTGGGCCCGAAGCCGCCGCTGGTGACCTGCCCGACCTGGGCGCCGTTCGCATCCACCAGTTCGGCGCCGTCACGCACCGGTGCCTTGCCATCGATGCTGAGCCCGACGCGTTTTTGCGTCATGCCATCGGCCAATTCCTGCAGCACGATGTCGGCGCCGGGAAAACCGCCGGGCCGTCTGCCGTTCGCCCGCCGGGCCTTGCTGATGCTCCACGCCAGCGCTGCACTGACCGGCGTGGTGGATTCGCTCAGTTCGTGACCGTAGAGGCAAAGGCCGGCTTCCAGCCGCAGCGTGTCGCGGGCGCCAAGACCCACCGGTTTTACATCGGGATGATCCAGCAGTTGCCGGGCAAATGCCTCGGCCTGTGCGGCCGGCAGGGAAATCTCGAAGCCGTCCTCGCCGGTGTAACCGGAGCGGGTGATATACAGGGAGTAATCCTGCAACTGTGCGGAACAGCCGTGCATGAAAGACAGGGCTGCTGCGCCAGGCAAAATGGCGGACAGCACGGCTGCGGCCCGCGGACCCTGCAGTGCCAGCAAGGCCTGCTGATCGCGGTACTCGATATCGAGACCCTGCAGGTTCCTGTGCAACCAGGCCAGGTCGGATTCCTTGCACGCGGCGTTGACCACCAGCATGAAGGCATCGCTGGCCAGGCGGCAGATCATGAGGTCGTCGAGAATGCCGCCGTGGTCATTGGTAAACAGGGCATAGGTCTGCTTGTTGACGGGCAGCTCGACGAGGTCGACCGGCACCAGGGTTTCCAGTTTCAGCGCCGCGTCTTCGCCACTGACGAGCACCTGGCCCATGTGGGAGACATCGAACAGGCCGGCCGCAGCGCGGGTGTGCAGGTGCTCGGCCTTCACGCCCTCGTACTGCACCGGCATGCTGTAACCGGCGAACGGCACCATGCGGGCTTCCAGGGCAAGGTGCAGGTCATGCAGGGGGGTGATCTTGAGGTCGTCCGGAATGCTGACAGCCATGGATGGGTACGTCTGATTCTGCAGGTTAGGCGCGCTATTATAGACCAGTGCTGCAATTATCAGGAAAGCATACAAATTTGGCCTGGAAACAAGTATGTTAGGCCTCCTGAATTCGGGCACAAACCAGCAAAAACCACAGACACCGACCAGGGAGCCCGCCCTGACCAACTTATTGCTGGTCCGGCATTTTAAAGTGCCGGATCAGTAGCGGCACAGGGAGGTGCCGCCGCCGGACGCAGACCGGCGCGAGCCTGCGAAATACCAGCAGATTCGCACATCTGCGCCAGTATTTCGCAGGCGACCATTAAATAGTGCAGGACGCACTATTTAATGATCTGGTAAACAAGAGGAGTAAAACCATGAATAACGACGCGTACAAGGCCGGCCGTGACATTGCCGTGAAAATGTGGGGCGAGGAAGTGGCCGCGGCCCGTGAATCACGCGCCACGCCGTTTAACCGTCCCTTCGAGGACCTGGTAACCAAGTACTGTTTCGGGGAAGTATGGGCTGAAGAAACCCTCGACCCGAAAACCCGCAGCATGATCACCCTGGCCGCACTGACCGCGCTGACCAAGCCCAACCAGATCAAGGTGCACGTGCGCGGCGCCATCGCCAACGGCGTGTCCGTGGCGGAAATTCGCGCCATCCTGATCCACAGCGCCGTCTATGCCGGAGTGCCGGCAGGTGTCGAAGCTTTCAACGCCGCTAAAGAGGTATTGGGCGAGATGGGGCTGGATAAATAAGTGGCTAGTGGCGAGTGACTAGTCACTCGCCACTAGTAACGCATCATTACTTTAGAAGAGGACATTTCGTTGGAAGATTTAAAAACAATCAAGGTGGGATTCATCGGGATAGGAAACATGGGCTGGCCCATGGCCATGAACATCCATGAAGCGGGATACGACCTGACCGTCTTCGACCTGGACAGCGCCCGGTCTGAAAGTTTTGCCGTGGAAACCGGCGCCCGTTCCGCAGTCTCCCTGGCCGAGCTGGGCCAGATGGATTTCGTCATCACCATGCTGCCGAACGGACACGTGGTGCGTGAAGTATTGATGGAAGGCGAGGACGGCGCTTTCATCAAGAACGTGAAAGCGGGTTGCATCGTCATCGACATGAGCTCTGCAGAACCTACGGGCACACGCGCCCTGGGTGCCGACCTGGCAGGGCACAATGTCACGCTGATCGACGCACCGGTATCCGGCGGTGTTCCGCGTGCCAAGCTGGGTACGCTTGCCATCATGATCGGCGCAGAGGATGCCGAGGCCCTGGCCCGGGCGAAGCCGCTGCTCAATAGCATGGGGCAGCAATTATTCGAAACCGGCGGTGTCGGCTCCGGTCATGCCACCAAGGCGCTGAATAACCTCATCGCAGCAAGTTCGTTTGTCGCGACCTCGGAAGCCATGCTGGTTGCCAAACGCTTCGGCCTCGACCTGAATACCTTTGTGGATGTAGTGAATGTTTCCACCGGCCATAACTTCATGACCGACAAGGTGATGAAGGACCATGTCGTCGGCGGCCAGTTCGCCACCGGCTTTGCACTGGGTCTGCTGGTGAAGGATGTTGGAATTGCCAACGAACTGTGTGATGCGGTGCACATGAATGCACCATTGTCGAAGCTGGTACTCAAGCGCTGGCAGGAAGCACTGGACGTCAAGGGTTTTAGCGCCGACAATTCTGAAGCAATACAGGTCTGGGACGGAGAATCCTCCGGCTGATCATCAGGCAACCGGATGCACGGCATGGAAAAATTCAACCTACAGGCACGACTGGGCATCATACTGGCCCTGTTTCTGCTGCTTGCCATGCTGGCGGCGCTGTCCAACCTGTCCCACCGCGAATTCCAGATATTCTGCATGTTCGCCGAGGGCCTGAACGCCAACGACATTGCCACCGATTTGTCACTCAGCGTGAAAACGGTGGCGAACTACCAGACACAGATCAAGGAAAAGCTTGGTGTCACCAGCACCGCTGACCTGATCAAGCTCGCACTCAGTAACGGCATCATCAAGATGTAATTCTCGTTACGCATGGAGTTTTAATGCGCAACAAACGGATCCCGAATTTCCGCGTCACAGTACTCGTTTCTGCGTTCATGGCGCTGCATGGCGTTGGCGTGTCTGCCCAGGATGATGCGCCTGTCCTGGAGGAGATACTGGTCATCGGCACCACACCGGGCTCGGGTCTCGGGGTTGCCGCCGACAAGATTCCCTTCGCCGTGCGCTCCATCGGCAGCGACGATCTCCGCCGCGGCCAGAGTCTCGACCTTACCGATTACCTCAACACCAATACCCCTGGCGTGAATATCAATTCCGCGCAGAACAACCCTCTGCAGCCCGACCTGCTGTTTCGCGGTTTTACCGCATCCCCGCTGCTGGGCCTGCCCCAGGGCGTAACCGTGTACCAGGATGGTGCCCGTATCAACGAGCCGCTTGGCGATGCCGTGAACTGGGACCTGGTGCCGCAATCGGCGGTGCACAGTATCGACCTTATCAGCGGCTCGGACCCTCTGTTTGGCCTCAATACTCTTGGCGGCGCCCTGGTTCTGCACATGAAGGACGGTTTCACCTTTACCGGCAACCAGGCGGAACTGACGGCCGGGTCCTGGGGGCGTGTAATGGGCAATATCGAGTCCGGCGGCAATGACGGCGAGCTTGGGTATTACGTCAACGTGTCGCACTTCGAGGAAGATGGCTGGCGCGGCTTCTCCGATTCCGAGAACATCAATTTCTATGGTGCGATGAGCTGGCGCAACGACGCAGCGTCCACCCTGGACCTGGCCTTTCAGCGCGGAGATAGCGACCTGCGCGGCAACGGGCCGACACCCGTGGGCCTGATGGCGCAGCAGCGCGATGCTGTCTTCACCGCACCGGACATCACCGGCAACCTGATGGATATGCTGACACTGGATGTCACGCATTTCCTGGCGGAGGATCTGCAATTTTCCGGTTCGGCGTTCTGGCGCAAGAACCGCACGCATTCCTTCAATGGCGATGCCTCGGAATACGGCCTGTGCAACTACGCCGGCGGCGCCCAATCCCTGTTCGATGAGTTTGAAGACCTGGAGGAAAGCCTGGCCGATGAGCTCGATATCGACCTGGAAACGCTGTGTGATGAAGGTGTTGCTGCAATAACGTCGCTGGACGACCTGGAAGCACTGATTGAAACCGAAGCCCTGGCGCGCGGTCTCGACCCGGAGGAATTCGATCCGGAGGATATCAGCGGCCGACTGAGCGGCACCGGCTTGCTCAGTGGGGACGCCATCAACAACATGAGCGACCGCCGCCAGGTATCGGAAGGCCTCAACGGCAAGCTGATATTCACGAACGACCTGTTCGGCAAACCGTCACAACTGACTGTCGGCGGCAGCTACCAGCGCGGCGAGTCGTTGTTCAATGCTGTGGTGGAACTGTCTGAACTGGACCCGGTCACGCGCAGCACGGAAAACCTCGGCGTCGGCTCCTTCGTGGATGAACTGGAGACCCATGTGCGCACGGAAAGCGAGGTCTACAGCCTGTATTTCGTCAGCATGACGGATGTCACCGACAGGGTCACATTGACCGTCGGCGGCCGCTACAACGATACCGATGTCAGCCTGCGCGACCGTTCCGGCGTCCGCCCCGAACTCAACGGCGATCACAACTTTTCCCGCTTCAACCCCTCGCTGGGCGTGACCTGGGATGCCACGGACAGCATGAACGTGTACGCTTCCTACAGCGAATCCAATCGTGTGCCGACGCCCATCGAGCTGGCATGCAACGAGGGTGTGTTCACGGTTGCGCGTGAATACGCCATTGCCGCGGGCGAGGATCCTGACGATATCGATTTCGAGTGCCGCTTGCCTAATGCCTTCCTTGCCGATCCGCCGCTGCAGGACGTGGTTACCCGTAATATCGAGCTTGGCATGCGCGGCGAAATATCGTTCATGGACTACCAGCTCGGTATTTTCCATGCCACCAACAACGACGATATCCTGTTCCAGACCACGGGACGTGCCACGGGCCTGTTCGCCAATGTCGACAAAACCCGGCGCTGGGGTTTCGAGTCTGCCCTCAGCGGCAGTCTCGACCAGTTCGACTGGTATGCGTCGCTCTCCATTATCCAGGCCACCTTCGAGGATGACTTCAACGTACTCAGTCCCAACCATCCGGCTGCTGATGCCGACGGCGTCGTACCGGTGGAAAGAGGCGACCATATTCCCGGCATTCCGGAAAGCCTGCTCAAGTTCGGCGGTGACTACCGGTTAGGCAACCTGAGTGTCGGTGCCGAGGCGATCTACAATGCGGGGCAATACCTGCGCGGGGATGAAAGCAACGATCTTGGCAAGGTCGACGGCTACGTCCTGTTCAACCTGCGTGCCCTGTATGCCATCGGCGAGAATTTTTCACTGTTCGCGAAAGTCACTAACGCACTGGACAGGGATTACGAGAATTTCGGCTTGCTGGGCGAGGATCCGTCAGAGGTGATTGATGGCATCGATGACACACCGATCTTTTTGGGTGTTGGCGCTCCCCGCGCCGCCTGGGTGGGACTCCGTTACCGCTTCTAAATGCTGTAAAAATTGTAGGTCGGCATAGGTCCGCAGGAC
>Ga0222714_10006211_pt1 | contig 11204 bp, 10 predicted proteins | sample C33_3DmetaG_FD_165048 | JGI IMG/M metagenome (GOLD analysis project Ga0222714, IMG submission 165048) | Estuarine water microbial communities from San Francisco Bay, California, United States - C33_3D | ecosystem: Environmental > Aquatic > Marine > Unclassified | place: USA: California... | reverse complement strand
ATGCTGATTTTTTCCGTCCCAACCCCGCCGACCTCCGACTGTGCCGAAGAAACCTGCCAAGCCCGCCGAAGACGATTCCCCCATTTTGGCCGACAGCGCGCCGATCGAGATCAAGCCTGTTGACGACCTCTATGGGGACTGGTTTCTCGACTACGCCAGCTACGTCATCCTGGAGCGGGCCGTCCCGCACATCCACGACGGGTTCAAACCGGTTCAGCGGCGGATTTTGCACAGCCTCGACGAACTCGAGGACGGGCGTTACAACAAGGTTGCCAACGTGGTGGGCAACACGATGAAATACCATCCGCACGGCGATGCCAGCATTGGCGACGCCTTCGTGCAGTTGGGGCAGAAGGACCTGCTCATCGACACCCAGGGCAACTGGGGCAACATCCTGACCGGCGACAACGCCGCGGCATCCCGCTACATTGAGGCACGCCTGTCGAAGTTTGCCCTCGATGTCGTGTTCAGCCCCAAGGTCACCGAGTGGGCGGCCAGCTACGACGGACGCAACAAGGAGCCGGTCACGCTGCCGGTGAAGTTCCCGCTGTTGCTTGCCCAGGGGGTTGAGGGCATTGCCGTCGGCCTGTCCTGCCGCATCCTGCCGCACAACTTCGTCGAGCTTTGCGAGGCCAGCATTGCCGCGTTGCGGGGTGAGGAATTCAGCTTGGTGCCCGATTTTCCGCAGGGTGGCATCATGGATGCCGGCGACTACAACCAGGGACTTCGCGGCGGCCGGGTGCGCGTGCGCGCCCGGCTCCAGGAGGGGCCGAAGAAGAACCAGTTGCTGGTCACCGAAATCCCCTACGGCACCACCACCGGCAGCATCCTCGACAGCATCGTCGCCGCCAACGACAAGGGGAAGATCAAGATTGCCCGGGTCGAGGACAACACGGCCGACAAGGTCGAGATCCTCATCCAGTTGCCGCCCGGGGTTGATGCCGACCAGACGATTCAGGCGCTGTATGCCTTCACCGACTGCGAGATCTCGCTGGCCCCGAACACGGTGGTCATCCAGAACGACAAACCGCGCTTTGTCGGCGTCAACGATCTCCTGCGCGAAAGCGCCCTGCACACCAAGGAGATTTTGAGACGGGAATTGGAGATCCAGCTCGGCGAGCTCGAGGAGAAGTGGCACTTCAGCAGCCTGGAAAAAATCTTCATCGAGAACCGCATCTACCGCCGCATTGAGGAGTGCGAAACCTGGGACGCGGTGATGCAGGCCATCTGGGCCGGCCTGAAGCCCCATCTTGGACTTCTGCGCCGTGAAGTCACGGATGACGATGTCGCCCGCCTCACCGAGATTCGCATCAAGCGCATCTCCAAATACAACAGTTTCGAGGCCGATGAGCTGATTCGCTCCCTGGAAAAGCAGATCGCCGAGGTGCAGAAGAACCTCAAGCAGCTCACCCGCTACGCCATCGCCCATTTTGAGCGCCTGAAGAAGACCTACGGCCCGGGTCGTGAGCGCCGCACCGAGGTTTCCAGCTTCGACCGGATTACCGCCGCCGAGGTGATTCTTGCCAACGAGACGCTCTATCTCGATGCCAAGGAGGGGTTTGCCGGCACCGGACTGAAGAAGGAGGGCGAGCCGGTCTGCAAGTGCTCGCCCCTGGATGACATCATCTGGTTCACCCGCGAGGGCGTGATGACGGTTTCCAAGGTGGCACCCAAACTGCACGTCGGCAAGAACCCGGTCTACCTGAGCCTGTTCAAAAAGGACGAGGAGGCGGTCTACACGATGATCTACCGCAACGGCAAGCAGGGGCCGGTGCTGGCCAAACGCTTCCGTGTGGGCGGCATCACCCGTGACAAGGCCTATGTGCTGACGAAGGGCGCCCCGGGAACCCTGGTGCTTTTCTTCGCCCGCCACGAGACCGAGGCCGAGAGCGACGCCCAGAACCTGCTGATCCATCTGAAGCCGGCCCTGTACCTGCGGACCCTCAGCCTGAAGTTCCCGGTCGCGGCGCTCGCCATCAAGGGTCGCGATTCCCTGGGCAACATTGTCACCAAGCACTCCGTGGATCGGGTCGTCAACGAACGGAAAGGCGCCTCCACCGAGGACAAGGCTGACGAAGGCGGCAAGTGACCCGCCCTCGTCCGGCGGGAAAATGGCAGGGTTTTTGCTTGAGATGAGTCTTCGAAGGGGGGCAGTTGCCCCCAGACTACTCATCAACACCCCCCATGACTCCCACCCTCCACCTCAGCCGTTCTTATGTCGAATTCGGTCCGTTCACGGCCGAAGAGATGAGCGCCTTTCTTGAACGTGGCATCCTCCAACCCACGGACTATGTGCGCGTTGGCACCACGGAAGCCTGGCTGCACATTGACGAATGGGCCGCCAGCACCCCGAGGCCGGCCGTGAAGGCCGCTGTGGCACGCAAGCCGGCCGCGAAGAAGGCCCCTGCCAAGAAGGCGGCGCCTGCGAAAAAGACCGCGAAGAAGTAAGGCCTCATTTCTGGCGCGAAGCGTAGCCAGGCAGGGGCTTGCCGTCCCCGTCAAGCTTGCCGCAACTCCACAGCAGGCCGCGGGCGACGAGATCGAGGAAGACCGGGTCTTCCATCGTCGAGTTGTTGTGACCCATGGTGGTGCCGAAAATCCTGCCCTTGCCGTAGCTGTTCACCCAGACCAGGAAATGGTCTTTCTGGGTGTCCTCGCCCCAGGCTTTGGCCAGCGGCACGAAGTTGGGGTAGAGCACTTCGTTCTTGTAGAGTTCATCGGCCTTGTCGAGCCACTCGGCCGGGAAGCCCTTCATCACCGGGTGTTCGGGCGCGACGTTTTTGACCAGTAGGTCGCGGTTCTTTTCATGGCTCATGCTCTTCTGGCCGAGGCACTTGCGCCATTCGTCCGTGTCGGCGGCCCGGTAACTGTGGGCCGAGCAGTGCAGCATGACCGCGGGCACGCCGTCATGATGTGGCTTGGCGATGCGCTCGACGAAGGCGTTGTCGGTGATGGCGCCGAAGCATTCGTTGTGCAGCACGACATCATAGCCTTTCGCCCAGTCCTCCTTTTCGTAGATGCTGATGCGGTGGGTCTTGTCCTTTTTGCCGTCGGGGCCCTCTTCATGGAAAATGGTGAATTCGACGTTGGCGCGGGCACTCAGGCCCTCGGCCAGGATCATCTTTTGGTTCTCGTAGTCGTGGCAGCAGCCGCCGGTGACCATGAGCACGCGCAACGGTTGGGGGGCTTCGCGGTCGGCGGCGACGGCAACCAGACCGGCCAGAGCCAGGCCGGCGAGGAGGAAGAGATGGAATTTCATGAAGACCGAATCTGGCAGGTGCAGACCGTTGGCTCAAGGCGGAATCTGCGCTTCAGCGAGCCAGCAGGCGTGGCTTTTCGGCGGGATTTGCCGGTCTGGCGGGTGCAAAGGTCAGCATCAGGCTGGAGCCATCCCCCTGCAGCACGCGCAGTTGCACCAGGCGCGTGCTGTCGGCGCTGAGTTGCAGGTCGAGCTGGCGCAGATGACGACGGATCATCGGGGCCTTGGGTCGCAGGCTTACCGCCGTCACCTCGGGGGTCTGGTGCTCGGCATCGATCAGGAAATGGCGCTGCAGTTCCTCGGGGCTGGATTCGCGGCCGCTGAGAAAACGGGTCCACATTCGCCAGCGTGGATCCTCGGCATCCAGTTCCCGCCACCCGGAGCTGCCCGCTTCGCGCACGCGAAAGGCCTCAAGGTCGTGCACCAGCACGGTTGCCGCCGGCTGGCCCAGTTCCCAGCGAAAGCCGCCGTCGGCAAAATGCCAGAATCGCCCTGGAGTGACCACCGGCTGGGCCAAGGCCGGAGTTGTGCGCGTCTGCTGGAATTCCACCTCGACATCCCCCCGCGTGCGCTGGGCTTCGACCCAGCGCAGGAGTGCCGGCGGCAATGGCTTGGGCGGGGGTGGTGCTGGCGTGACCTGCGCCTGGGCGGCCACTGCCCAAAGGAGGAGAATGAATGGGCGCATGGCAGTCAGGGAAGGCGGGTCTTGAGTTCGCGCACGGCCGCGCGCGGATCGGCCGCCTGCAGAAAGGCGGATACCACCACGACGCGACGGGCACCGGCGGCCAGGATGTCCTCCAGGCGCGGGGCATTGACACCGCCGATGCAGAACACCGGGGCGGTAACGTTCGCATGAACGGCGGCGATGTCTGCCAGGCCAACGGGGACATAATCCGGCTTGGTGCCGGTTGCATAAAGCGGCCCGAAGCCCAGATAGTCCGCCCCCTCGGCCTGGGCCGCCACGGCCTGGGCCAGGCTGTGGGTGGACTTGCCGACGAACACTGCTGGTCCAACCAGGGCGCGGGCGGCCGCCACCGCGGCGTCGTCCTGTCCCACGTGAACCCCGTCACTGCCCACGCTCGCGGCGACGTCGATGTGGTCATTGAGGATGAAGGGTACGCCGCAGTTGCGGGTGATCGGCAGCAGTTCGCGAGCCAGTGTCTCGACCGCCGTGGGTGTGTGGCCCTTGGCACGCAGTTGCAGCAGGTCGACCCCGCCTTCGCAGAGGGCGCGTGCCATGGCGGGAGCGTCCGCCGGTGTGACATAGCCCAGATCGACAATGCCATAGAGCCGGGCTGCGGAGAGCAGGGGATGCATGGCGTCCTCTTAGTCGCGGAATCGCCCCGGCGTCAAGCGGTGCCGGACTCGGGCTTCGACCGGATTTTCAGGTTGCCACCGACGGCAGGGGATGGGAGTTTGGACCGATGCAGTTCGTGGAGTTCCCCCCGACCACCCTCCTCGCCGCGGCACAGGCCCTGTTTGCCTTGTGCATCGGTCATGCACTGGCGGATTTCCCCCTGCAGGGGGAGTTCCTGGCCATTGGCAAAAATCGGCGTTTCCTCACGGCGCTTGGCGATCCCGCCCGTCCAGCGGGCATGTGGTTCGTTTGCATGGCCGCGCACTGCCTGATCCACGCCGGCTTTGTCTGGCTGATCACCGGATCCTCCCTTCTGGCGGCGTTTGAATTCGTGCTGCACTGGGGCATCGACACCGCCAAGTGCGCCGGCAAAACGACTTTCAATCAGGATCAGGTCCTGCACGTCGTCTGCAAGGCGGGATATGTGGGTGCAGCCAGCTTCAGCGGCGGTGCGGAATGTTGTCTTGGCATTTGACCGGGGCCGGATTGAACGGAATTTGACGGCCCATGCCCGTCCCCCTGCTCGACGTCAACGCCCAGAATCATCCGCTCGAATCCGAACTCGTCGAGGCCTTCCGACACGTTCTCGTACATGGCCGCTTCATCATGGGGCCGGAGATGGAGGTCTTCGAACAGGAAGTTGCCCGGATGCTCGGCTGCCGGCACGCGCTCGCGGTCTCCTCGGGCACGGATGCCCTGCTGTTGGCGCTGATGGCCCTTGACCTGCGCCCGGGCGACGAAGTGCTGTGCCCGGCCTTCACCTTCTTCGCCACCGCCGGCGCGGTGGCCCGGCTCGGGGCCGTGCCGGTGTTCACCGACATCTGCCCGGTTTGCTTCAACCTCGACCTCAACGACGTCCGGGCCAAGATCACACCCCGCACCCGCGCCATCCTGCCGGTGCACCTGTTCGGCCAGAGCGCCGACATGGACCCGCTGCTTGAACTGGCCCGTGAGCACGGACTGCGTGTGGTCGAGGACGGAGCCCAGGCCATTGGCGCCCACTACAAGGGTCGCGCCTGCGGCACGATGGGGGACTTTGGCACCTTCAGCTTTTTCCCCAGCAAGAACCTCGGAGGGTTTGGCGACGGCGGCATGCTGGTCACCAACGACGATGCGCTTGCCGAATACGCCCGGGTGCTGCGGGTGCACGGTTCCAAGCCGAAGTACTACCACCATCATGTCGGCGGCAATTTCCGTCTCGACACCCTGCAGTGCGCCCTGCTGAGCGTGAAGCTGAAACGCTACGCCGAATACACCGCGCAGCGCCAGGCCAATGCCGCGCATTACACGGCCGAACTGGCGAGTCTGCCCGGTGTCGTGGTTGCCGACCCGGCCCATTGCAAATGCCTGGCCAGCCAGGACGGCTGGCTGGCGGAGCAGGGGGCTCGCCTCGTGCTGCCGGTGGCCTATCCGCACAACAGTCACATCTGGAACCAATACACTCTGCGCGTGCCCGGTGAGGGGCGCCGCGACGCTCTCCGCGACCACCTGCAGAAGGCCGGTATCGGCTGTGAGATCTACTATCCGCTGACCCTCGATCAGCAGCCCTGCTTTGCCCATCTGCCGGAAAGCTCACGCCTCGGCTGCGAGGTTGCCCATCGCCTGGCCGGTGAAGTGCTCAGCCTGCCCATTTACGGCGAACTCACCGAAGCCCAGCGGCTTGAAGTGATCGGGGCCATAAGCGACTGGCTCGCGGCCTGACGGGGGAGTATTTCGACGCCTGGCCGTTTCCGTCGCGGTGAATCCATTTCACTAAGGTGTTGATGTTTCTTGGTGAAAGCACCAGCATGTTTGTGCAATAAGGAGGCTTTGTAAAAACAATGTGCAATAACTCAGCTGTTCAGTTAACCTGAGAGTGGGCAGATGGGGGATTGGATTTAGAACCACAAAGAGCACGAATGTTTCAGAAGGGGGCGGGGATTTGGTGGGGGTTGGCCTTAGCGGGAAGGTGATTCATGCCGAACTCTCCCATTCCATTGTAGCTGCAGCACTCAAGGTTTTGAACACACTGAAACCCGGCTTGAACAAGAAGGCCTACGAGAATGCGTTGGTGATCGAGTTGACGAAGCGGGGGCATGCGGTTGATCAACAGCGGCGGTTCGATGTGTATTACGAAGACGTCCGAGTGGATACGCTTGTGCCGGATTTGCTAGTGGATGGTAGCGTGATCGTCGACCCGAAGGTCGTGAGCGAATTCAATGACACGCACCTCACTGAGATGATGGGCTATCTTGCCATCACAGGTTTCAAACTCGCCAGCCTGATCAATTTCAAGCACGCGGATCTGCGCTTCAAGCGCGTAGTGAGGTGATCTGAGCGTTTGCTGACATGCGCCGGTGCCGACCCACGAGACAGCTGGCATTGCCCCTTCACCTTCGTGAAAATTTGTGCACTTCGTGGTTGCCCCTGTTCCGGCTTCACTTCTTGAAAATCAAAAACTTCCGGCACAGGAAGTTCACGGCGACCGAGGTCAGGATGAAGCCAAGTTGGGCGACGGTGGAGGCCAGGCCAAGGTGGCCGGCAAGCCAGTCGACCACGAGCAGGCCGGGGAAAAAGCCGACGGCGCCGACCAGAGCGAACAGACCGGCTTCGACGAGTTTGGAGTGTCGTCCCGGAGTGAACACGAAGGCGGTGTTCATCACGTAGGCGACCACCGTGCCCAGCGGCCAGGCGAGGGCGTTGGCCCAGAGCAAATGACGGTTTCGCAGGGCCTCGTCGAGCACCTGGCCGTCGATCACCATGCCCTTGGTGGCGGGCAGGACCGTCAGGGTCAGGGCGAGCACGAGGCCGTTGTGCGCCAGCGCCGCAACGACGCCGGCGAGGCCGTATTTGACGAACTGCAGGAAGGGATGCGCCTCCCGGTGCAGGAAGGCGTCGCGAATCGTGCGCCAGTCGTTGGCGCGAATGAAGCGGCAGGTGGCGGCAAGTTCCTTGACCATGGGGGTGTGGCGGCCATACGCAGGGAGCACGGCGCCTGCAAGCAACGATCAGGTCAGTTGCTTGACGAGCACCTTGGAATTGCGGCCGCTGTTCACGTATTGCTCGCAGCGTGCGGCCGGCAGGTAGGTGGGATCCGCGACACTGAATCCCATCTTCTCCTCAAAGAAACGAAAGGCCTGGGTGCTGAGGGCGACCAGAGTGTCACAGCCGCGCTGGCGAGCAACCTGTTCGGCGTAGGCGACCAACCGGCCGCCATGGCCGCGGTTTTTGTGGGAACGGCGCACGAAGAGGCAGGCGAGTTCCGCGATGCGCCGCCCCTCCTCCTCATGACTGTGCACGGCAACGCTGCCGATCGGATTGCCATCGACCTCAAGGACGTGGAAATCCGCAATGCGCGCCAGCATCTGCTCGCGGCTGCGAGGCACCAGGGCGGCGTCCTCCATCGACTGCTGCATCATGGTGAGCAGGGTGCCAACGTCGGAGGCATGCGCCTCACGGATCTGCTGGTAGTCGTCGGCATGGATCATGGTGCCGACGCCCTCATTGCTGAACAGTTCGGCGAGCAGGGCCTCGTCCTGGGTGCCGTCCACAATGTGCACGCGCGGCACACCCTCCTGGCAGGCGAGGGCGGCGTGGCGGAGCTTGGACAGGATGTTGACGTCGTGACGCGGGTCGCGGCGACGGTGCATTTCCCGCGCCTCGGCGACCGAGAGTTGGGCCTGGCGCGATCCGTCCTCGGCGGTCAGGCCGGCCTCGGAGACGAATATGACCTTGGCTGCCTTCAGGGCGATGGCCACCTCGACGGCAACGGCATCGGAGTTGAGTCGCAGGGTTGTGCCGCGACCGTCGTAGCCGAGCGGCGGCAGCAGCGGGATGATGTCGGCCTTGAGCAGAACGCCGAGGCTGTCGATGTCGACCCGCTCGATGCGACCGGTGAATTCCTGGTCGACACCGTCAATGACGCCGGCTGGATGCACGGCCAGAGCGTTGCCCGCGGCCACCGGCATTTCCAGGGCGGTGAGGTCGGCCATCAATTGGCTGGCCTGTCGGGTGATGGCCTCCATCGAGATGTCGAGGGTGGCGGCGTCGGTCCGGCCCATGCCGTCGTCACTGCTCAATGTCACGCCGCGTTCGGCGGCAAGCCGCCGGATCTGGGCGCGGGCGCCAAAAACAAGCACGACCTCGATGTTGAGCGACTGCAGAACGGCGACGTCCTGCAGCAGGCTGCTGAAGCCGGGCTGGTGCAGCAGGGCACCGTCGATGGCGATCACGAAGACACGCTGGCGGAACTGCGGCACGTAGCGCAGGATGCCGCGCAGGTCTTCGAAGCGCGTCGGGGATTTGGTGTCGGGGTCGGGCACAGCGGAAAACATCGCTCATTTCGGTGCGGACGCAAGGGGCAGGAGACCGGGCAGAGGATGGTGGAGCGGGGGCGGAACAGCTTCGGTTAAAGCCTCGCGCCCCGACGAACGAGACCACGAAAAGGCACGGTGTGGGCGCGTATTGTCCGACATGAATCGACGGCTTTCCCTGCTTTTCCTGCCGCTAACCCTTTGGGCTCAACTCCCGGAGTCCGCGCGCCGTGATCCCCAGGGAACCCTGCCGGACCTGTCGTTGCCGGAGGTCAGCCGCCATGGTGGAGTTCGTTTTCTCGACCTCAACGGCGACGGACATGATGACCTGGTGGTCTCCAACCCGCAGGGCTACGGAGTCTTTCTGTACAATCCGACCGAGAAAAAGAACGTGCAGTGGGAGGTGGGCTGGACGCAGGTGTTGCGTGAGGGCAGGGCGGGGGATGCCAACGCCCTGCCCCTGCTCACCGATGCCGCGGGTCGCGACACCGGGGCTCGCTTCGACGGCCTTGATCTGGTTTCTGCCGACGGTCGCCTGAGGGTGACCCACGCAGACCTGCTGCGTGTTCCCGGGCCGTCGCCCCTGTCGCCGACGGCCTCGCTGGAGGCCCTCCAGCTCAAGCCGGGTTACGAGGCGCGCCTCATTGCCCATGAGCCCCTGGTCCAGGATCCGGTGTTCTTTGACTGGGATGCGCGTGGCCGGTTATGGGTGGTGGAGATGGGCGACTATCCCTTTGCGCCCGGCGAGACGACACGCGACGGCAAGGTTGGGCAGGAGCGGGTCTCCGAACTGCAGGCCGGACGGGTGAAGATTCTCGAGGACACGGACGGCGACGGGTTCTGTGACAAGGCCACCGTGTTTCTGGACGGGCTGCGCCATCCGACCAGCCTCATCCCCTGGAAGAACGGGGTGTTCATCGCCCACATCCCGGAGATCCTGTTTGCCGAGGACACGGATGGCGATGGCGTCTGCGACCGCCGCGAGCTCTGGTTCAGCGGTTTCACGGACGGCAATCCCCAGCACCTCGTCAATGGCTTCTGCCTGGGGCTCGACGGCTGGCTGCACTGTGCGAACGGCGACAGTGGCGGCGATCTCGTCTGCCACCGGACCGGCAAGCGCGTGGCGCTGGGTTCCAATGATTTCCGCTTCAACCCGCGCAGCGGCGAACTCGAACTCGAGGCCGGACGCACGCAATACGGCAAGTGGCGCGACGCCTACGGCAACTGGTTTGGCAACAACAACAGCACCTGGGCCTGGCATTATTACCTGCCACTGGCTTATCTCAATGTGCATCCGGAACGGCAGCCTCGGGCACTGAGGTCGGTGACCTTGGAGGACAAGCAGGTCTTTCCCATCAGTCCGCCGATGCGTCGCTTCAACTGGGCCAGCGCGACCCACACCCTGACCTCCGGCTGTTCGCCCGTTCCATGGAACGATGGCCGGGACGACCTGCTGCTGGTCTGCGAGCCCGCCAACAATCTGGTCCACCGCCAGGTGATCGACTATTCGTCCTTTCCGATTCGCACCTCCCGCCATCCGCAGGACGCCGACAGCGAGTTTCTCGCCAGCCGCGACAACTGGTTCCGCCCGTCGCTGGCCCGCGAGGGACCGGATGGCGCTCTTTATGTCGCGGACATGTATCGACTTGTCCTGGAGCACCCCGAGTGGATCCCGGCTGAAATCGCCCGCGGCCTCGAACTGCGTGCCGGCGAAAAGCTCGGTCGCATCTACCGCATCGCCCGCCGCGACCTGAAGCCGGCAACCTTTGATCCGAGGCCGGATTCGACAGTGCAATGGCAGCGCGACACCGCCCATCGGCTCCTGCTGGAGCAGGGCGATGCCAAGGTGGCCGACGGTCTGAGAGATCTGGCAGCCAGGGAGGACCTGCCCTACGCCACACGCCTGCAGGCCCTGTGCACCGCCCGTCTGCTGGATCCGGACGCGGAGATGCAGCCCCTGTGTGACCTCCTGCAGCAGGGACACCCGCGCGTGCGAGGCGCGGCGCGGGTGGCGGTCGGCATGCAGGAAATCCATCCAGAGGAACTTGCATCGTGGTTTCCGGCGGCCTCGAAGGCGGTCCCATCCGTGGCGGTGCCGGTGCTTGGCCGGGCCAGTCCGGACCGACAGAAGGTGGTCGCCCGCTACGTCGCCGCCCTGCCGGGGCTTCAGGGGGATCCGTCCCGTGGCGCAGCGGTCTATGAGCGCAACTGCATGGCCTGCCACCGTTTCGGTGAGCGCGGCATCGAGCTGGGTCCGGATCTGGCCACGGTGGCGGCCAAACCGGATGACCAACTC
>Ga0222714_10006206_pt1 | contig 11206 bp, 12 predicted proteins | sample C33_3DmetaG_FD_165048 | JGI IMG/M metagenome (GOLD analysis project Ga0222714, IMG submission 165048) | Estuarine water microbial communities from San Francisco Bay, California, United States - C33_3D | ecosystem: Environmental > Aquatic > Marine > Unclassified | place: USA: California... | reverse complement strand
GAATCCGAAATCAACGACGATATATATGACCTATCATTCTCTTCCTCCCCAATCGGTTATCCGGTCGTGGTTGGTGTTGAACCTTCAGGCCAATATTGACTTCAGTCTAGACGCAGATTGCGTCGATTTTCTTACCAAGGATTTCAACCGAAATATTGCGGAGTTATTCAAGTATATTCCGCGAGGGATGTATAAGGCTGATTTATGGCGGTTGTGTAAATTATATATCCATGGTGGTGTCTATGCGGATATTGATTTAGTGCCGTTTCGGTCATTAGAACAGATGATTGGGTCGGCTGCGGACTCACATTTGACTACATTTTATTCTTGTTTGAGTCAAAGTAGCCCCAGTGTATTTCAAGCATTTATGAAGCATACGCGCCCACGAAGTCCGCTTATATTCGGTTGTCTTTTATCCTTTCTAGTGAATAAACCCTATACAAACATAGAGAATGGACCAACCAATGATATGTATCATTTTTTATTATACAATGTTCGCGCGGATATAAAGGCACGCGCGGTGGCACTCGATGGCGCGCCGGTCCCCGTCCCTGAATCACTCCAACCCTATACGCATTATACCCTGCGTAAAGTTCGTATTCCGATTCATTTTTCATCGCGCGATGAAGATATCGTTCAACTCCATTATTTTCCTATCGGGGTTACTTATACGTTGTCGGTGAGTCCAAATTCACGCAATCAATGGATTCTGGCGAATAAAGACAAACTCAACCTAAAGATAGAGAATCAATGCCTGATTGTTTCCACAGACGACGCCGAGAATGACGACGCTCACGCTGACGCTCACGCTGACAATGACGAAGGTTTCGTTATAGACATCTCTATTGATTTACCGGACGACGAACCAGAAGTAATCTATTTGTTTCAAGAAAATATTCGTGAGCCACCCTATATCAATACGTGCTATATCGCGGATTGTAATGGTGTGAATATTATGGATTGTCGCGCGCCGAATTATATACGGGACCACGGGTGGGTGAATTGAACCGCCGCTCCCGCTCCCCCGCTCCCCCGCTCATCGCTCCGCCCGCTTCGCGGCTCTGCGATTCACTCGTCCGCTGCTTCGCCGCTCCCGCTCCCCCGCTCATCGCTCCGCCCGCTTCGCGGCTCTGCGATTCACTCGTCCGCTGCTTCGCCGCTCTAATCGGCATAATAATAATAATAATAATAATAATAATAATAATAATAATAATAATAATAATAATAATAAAAATAATAAAAATAATAAGGCTGTCATGTAGCATTATTATTTGTAAACCATACACCACTCAGTCACCTCAAATAATGAGCGGCGAAGCAGCGGACGAGCGAGTCGCGGCGGAACGAAGTGACGGAGCGATGAGCGGGGGAGCGGGAGCGCTAGTATTCGGGCGTATGCTTCTTAAACAAACACCCATGTGCCGTAATTCCCTCCAATTCGCGGATAATCCCCGCGTTTTGGAAATTACAATTCGCCATCCAGATTTTTATAATACAGAAATTCTTCTTCGGTGAGATAGTGATTCCATTTACGACCGGAATCACGTTCATATTGGTAGAAATCGTCTCGCCAACCGTGACGTATGACAATTGTTTCCACGCACTATTTACCTCCTTATTTGCGACCTTATACGAGAAGCAGCCACCGTTTCGGTTTTGCGCATCTTCCCACATTGGGACAATGCCCGACCGCATCAGAAACAACATACAGTTCATAACGAGTTTGGGTGGCAGGACTTCGAATATAGCGATGGCTTGTTCTGCGGTATCAAACTCGTAGATTTTCTTATAACTCGACGCTGCCCAATTCGTATCGTGAGGGAGATGCGCCCATAGAGTCCAGCGATGAGACAAATTGTGAAATGGCGCTGCCGCCGCGGCTTCATGGGCCACAGTGATTGTTGTTGTCATTGTAGAGTATAGGTCGAACGAGGAACGAAGAATTTCCGTAAATGATGTGGATGGGATAATACACACCGTATATTATACTATCAATTTTTTTTTATACTCTTTATTCAAATCGTGGTGATTTCGTCTTCGATGATTTCAAATTCAGGGTCGTCGGCGTCGGCGTTGCCTTCCTGGACTTCCTCGACCTCGACCTCCTCGACCTGGACCTCCTCGCTGCCGCTGCTGTCGCTGCTGTCGCTGCTGTCGCTGCTGTCGCTGCTGCCGCTGCTGTCGCTGCTGTCGCTGTCAGAACAATCGTAATAACTGGAAAGGATGCCGTCAATATCATACACCTGATGTTCACCTGATTCCAATACAGGACATCTCAATATAGAATCCACCTTTACAATATATTTATTTCCAATAATAATAGAATGGCTATTATTTAATTGATATAATGGGTTCGTCATATTTTCCTCCTTCATACAGTAACAAAGCGCGACTTTATAATTATTATTCGGGGCGCCGATATAGTCGGCTACATCCTTTCGCCCACATTCATTATATAATTTCCATTGAAGAAATTTCTTGTCGAGGAACTCGTTCTTCTCGATGAAAAAATGATGTGGTGATTTCAGGTTGATTATAAATGTCTCGGGTTCGGCTGACGACGACATACATACTGTCACTGTCGCAGTATCCGCGAGTTGATACGATTTCGAGAATTCGCGATAATGGGTTGTAGGCAATGTATGCGTCTTACCCGAAAAATCACCCCGATGAATACGTGTATAGGGCCCATCATCTACCTTGTGTAAGATGAAGTCGTAAATATCGTTATGCGTCTCGGTTAGTTCGGGGCGTTCGCCATTGTTCTCTAGCTTGTATTGTTTACATTGCCGGTCAATCCATTTACACACATTGTATTTCGCGCGGTCAATTCGGTATACGGAATATATATCACTTTGGCGAAAAAAACACATGGATGAAGCCGTATAAATCTCGCGGCCGTTTCGGACAACCGTATACGTGCTAAAGGTATACTGTCCGAATGCGCGCAATGTCGCATATACAATATCGGTTAAACGCTCTTTGAGTTTACCATAGGTATCAAAGATGCCAGATTGAATGAAATTCCATACAGTCATAATTGGCGTAATATCTCCCGTTGAAATTATAATATATAACATTGGGAAAAGTATATAGAGAGAAAAGTGCGCAAAAACGAATTGTAAATGCGACATCTCTTCTGAATAGGTGGTATTATTGTATGTAATCATTGATGGATTGATGGATTGATGGATTGATTGATGGATGGATGGATGGATTGTTCGATTTAATGTCTCTATGTATAAAGACAGTAAAATGTTTTTATGTTGTTATTGAGGAAGAGCAGGCGGGGCTGGTGGTTGCGCCGATGGTTGCTGCTGCTTTTGAACGCGCACACTTGTCTTCCCGGGATTGATTCCGAATACATAAAACAACACACTGCTGATGTATGTTAGTAAAATAATCGGAATAATCACGATAAACCATACCAGTTTCGTATATCCGTTGAGACATAAAATATTCAGTATAGCTGTGAATATAAACATAATAATGAATTTTAATAGAGAAGTTTCATATTCGCCTTGGAATAAATCAATTGTGATTTGGACCATTGAAAAGGCTAAATAAAGAAGTGCGGGTGAACATATTTTTTCAAGCATATGGAATGAATGGAATAATGAATGTAATGAAAAATAGTATATATTACTCCCAGAAGATATATATATTCATACACCAGTGTTTATTTCTTACCCTTGTTGAAAACGGCTACACCATTTTTGAATACACCGACTTCATCCCCGACGTCTTCGTCAACACACGCATAAATGATACCGTTTACAGCGTCGGTAGTGAAATAGGTCTTTCCTTTGATTTTCACTTCTGACACTTCGATTTCGGCGTCCTCGGCTTCCTCTTCGGCTTCCGCCTCTTCGGTTTCGGCTTCCGCCTCCGTGTCCTCGGCTTCCGGGTCTTCGGCTTCGGCTTCGGCTTCCGCCTCCGGGTCTTCGGCTTCCGCCTCCGCCTCCGTGTCCTCGGCTTCCGCCTCCGTGTCCGTGTCTTCGGCTTCCGCCTCCGCCTCTTCCTCCTCGGCTTCGGGGTCTTCGGCTTCCGCCTCCGGGTCTTCGGCTTCGGCTTCTTCTTCGGCTTCTTCTTCGGCTTCTTCTTCGGCTTCTTCTTCGGCTTCTTCTTCGGCTTCTTCTTCGGCTTCGGCCTCCGTGTCCTCGGTTTCAACGACCGGCGCCGATAGAGCAGCAGCACCGCTTATGATTACATTCTTGTGCTTTGAAGAAACAATACACAAATCATCCGTATCGTCACCCGATGAAGTTCCGGTCTCTTCTTCTTCACGGATTTCGAGTTTCACAGATTCTTCATCTTCTTCTTTAATTGCGACGACCGATTTCATATCAACCTTCGATTCAAGCGCGCGAATATACCGGTTTAAGTCCGAAATCGCACCCTGTAATTGCGATATTTCATCTTCACGAGAATTTGCGCCGGTAGTCCGCGTGGTAGTAGTATTTGTAGTAGTTCCATCCTCTAATTCCGTGATGCGTTCTTGTAGTTTGCGAACACACGGCAAACCCATTATCGTATCATGGGTCTCTTTGTAAATATTGTATTCTCCGATAACACCAGACAGTATACTTGTAATATGCTTTGTCATCACTTGTGATACGTCCTCAATCATCGGGCGGATATCGATTGTCATATTCGCGTTGGACGACGACGAGGACGATGACGGGTGAGGGCTTCCGGACATTATCGTTAGAATGAACTGTGCTGTATTCTTTATATTCTAATGTATTTATTTCAATTTTCACGGGATTCAAATTCTAATTTTCACGGGATTCAAATTCTAATTTTCACGAAAGGTATATAAAGTTACACGTTTGTATTACTGTATTGAGAATGTCAGCACCCGTCCCTTCCCCCGCGGTATTAGATACTATGGTGAAAATTATCATGTCGCAATCCGACATGACTCACGAACGCGTCATATCCGAATTAGAGCGCACAAACTATGACCTGAAACGTGTAATTCGCGACTATATGCGCGGCGGTGACAGCGATTCGGTGGAAGCGATAGTGAGCGTAAGCGACGCGGCGTCTGCGAATCAGCTTCGGTTTTCAGAAATCCGGAATTTTATGGATAAATCGTCGGAAATGTATTATCGGCGGAAGGAAATGGATAGGATATATAACGAGGTGCTTGATAAAAAAAAAGCAGAGGCAGCGGCAGCATCGGGAGCGGCAGCATCGGGAGCATCGTCAAAATTATAACCGATGGACGACGCATTCTAAATTCTGAATACCCGTGAGGTATTGTTTTGGGAGTATTTTCACACCCGCAAACTTACTCGCAGGTGAGTTCATTTTGGAAAACAGTATATCGGTTTTGTATATTTTGATAGGCGGGTTCAGATTTTGTTGAACAACATAGGTTTCATTCGTCTCTGGACTAGTCTTCCAGATGAACGCGACGTGTCCATAGATATAGTCCGGTTTTCTATATTTCCAGAATAAAATGCTACCGGGTCGCAAATAAAACGACGCCTGGCGCGAATAGGGATACGCATAGGTATGTAATGTAACCGGTGTCACCGGGCTTTTTATTGTTGTAAATTCGGTAATTCGTTGGAAGAAATCGGCCGCATCTACAACATCCGGGAATGTAATGCCTTTATGGATAGAAAAGAAACGGCGAATCAGTTCAACGCATTGAAATTTTACTCCATATTTTGTGGGATAGGTCGCGGTTTTGGTTTTTTTGACATAAAGAACAATCCCTGATTCGGTTTTGTTTGACATTCTAGTATACTATACGTATAAAATAAAATAAAATAATATACGTATAGTATTCGGGCACGCTCGGCTCACTCCGCTCCGCTGCCCTGAACCACCATCGTCTTATACCTCTTTTTCATTTTCAGGCTATTGGTCGGAATAACTTTGCTATTCACCAAAAAGTCATTATTATCCTCGTATAATTCTGGCAGAATATGCGTCAGGGGTTTATTCACGATATGAATCATCTGGGGGCTTTTCAGTAATGAACGGTATTCTTGAATCGTCAGATTTCCATAATATTTATCCAGTAAATAGTTCGGGTTTGGCGCGGGTTTGAACCCTTTCCCACTGGGGGTTCCGTATAATAAATGAAGCAGGTGTAACCGTTCGAATTTACTCGATGTATCCAGTGGTTCTTTTAATAAGGCAGCCACCGCGCATTCCGGCGAACAATAACATCCATTTACTTGAAAAACACCATTTACAATCATAATCGGTATATAATAAATGGGTCCGTCAAATTCGCACGTATCCCAGAAACACGCAGATTTGTGATTGATTTTGGTTTGGATAGTCTCTCCATTATGAAATGAATACTTCAAACGGTTTATTTTTTTCATAATCTCTTTCTGGTTTCGCTGATTGACAATCATTTCAGTTGCTTCCATTCGCTTTATTGAAACATTATTTGTATGAGCTTCATTTGCGTGTGGTTGATTCCTAGGGTTTCGGCTACTATTGTTAGCGGCGGCGGCGGATTCGGTGGTGGCGGATGCGGATGCGGATGCGGATGCGGTCGTACGAGAAGTGACATTACTTTCATCACCAGGACAACAAATCGTTTCACCACCGTCGCTGTATTCGTCGTCGTCGTCGTCGTCGCCTCGATTATTGTCATTGTTCGGTTGTGATATGTCACTCGATTGAAGATGAGTCGACATTGATGTATACGATTCTACCTCACTAATTGCTGGCGTATATCCATAATTCGAGATGGATTCGTTTGTTTTCAAGTCCGACAAATGACACTTCAAATGTAAAATAATATTAGGGACTTCAGATGTATCATATAGCCCGGAACTCGAATTCAGGATAAATCCGGCCTTTGGTTTTCGGCCGCGTTTTTTGTTGATTTGCCCTTTATGGATTTGGTTCGGAGATACAAGGTCCTGAATCGAATCGAATGGTGATGTATTATTATTATTATTGTGGGCTGATGACGTAATAGGGTAATGATTGTGTTTTACAATATAATTGTGTTCGGTTTGCTTTAAAATAACCATATCTGGAGATGTGGGTGATTGTTGCGCGGGTTCGGCGGGTTCGGCGGGTTCGGCGGGCGCGGGTGTTTTTTTACGGTCTCGAGGTTTTTTACTTACTATCATTTTGTCAGCAGGAGCAGGAGCAGGAGCAGGAGCAGGAGCAGGAGCCGAAACAGAAAATGTAGGCATACGAGTATATCGTTTATTCTATTTTTATGTTTATACCCTTTTGCCATGGCATTATATGAGGTAAAGGACTTAAAGAGACCCCGATGATATTATATTACCGCCGCCAGCGCCAACGGCAGTGCCGCCCTTCTTCGTTGTCTCCTCCTGATAACATTGACGGCACAATGGGATATAATTAGACGAACCGATAATGACCTGGTCAGTCTCGTTTGTGATACGAAAACTGAATACACCTGGGGTTCCGTCGCGACATAAACTACAAAGAGATTTCAGTTTCGTAATATGGTCGCTAAACGGGACGAGCTGGAGTAAATTCCCGATGGGTTTCCTGTTGAAATCGCCGTCCAATCCGCAAATATAAACGCGCTTATTCAAATGGTCTACAAGGTGTTTGACCTGTTCTTCGATATCCGGGAAGAACTGGCCTTCGTTGATGAGAACGGTTTCCGCGCGTGTAATTGTCTCTAAATTATTATGAATCGCGTCCCGGATTGTCGTGGCGAGAATACACGGAATCATCTGTTTGTCATGGGTTGAAAGCATCGGTTCGGTAGTATAACGGTCGTCGGCGGTGTAGTTAATGACCGCGACGGGAATATCACAGAAGACGCATTTCTTGTATACATCCAATAAGTAGGATGTTTTTCCCGAAAACATAGAACCGATAATCAGTTCAAGATAACCGTGGGTCGGAGTAGTCGTCGTAGTCATTGAAGTTCTATTATTATGTTGATACTTGTTTATCTTCATAATTACGCATAAATCGCATTCAATTCTTTCGGGATTGGGATTCGATATTCGGTATTGACATAAATATAATTCATTCTACGTATATATCCGACGATTGTATTATTTATCCTATTCCACCGACAATAATGACGACGACAAATGACGCAATGCCGTGGGTAGAAAAGTATCGACCATCATGCTTTGATGAAATTGTGCTGGACCCGATGAACCGCACGATTCTATCCAATATTCTAAAAACAAACTATTTCCCGAATCTGCTCTTTTATGGACCCCCAGGAACCGGTAAAACCACTACCATTATTAATCTCGTCAACGCCTACCAGTCCAAATTGAATATGCGAAACCGCGGACTTATGATTCATCTGAACGCATCGGATGAGCGCGGAATAGATATTATCCGGAATCAAATCAACAGTTTTGTCAGCACGAAATCAATGTTTGGCAATGGGATAAAGTTCGTTATTCTGGATGAAGTTGACTATATGACAACCAACGCACAGATTGCGCTGCGGTATCTTCTCACGAGTTATACCGATAATAATGTCCGATTCTGCCTGATATGTAATTATGTATCGCGCATCGACGAGTCGCTTCAAACCGAATTTGTGCGTATGCGTTTCAATCAATTACCCGAATCGGATATATTGGCATTCCTGTGTAAAATCCGCGACAATGAGGGCCTCAAATTATCGGACACAAATTTGGTGGCGATTCAGCGCCAGTTTCACTCGGATATTCGGAGCATGATTAATTATATTCAGACGAATCAGGATAATCTACAAGAACTACATGTCATTACAAATGCGGTCTGGGATAAAATGGTGGACTTGTTCCGCGACCCAGCGTGCGATATTCATAGGATTACATCCTACTTTCGAGAGATTGGCGCAATGTATTATATTGACCCGCGCACTATTATTAAACAGTTTCTGTATTATATTGTGCGCTATCGTTCATCGGAGATGGTCTCGGCGGAATTGTTGAATAGTATCGAGCATATTATTCACCTCAACCATATTCGTAATGAGTATATTATCCATTATTTTATATTGAAATTTCGCGCGTATTGGTCTCTGATGCCTGCGGCTGTCGCTGTCGCCGCCCCGAAAAAACGGATAATCAAGGTAAAGAAACCGCAAAGTATTTGATAGTAGACGCAAACTGTATAAATTGAAATGAATTGTTTCTATTTATGCCAATGAGATAGAAACATGTCGAAAATAATTGCTAATGCGCCCGAACCGGAAATAGACGCTGAATGGATGAAATTTATGTCGCGTATAACGAGACAGCAAAACTGCGACACGGCCGATGTGGAGAATGATAGTGGCGACGACGATGACGACGACTGCGGTGTTGAAGACGCCCGGAATAACGCAATGATGACTGGACATAAAAAAATGGTGGTTTCCGATATCCCCGCTGTAAAACTGCGAAAATCGTGTATTTCGAAAAAATCACAACGAAGAACCTATTCATTTATAGACACGGAGGCGGATGCGGTGGCGATAGAGGCGGATGCGGTGGCGACAGAGGCGGATGCGGTGGCGACAGAGGCGGATGCGGTGGCGACAGAGGCGGAGACGAGCATTCGGTCCCGTTTCACGCCAATCTATATTTCAACCAAAACGAAGATTGCGTATTTGTCCCGACCCGTTAATATCTATGAAATATTTTGGAATATCCCCGTCCAGCATTATTATAAGAGGGCCGAAGGCGTTATTAAAAAACAAATCAAATTTCAGACGACGGACCCAACCGTTGTCGCATCCATCAAGGAAAAACTAGAAGCACAACCACGGTGCTATGAAGAATACGTCATCGAACATATCGATAATCCAACCGGACGTATTCCATATAAAGACCAACGAAAGGTGAGTATCGGTCTATGTAAAAAAGACCTCAATGGCGGGAATCATAAAAAGAAGCGCGCATTCTTCAACTGTTTTGTAGTTATCCTCCGGATTAATGGCGGGATTGCGCCACCCGATGAACGCGCGCCTGAAGATGATATATTGTATAAGGAAATGCATGTCAAGGTGTTTAACACCGGGAAACTGGAGATTCCGGGGATTCAGGAAGACAAGACACTCGTTCAGGTATTAGAGCTTCTCGTCACGGTATTGCGGCCGTTTTTAGGCGAAGACCTGGATTACCTGCGAAACCGATGTGAAACAGCTCTCATCAACTCCAACTTCAATTGCGGATATTATATCGACCGCGACAAGCTATTCAACCTTCTCAAATACAATTACCGGATGAATTGTAATTATGATTCGTGCTCGTATCCGGGAATCCAAAGCAAGTTTTACTATATTCCTGGCAAGAGTCACGCCGAACAAAACGGGCAACAGCCAGTCTCTATGGATATGCCATATTACGAGGTTTCGTTTATGATATTCCGAACCGGCAGCATTCTCATTGTAGGGAAATGTAATGAAGACATTCTTAACGTGATTTATCGGTATATTTGCTTTATATTAGAGAAGGAATATTCAGTGATACAAATGGGACTCATTGACCAACTTTCGAAATCGGGAGTCGCGGCGGGGATGCGGAATACTAGGAAAAAGAAGTTGAATCTCACACATATCCGATTATACAATGAAACGGAAGATTGATTGATTTAGGCGTTTCGTTCGTTCGTAAAGAATATAAAGATTTAAAAATTGAGTATTCTATATACGATACTTTTTAATATTATGTCATCCACGCAAACTGGAGCCAGCGCAATGGTTTCCTCCTCTGGAGGAGATAGTCAATCACAGCAACAAATTAGCCGTATACCAACTTACGCGTGCTTTCAACACGCGACCAAGGTGGCGATTTTAGAGGACAAGCCCATTGTTTTGGATTATTGGACCAGTTCATTGGATAAATCGTGCCTCATCGGCGTTCGTTCCAACAACGAGAAGCTTCTTGTCAAGAGCGAGGATGAATACACGAGTCCTATCGCGAAGATTTTCAAGGTGGATACCGAGTATATCATTGTCACCGCGAACTCTATCTATATTGTTGCGGCGGATATTAGCACGAGGCGGATTAATTAGTGGGTGGGGTTGCGCCCCCAAACGACGCGGAGCGAAGGGCGGTGCTATGAGCGGAGCGAATGGCGGAGTGATGGGCGGAGCGAATGGCGGAGCGAATGGCGGAGTGATGGGCGGAGCGAATGGCGGAGTGATGGGCGGTGCTATGAGCGGAGTGATGGGCGGAGTGATGGGCGGTGCTATGGGCGGAGTGATGGGCGGAGCGAATGGCGGAGCGAATGGGGGAGT
>Ga0222714_10006205_pt1 | contig 11209 bp, 6 predicted proteins | sample C33_3DmetaG_FD_165048 | JGI IMG/M metagenome (GOLD analysis project Ga0222714, IMG submission 165048) | Estuarine water microbial communities from San Francisco Bay, California, United States - C33_3D | ecosystem: Environmental > Aquatic > Marine > Unclassified | place: USA: California... | reverse complement strand
AGTAGCATCACCATAAGCGGCGAACTGTAACGTGTATCCACTCAAGGGGTTAAGGTATTGAGATTCGGCATCACTTGCGGAATATATTTTAAGGGGGAAGACAACAGGTGGTTCAGCACTGCGAGCAACACCATTAATACCACTTAAACTTGCTACTGGCGATACATCATTATTCATTACATCTAAAAATTTATCCAAGTGAAGACTTGAAGGATATTTAGAAGAATTGGATTGAATAGTAATATTACGGTTAGTGTTATCTATATTATTAACAGACCATCTGTATTGTTGAATGTTTCTTGAATGAGATACTAAAGATACACCTGGAAGAGGAGCACATAACAATGCTGAATAACAGTTAGGTTCAGATATAATAAACTGACGATTGTAAGATTCTAAAGAATTTTCAATAGTAACTGCTTCAACTTTTACAGTGCTGTAGATACTAGCAGGAGGCATACCAGTTTTTTCACTTTGGATTAAAACTAATTCTGCTTTGGTAATTTCCCAAGTAGGGTTTTTATATGAGTTATGTGTTTTATTATTAGGAACCCAATTGACAAGACCATCACCAACAAGTGGTTTAACACAAACAAATGATTGACCTACAACAGGTGCTATATTATCATTACCTGCGGCAACCCATTCGGCTTGAGTAGTGGTTCCTACATCAGTAATAATATAAGATTGACCTACAACCATTTCACTACCTGGTTGAGTAGCATTAGGAGTTTTAGCATTCCATATATGAAGATTAAAACTGGTTGAAGGAGTAATAACACCAAGACCAGGAACAACAGCCCCAGGACCACCAGGAACAACCATTACTGAATTTTGAAGACTATTATTATTTTCTAAACCAAGATTTGAGAATTCAACATCAAAAAGTTGAGTAGTAGCATTATAAACTGCTTTCTCAATAATAGCAACACCACCTTGATTAGGTAAGCGAACACTTTGATTAGAATAAAGACGACGAAGAGAAGGTATATCAGCATTTTCATAAATATCAGGGTATATAGAAACATTATCATTAACTGATTGATCTACAGCAATACAAACCATAGCACTTGTTCCAGATAAATGTTTAATAGAACCAGCAGTAATTTGGGCTACTGTTCCAGCAGATAAAAGACCACCTTTTTGTAAATTTTGTATAGTGCTTAAAGGCATAGCAATTGTAGATGTTTTTTGAAATGCTTCCCAACCACCAGCAGTTGTATTAAGATTAATATCAAGTCCATCAGATACTAATTCAAAATGACTAAATGTTACTTTAGCGTGTTGTAAATGAGTGCCTGTAAAATCAGGTATAGTATATGAACTATCAAGTTTAAGTTGAGGACCAAGAGGTAATGCTTGTCCTACAACTGTATCAATAGTTGTCATATGTTGAAAAAATCTATCAACTTTATTAGGTTGAGAAATTTTAAACATAACTCTAATAGTTTTAGCATTAACCATTCCAAGTTCAGCCATTTGTGCTACAGTCCATCCAAGAGAACTTTTAAATTGAATAGTATCTGAAGATTGACCTGCTTTTTCAATCATTTTACCATTGGCATCAACTTGGTAACACACACCACCTGTGGGACCTGCTGCTAATGCTTTAAATTGTTGTCCTACAGATTGAGAACCAGCAACAAAAACAGTTCCACCAGCAACAGTAACCGCAAGAGCAATAAAAACATCACCAACATCAGGGACAGCGAGAGTAGAACAATGACCGTTACTTGTGGGAAGTTGTGCTATAGCAATAAAAATATCATTTACAGCAGGAGCATTTAAAGTATTAACAACACCATCTGTTCCAGCAACTGCCGCACCACCAACGAAATAATTGCCATTAACGGGAGCAGTAAGAGTTTGACAGACACCATTAGAACCAGGGACAGGATTAGCACATTGAAAAACAGAACCAATACCAGGTAAAACAGTTCCTACCCATCCAGCAGTGTTCCAATCAGCAATAACCAATGTACCTAAATTAGAAATTTGATAATAAGCACCAGGGGTTAAATTAACAGTTGTTACATTATCACCAGCAGGATTAGTATAACCAATTGTAGCCCATTGAAGAATATTTGTATTAGTTCCAACATCAGTAATTTTATAAGATGCACCATTGGCTATAGCATCAGTAGAAATACCATCATTGGCACTTTTAACTAAACCTAAATTAGCCCATCCAATAGTAGATAAAGTGCCTACATCAGTTACAATATAACCTCTGCCTGCTGCTAAAGCATCGGTGACAACATCATCGCCAGTATTTTTATAAGCACCTGCGACAATCCATTGAGCGACTGTTAATGCTCCTGCGTTTTTAACTGTATATTGAGTTCCTACTTGTAAATTAGCAGTATCAACATCAGGACCATCAGCACTTGGGGGAGCACCCATAGCAGTCCAATCAGCAACAGTTAATGTAGGACTGTTAAGATTTTGTATTTGATAATAATTATCTTTAACTAAAGCAGAAGTATTTACTGTGGCTGAAGGTATGAAATATTCAACATAATCATTAGAATCATATTTGAAGAATTCAGGTTTAACAATAAATCCATTAGAACTTGCTAATTGATTAGCAGAATTACTGTAAAGATTTTGATTTGTAGCACGAATACATTTAGGGTTAGTTGAATAATCAGAAATAAAACCAATAGAATTTCCAAGAGTAGCAGGAGGGACAGCAATAAAATCAGCAGCAACACGTTGTTGGATTAAACTGTGAGTATCTTCAAGTTCGAATTCAGCCATTAATCCACCAGTCATACTTAAATGAAAATTATTGGTCTTACACACACCAAAAATTTCTGACAGTTTAATATTGACTTGGACGGATTGGTCTGCGAGAGACAGTTCAGCACCGAAATACGACCCAACACCTGAACCAACAGATGACATCATAAGAGAGCCAGTAGAAGCCATAGTCATTAAACTTTCAGAGGATAGACTTTCAAAATCTTTGGCAAAATTGTTAAGAGTTTGAGTTATGACGTTACAATAATTAACTTCTTCTAGGAGGGTCATTTCACCCATCATACTAAATAAACGGGCAGTCTTGATTAAACAAGCAGGGCTGTAGGCTTCACCAAGGGAACTACCAAAACTAAACATGACTTTAGATTTATCAAGGTTGAGAATTTCTTCTGCTGTGTATGGCTTACCAGTAAGACCATTAACAATATACAGTTTAAAAGCAAGATAAGATTCACTCATATCAGTAGACATATCATCGGCACTAATTTGGAATCGCATGCGATTATAACTATCTTTATAGACAGCATTCTCAAGGGAGCGGATTTTTTGAACTTTGAGAGACATGATTAATTATTGTATTATATATATTACTAATATTATTATTATTATAAAAGATATTAAATTAAAAAAAAAAATTAAAATTAAAATTATTTAATCAACATATAAATTAAAACTGGCTGTGCTGAAATTAACTGGTATTTGACTATCAACGTTGTATAATCTAAATTGTAAAGAAGAAATACTCATTGGTTCTTTATTTTCAATATCTAAAAATATTAATTGTTTTGATTCACTGAAAAATATTGATTCATCGGGTTGTAATCTTTGTATAATGAAATAGGCTAAAGTATTCTTTTTACCACTTATACGTTGTTTATAATATACTTGACTAGTATCAGTAGAGGCACTTGTTCCAGAAGAACCAACATAAGTTGATAGGTCAAGATTTAAGACGTCTATCGCAATGTCGTAGTAATTGGAAAAGTTTATACCAGCATTAGCATTTCTCACAAAAATAGTAGTATCACTAACATTACCTTGAATAATATTTGTATTGAAACCTAAAGAGTTTATTAATAAAGGAGCACTGTGAAAATCTAATTGAATAATTCTGTTTGGAGTTCCTGCTTCAAGATTTTCTTTTGATAAATATATTAAATTTTGTTCTGGTTCTGTATTATATACTACACCATTATCATTAACAACAACGTTAGGTTGTATAAATGCTCTCCAGTTGAGAAATTGATGTGATTTATCAATTATTTCTTGAGTAGATGTACCAGAAATACCATGACAATAACTTGTATTAAAATCAAATCCTGTATATACTCCAACTGCTGATAATTCTTCAAATGGTGAATTGCCCTCTTCTTGTCGTCCTATTCTAAAATTACCTGTGGTGCTGTCAGTATAAAACCATAATTTAAGACTGTCTTTATTAACAATTTTACTTTTATCAAGTTCTGCTCCAAGTTCGCCATTATTTAATATATAGATTTTGTTATTACGAACAGCAATACCATATAAAATAGTAGGAGTAGTTCTAATACCAGGATTAAGACATAAACCAATATCAACAGGGTCAATCACACCATTTTCTTCACGTATTTTACAATTAATAGAAGTATTAAAACAACCGTTAATAATAGGTAAATTTGTATAAGCATAAAAAGCACCTAATTTATTCGCTACTAAACCATAAGTTGCTTGACTTGATTGACTCATATTGTCTGGTGTTATTTGGTTATTGTTAAGAATTGGAGCAAATCCTTTATCACCAGCACCAAAAGCAGATTGAAGAACATGTAGGCTTAATTTATAACTATTTTTAACGTGTTTGCCTAACCATTTGAAACTTAAACCATAATCAGTTTCTTTAGATTTGGCAGCATTAGATTGAAGAGGAGTGCCATTTAATATTCCATTACACAAATTATTTAAAGTTAATAGTAAATCAGGAATACCTTTATATTGAGGACTAGTAGAAGCATTATATGTATATTTACCAGCAGGCAAAGTAATTTGACGTGGAGCGACACTTCTTTCACCTTGAAGTTGAGTTGTAATATCAATTGTTTGGTCTGCTGTTAAATTAATAACACCTTCTGGATTAGGTAGAATTTCAAGTGAAATCTTATCAAGAGCAATGCGACTATTTGCTCCAATATTAATAGATTCTTGAAAGTTAATGTCAATTAAGCCATTATTATCGACAACGCTGTAATCTGTTACAAGGCATTTAAGTTGCTTCATTTTAAAATAATTTCTATAATATACTATATATATATATTAAAATATTATTATATATTATATAGTTATATATTAAATACTAAAATAAAAAATGGAATCTAAAAATAACAATACTATTCAATTATTAGCGTCTGGTGATGCTTTCATTGGTAAAAATGAAGTTGTTAATGGTTATTTAAATATTGTATGTAATTTATTTACTACAGAAGATTGTATTATAACATGCGAACAATCTACAAATGGCAGTAATTATGAATTCGTTGATACTTTCGTTCATTCAATTGCTGATTTTGGTAATACAACACGCACACAATTTTTTGTTAAGGCATATTGGGTTAGAATTAAAGTTGAAAATGCTTCTTTTAATAATATTCCAAAAATTGTTTTGACTACATTATTTACTGCTTCAAATCAAGATTCTAGTCTAGAACAACCAGACACAGTTCAAGGTAGTGTAAATGTTATTAATAGTATGCTTGCTAATTACAATGATGGGACAAGTGATTTTTTGAAGCCTGTGGCATGTGACGTAAATGGTGTTTTGAAAAGTAATCTTGTAGTTGAAGGAATTACTCTTACACCTGCTACTGATGGGGTTTCTGTTTATGGCTCAACAGACCAAACTGTTGCTAATGCTAAATTACTTAATACTGATGTTGATGGAAAATTAAATGTGAATATTACAAGTTTGACTTTAGAGGCAAGTGATGATGGGGTTGGTTGTTTTGGTTCAAGTGATGGAACTGATAGAATAATTATGAAAACTGATGCTGGTGGCACTTTAAATACTGTTTCTACCACTGCTGATACGTTGATTACTTCGTTGAATGCTTTAGTAGCAGAGAATAAAGCACTTTTACAAAAACTTGAAATCAATGCTAATCAAGCTCCTGTTTCATCGTTGCTTTTATATGACTTGGTAGGGTTAGAATATGACATAGGAGACACAATCGGTGTTCCTATTGATATGGGAAGTATGGAAACTAGAAATAATGATATTTGTTTTAGCGGTTATGCTAAAATTGAAGAAGGATTTGATAATCCTAAACTTATTATGCAGTATTCTTTAGCCGACACTCAATATTTCGGTGATGGTGTTGAATGTTCCTTTTATAAGAAATCTGCTACTGAATGGGAGTTCAATTTCCAACGTAATAATGTAGGACCTCGTTTTGTACGGCTTTTATGCACCTCACCTATTAAATTAACTTTATGTCTTGCTACAAGGTTTAAAAATTAATTTTCTTTTTGTTTTGATTTTTTGATAATTTAAATATATAATAATAGTATATAGTAATAGTATATTAAATAAAATGTCAGATTATACAGGTTCAAGTTTTATATCTCAACCAGTTGAAGAAGAACTCACAGGATTAGAGACTTTAATTTCTGATAATTCTAATGCTATTTCAACTAATGCGGCAAACCTCGCACAAGAGATAATTGATAGGGGAAATGCCGATACAGGCTTGCAAACTCAAATCAATGACCGAGCATTACAAACGGCATTGGCGACCGAAGCCTCCACACGATTACAAGCCGACGAAGCATTAAGCACTAGAATCACAACCAATTCTAATGCTATTTCAACTAATGCGGCAAACCTCGCACAAGAGATAATTGATAGGGGAAATGCCGATACTGGCTTACAAACCCAAATCAATGAACGAGCATTACAAACGGCATTGGCGACCGAAGCCTCAACTCGCTTACAGGCAGACGAAGCATTAAGTACTAGAATCACAATCAATTCTAATGCTATTTCAACTAATGCGGCAAACCTCGCACAAGAGATAATTGATAGGGGAAATGCTGATACTGGACTACAAAACCAAATCAATGAACGAGCATTACAGATGGCAGCGATTGACGACCGATTGACGACCGAAATCGCCACCAGAACCGCAGACGATTTAGCATTAGGCACTCGAATCACAACCAATTCTAATGCTATTTCAACTGATGCGGCAAATCTAGCACAAGAGATAATAGATCGAGAACAGGCAGATACGGCATTAGAAAATGATATAAACGACCGAGCCTTAATTTTATCTTTAACGAATGAAACCACAGCAAGAACTGCTGCTGATGATGCCTTAGGAGCACGAATTGACTTTGAGAAAACCACAACGGCGTATTACATAAGTAACTTACAGGGACAAATCGATGTAAATGAAACAGCAATTGAAACAGAAGAAACAGCACGTCAAGCGGCAGATACAACATTACAAGCGTCTATTACTACAAATGCTACAGCAATTGGGACTAAAGCAAATGATACAGACGTAGTCAAACTATTTAGTAATCAAAATATCGCTGGGGAAAAGTTTTTTACGAATGATACGAGAATCGGTGGTGATGTAATTTTACCAACCGATGAGGGGAAAATAGTTTTAGGGGCTAATACCGACAGAAAAATCTATTGGACTGCTGAAGGTTTAGGGACGAATCACGCATTTCAAGCCACACGATACGATGTAGCAGGGGGGGAACAAATAGCTTCTAATAATTTAGCCGATGTTAATACTTTGGTAAAAACGACTGGCGACCAAAGCATAGCGGGGGTAAAGACTTTTGAAAATGACACGTATTTAAATAACAATGTTTATGTAGCAAGTGATGCGGGCAACATATATTTAGGTACGAATAACGACAGAAGAATTTTCAGAACCATTACTGGAATAAGAACAATGACTACTATGGATGCATCACAATATAATGTGAACGGAACTCAAATTGCCTCAACTAATTTAGGTGATGTTACTAGTTTGGTAAAAACGACTGGCGACCAAAGTATCGGCGGAATTAAAACTTTCACTGATAATATGGAAATAGATGGTGATGTAAATCTAACGGCTGGTAAAGCCTATAAAATAGATAATGTGATAATACCCACCCATGCTGATTTGAATCTAAAAGCACCCATAGATAATGCGGATCTAACAGGGCATACTCAAATGGATAGACTTACTGTAAACCACAGCGATTCGGCGACCATCGGCTTAGATTTTAACAATACAAATAGTAATCAATATGCAGGTAAGTTTAACACGGCGGCGTATGGGTGGCGTATGTTTAACAACAATACAGGAATTGCAGGTAATACGACCTTTGGGGTGTATACAAAAGGTACAGGCTCGCAGTTAAATCCTTTGCTGGTTAAGAATGACGGCAAGATTTATACATTAGATCAAGAAGTGGATGGGGATGTAAATCTATCGGCAGGTAAAGCCTACAAAATAGATAATGTACCAATACCGACAAATGATGATCTGGCTTTGAAAGCACCCATCGATAATGCTAGTTTAACGGGCAATACGGAAATGACAAGATTGACTGTAAATCATAGCGACTCGGCAAGTATTGGTTTGGATTTCAACAATACGAATAATAATCAGTATGCGGGTAAGTTCAATACATCTGCCTATGGTTGGCGTATGTTTAACAACAACACAAGCATTCCAGGAAATACGACCTTTGGGGTGTATACAAAAGGCACGGGAAGTCAGTTAAATCCTTTGCTTGTTAAAAATGACGGCAAACTTTACACATTAGACCAAGAAGTAGATGGTGATGTAAATCTAACCACAGGGCATGAGTTTAAAGTGAATGGTGTGCCTATATCGGGGGGGATGACGCCAGAGCAAGTGACACAGCTGGATAATACTACCGCAAGAGTGGATGACCTTTATGATATAACACCAGTAACATTAACTAATATCAGATTTTCAAACAGTATTTGGAGTATGAGTAACTTTAACACTATCGTCAATATTCAAGATGCGATGGCGGTAGGACAAGTTCCGCAAGACCGCATAACCAATTTACCGGCAGACTTAGCCGCCAAACGAGCTATAACAGACACATCATTTAACCAGTTTCAATTGAACGGCACGACGCAGTACATGACAGCAGCAGGAGGAACGATTAATGCCACAGACTATTTTACTGAGTTTGATTTGACTGGGTTAGTCAATACCGACTTGGTGGTTGGGATCCAAGAAACAGACATCCTATATCAAACGAAATGTATTTTTATTAAAACCGATGACCCTTCAAATACAAATGGAAATCTGATTATTCGCAGCAATTATTTATTAAGCGACCAAGATATTATCCTACGCAAAAAGGGCGATTGTGTATTTCTTCACGCTGACTGGGATAGTAGCAGATGGAAAGTGTTAGGCGTTTTTTCGAACGTCCAGCAGTCTTTAACCACAACTCAAAATATAGTTTCAGAGATGAATATCATTTGCCATCAAAATCTAATGAGTAATTCGGCAGAACCCACGTATATAACTGGTTTTTCAAACATTAACTTAAGAACACCAGATACAGGTAGTGTTCCTACCATAAGCATTGACGGACAAGAAGCCTTTATGACTAAAGCAACCAACCAGACGATTAGCGGTATCAAAACATTTTCAAATGGTATTGTAGCCGACTTAAATATTTCGCAAACAGTCGGTCTACAATCGGCGTTAGATGAAAAGCAAATCCGTTATTTGCCCTGCTTAATCGAGCATCATGAAAATAGCGGGGTAGATGGTGGGGCATCCGCAGCGACACAGTGGAACGATGTTGTTTTGAATACTATTGATGATACATTGAGAACAGATTTTACAATAGCAGCAAATAGTCAAATAACTATTGCGGCAATCGGTACTTATGAAGTGAGCTTTTCCGTTGCGTCATATTCTACCTTAGGGACAAAAGCAGAATTAATTGGTGTTACTGACAACGCCAAAGTGGTTCATGGCACAAGCTTTACTACGACAAATGCGTCGGGTGGTATGAGTAATGGTATGGGTGTTATAACAACTACACAGGCAAACGAAGTGTTTAAATTGCGATTGTATACCGAAGGCTCTGGTTTGTTAGGCAAGGCGGTTAGTAGCGGAAGCCCGGAAACATACGCCCAAGTGTTTATTAAGCGATTATCCTAATTGAAATAAAATATCATTAGAATATAAATGCCTCATTGCGAAGATTGTAAGAACCCATTGGAAATGAAAGAAGCCGTGATCAAAGCCGAAAAGAAAAAATATTACAAAGATAAAAACTATTTTGAAGTTAAGGCCGAACCCAAAAAGAAATCCAAAAAGTAATTGAATATTATATTTAGAGTAATTAAACTTCTATATATAATATAAATAAACATGAGTGTAGAATTAATTGCTATAAGTTCATTTGTTCTTGCAATACTGGGTGGGTTGGCTCATTTTATTAAAAGTTCTAATTTAAAGCACTTAAAGATATGTGGGTGTTGCCAGAGCGACTGCACAGACCAAGATAAGAACACTTTAAAAAGAATAGAATCAAACCAAGCCAAGATTGATAAGTTAATAGGTAAAGTAAATAAGCTTAAGAGTAAGCGTGTGGATAGCGAACCATCAAGTCCAAAATTACAACCTATTGGTGATTTACAAATACCGGTTCATGAACAGATACAGGCCATTTATAAACGAATTCAAGAAGGCGGTAAAGGACAAGTGGTCTTCTTAAATGGTGAAGATGATGAGGTTATGATATAATAGATTTAGATTCTTCTTTCTTTCTTAAATTATATTTATTTTGATAAGCTTTTCTTGTCTGACTATGATTTTTATAGTATTCTCTCTTCTTATTTAATATAATTTCTTTATTATCAATATAATATTGTTTACCTGTTCTTCCTGCAATATTCTTATTAACAATATTATACAGATTTAATAACTGATGCCTTCCCTCTTCTAATGCTAACTCGTGTGAGTTATCACAAGGATAGTCACATATTAATTCTATGTAGCATTTATCTATACCGACTTCGTCAAAGAGTTCAAATGAATATATCTTAGCACCTAAAGAATTAAGATACAAACAATAATCCTGACGATGTCGGTACATGCGTGAGTTTAAACTTGCAGTAGTAGAACCGATGTAAATCTTATTAGTATCCTTTGAAGCGATCTTGTAAATCTTTCCATTAGAATAATCCTTAACCATTTATATTATATGTAAATATAAAAATTAAACAAATAAACGAATAATTGCTAAATAAACAAAGAATTAAACAAAGAAAAGTGTTTGAAGGGAGTATTATTGTGTTTAAATAACAATAAAATACCCCCCACAGCAATATAAAATATTTTTTATGTCTATGAGACCCTAAATGCTGTTATATTTCTTTGTTTTATTGTATTTTTATTCGTTTCTT
>Ga0222714_10006204_pt1 | contig 11210 bp, 20 predicted proteins | sample C33_3DmetaG_FD_165048 | JGI IMG/M metagenome (GOLD analysis project Ga0222714, IMG submission 165048) | Estuarine water microbial communities from San Francisco Bay, California, United States - C33_3D | ecosystem: Environmental > Aquatic > Marine > Unclassified | place: USA: California... | reverse complement strand
TGCATTGGAAATCTATTGTAACCGAACTTTTATGGTTTTTAAGAGGCGATACCAATATCAAGTTCTTATTGGATTACGATTGTCATATTTGGGATGGCGATGCTTACAAAAATTATTTTAACAAAAATAAAGCGGATATATTTCATCCAATATTACCACAAGATGCATTTATCAAATCAATCAAAACTAATCCGGAGTTTGCAAAAGAGTACGGTGATTTAGGACCAATCTATGGTGCACAATGGAGAGATTGGAATGGAACTGATAGACATATGGGAGTTGACCAAATCGCAAACCTAATCAACGAACTAAAAACAAATCCGGATTGTAGAAGATTAATGGTAAGTGCTTGGAATGTGGGTCAATTAGATGAAATGGTTTTACCACCTTGTCATTACGGGTTTCAGTGTTATGTGAGAGAAGGTAAGTATCTTTCTCTAATGTGGAATCAAAGAAGTGTTGATACGTTTTTAGGATTACCATTTAACATTGCTTCTTATGGTTTGTTATTAGAAATCATAGCAAAGGAAGTAGACATGATACCCGATGAACTAATTGGAAATTTAGGTGATACCCATTTATACTTAAATCATATTGAACAGGCGAAAGAACAGATTGGAAGAACACCATATGAATTACCATCAGTAAAAATCACCGAAAGAAACTGGTATATGCACGAAGCAGTTAAAGAACATTTAGGTGAAAAAACTTTGGATGAGAAACTTAAAAGTTATAGACCTGATTGTTTTGAATTGATTGATTATCAAAGTCACCCAAAGATAAAAGCACCACTATCCAACTAATATGTTAATTCACATTACACCGGATGAGTTAGAGGAGGAGTTTAGAAATAGTTGGAGGATGAGGTTCGTATCTCATCCTTCCATAGATTATGCGGATAACGCGATTCACGCGATATTTGAAAACAAACAAGTAATTATCTTCCGTTTTAAAAAATATGGATTTATTACAGACAATCGATATAACACATATGAAATATCAGCTGGTTCCGCTGGAATTACAATCAATATAAAATGAGAAAACAAACACAAAAAATATATAAAGAGTGGAAGAGTGCCACCGCTAAAGAAATATGGGAGGGGATAAGAGACAACTTTACATTTGGATTTATAGGTGCAACCCTTGTTGTTTTTATTGCAACCAAAACCGATTTTGCGGTTTTAATAGGGTATATTACTTATTACTTTTTTATGGGTCGAATAGTAAATCGTCCTAAGTATGTGACTGATTTGGGTAAAATGATAGTATTTCCGATACCATCCGCACTCGGTGCGTTTGCCGGATATAAATTATCTTACTATATTCTTAATTTGTTGAATTAGACTCTACCCTGACCTCTATATTTCTTTGGTTTTTGATCCTTGGGTCCAAAAGACTTTCTAGCCTTTCCTCTACCACTTTTTTTTCCAAATGTGATTTTTCTTGACTCACCAACTGTTTTACCTTTAGCCATAATATATATTTTTTTATAAATATAGATATATCTACTTTTTTTATTATTTTTGATTTAGAAAAAGACATTGTAATATGATAGATTTATTAACACAGAAGTTTACGTTCGCGATGATAACCCCATTTAAAGATTATTGTCAGTTATCAGATGAAAATAGGTTAATCAAACATTTTGATGAGAAATCACATCTTTTGGAGGAAATAGATGATGATTTATTTTCAATAAAAAACCTTTCTTTTTCATTGAAGAAAGATGTTAAAAGTAAAATTTTCACATTACCAATTAAAAATAAAAAGAAAGTAAATTATCTAACAACAAATAAAAAAGAAACAGAAAGGATTCTCTTCGATTATCTATTCACAGATAACAAGGGTAACCACGTATTCGAAACCACAAATGATAGACACATCAAAAACCATTATGGTAGGCCATTTTCAGAAATTATTGTCTTAACTTTAGAGAGGTCAGTTAGGTTACATGATGATAAATTAACCATAAAACTATACGTTCAAACAAAGACTAGGGGGTTTAATTGTATTTATTTTCGAAAAAAATATGAGGTTCAATCGGTAACCATAAACCTTAAAACAGGAAATTTTGTTATAACCAATATCACCAAAACCGGAAAAACAAATAGTAAAAATTTCAAAACAAACTCATTTAGACTTTTAAAAAGTTTAATCACAGGTCGTTCTTTTTTTGAGCCTAAAAACTATGTACCCACCAGCTCTCGGGTATATGGTGAATTCATTAAAATATTTGACGATGTTAAGTTCACTGGTGTTATTAAAAATGTTTTGGGTATACAGACCCCTCATTTAAATTATTCGGTTAATACGGATTTATTTCTATTAGATTTTGTCGATAGGTTTGTAACATTTAAAAAAATAAAAATACCAAACGGGGATTATGTGTTTTGGTTAACAAATTTCTATCCAACAGAAAAGTACCTTAAAAAAAATGATAGGAAATTAATAGCATCTGTTTTAGATATGTTGGGTATTAAATCAAAATACACCATTAAGATTTTACATGAATACCCAAACATAGATTTAATGGGACTCGTAAAGTTTTGTAACTATTTTGGAAAAGACTATACAAAATACTTGAGTAATTTAGATTCAAGAACCTTAGCCAATTCATATATCAAGAAGACAAATGATATAAATTTTGATAACAATAAGTTTAATTTAACAAATAATAAAAATTTTTATTTAAAAGATGTTGAAAAAGAAAATCTTATAAAAATTGCCAATTCACAAAATTATCGTTCTAGTGGAGTATTATCACAAACCTTTACACAACTATTGGATGATCATTTTAAAATGATTGAAACGATAAGAGATTACGATCCCGATTTATTTATGAAAGCGAAAACACCTAATGAATTTCATTTGGAACACACGGAGTTATCTAAAATAATAAGTGCAATAAAAAAGGGATGGGTAGTTGAATACAAGTTTAATGATAGAATGGTTGAGGATATTCAGAAACCAATACCATTAAAAATAAATCTCGGAACAGAATTGGAACCAAACTTTTGTGATGATTTAGATATTTCTTTTTACCCAATGGTGTTGAAGAGAGAAGAAGAATATATAGAAGAAGGTAAGTTTATGCACCACTGTGTTGCAACCTATGCTGATAAAGAAAAATCAATAATCATATCGGTAAGAACCAAAGATGGTTCAGATAGGGTTACTTGTGAGTATGATTGTCAGAACGGAACACTTATACAAGCAAGACATTTTTGTAATAAACAACCTCCTGTTGATATCGAACATGTTATTATTAATGATTTATCACCAAAGGTTAAAAAATATGCAAGACTCGGTTTATTACATTCATCTGAAAAATTAAAAGTACCAATAAAAATTAATGGTATTGAGATTGAAAAGAAAGAACCTACAAGATTCGGTGACATTGATAATCAAGATTGGTTGTATCATTTTTAAAAAACCATATACTTTCAAATCAAATCCACATATATTTTATATGTGGATTTATTATTTAAACACAATCAAACAAAAAAAGATAGAAAGAGCCCCGCAACATCTATATGTGATTTAAAACTTTTTGGTGACGATAAGTTTTTAATTTATCATGCGTTGTTTAATTTAGAATATAGTAGATATGGTTCTAAAAAGAATGTAACATTTGAACGTGAGATGAATCTCTGTTTATTAAGTGGAGACATTACTGTGACATATAGAATTATAAATGATAACTTGACGGATGATAGTGTTTTCAAATCATCATACAAAAAGAAAAAAAATAACTTTAGTATGTTGAATGATTTGATTGAATACGGATTTTACAGAGGAGAAAAGAGATTAAACTATTGGGGTGTGAAATATGAGAGGGCGATAAATGAAATGAGTTTAATTATAACTAACAAAATAAAACCATACTTAAATTCGGAATTTTATATAAATAAATCCTATAAAGAAAAACCTTCGGTTAATGAGTTGTATGATATGATCGTAGATTTTCATCTAAGTAAAAAAGATATTAAAGGACACGATAATGTATATTATGATATAATGGATTTATATCCATCAAAAAAATATCTTAAGTCAAATGATAATAAGTTTTTACCAGCGATTCTTGATTCATTGAATATAAAATCGAAATATCTTATTAAAGAGTTAAACATATCCAATCTTCCCATTAATATTTTAGCGTTAAATTACTTATGTAAACTCTTTGGTGATAATTACCTAGAATATTTAAAAAAAATAAATTGGTGGACTCATTGTATGGACAGTAAAATGTCTAAAATAAACCCAATACCACTTAGTAGTGATACAGAAAAAAATAGTTTTATTAAGTTAATTAATAATTGGAATTCATCATCAACAAATTTAGATACGATTTTTATAGGTATTAATAAATTATTGAAATTGAGGAGGGATTTAGAATTAAAAGGAATCTCGATTTCATTAACACCAAAAAACGACAATCAATTCAATGGATTTATCGAAAGACTTAGTAATCTTAAACTCTATTATAATAGAGGATATAAAGTAAGATATGTGTACCCTGAAGATTTCTTAGAAGAAATTCAAAAAGACATCGAAATTGATGATAAAATTTTTAAAGTCAGGATTTTGGTAACAGAAGAAGATTTTATTAATGAAGGAATTTTTATGAAGAATTGTATGTCCAAACAATTTAATAATGGTCTACTTTATGTTTACCTAAGAGGAACTTTAAACGGCAAACACATCAATATTCAATATAGAAAAGGGTTGTTGGTTCAATCATATGGTAAATCTAATTCATCCGTTTCTAGTATATTTTTACCATTCTTAGAAATACTAAGTCAGAAATTTAAAAAATATCATACCATGACTTGGTACAAACAAAAATATCAATACATAAACTATTGATATTCAATTATTTATATTTTTTTTACTTTTATTTGTATTTTTTAAAATTGATTAGTAAATTTGGTTTAACAAAACAAAACTTACATAACAATGAAATTTGTATCTCTCTGCAGCGGTATTGAAGCCGCGTCTGTGGCTTGGGAGCCACTTGGTTGGGAATGTGTTGGTCTTTGCGACTTTGCATCATTTCCACAAAAGGTGATTAAACATCACTACCCTAACGTACCCTTTTTTCCAAACATGTTAAACATTTTACAAGATGAAAGATTTAAAAAAATCAAAGCAGACATTGCGATTGCAGGAACACCATGTCAACCATTCTCAGATGCCGGACTCGGAAAAGGAATGGATGATGAACGTGCTAAAGTTGCCCTTACATTTGGAGACATTCTTGACATCAAACGTTTCCCCTATTTCCTCTGGGAAAATGTCACTGGTGTTTTCGATGAAGAACAAAAAGAAGGACTCTCTCAAATCTTCTCAAACTTTACGGGTACAGACATCGGGCCAGAAGATATACAAGAAGGAGGAGGAATCTTTCAAGGAAAAAAATATTCTATCGCTTACAGGGTTTTCAACTCAAGATATTTTGGAGTTGCCCAACGTCGTCGTAGAATCTACTGTCTCGGATATCGTGGAACAGACTGGAGAATCCCTGCAGCAATATTATTTAACGAAGGATTCATTGGAAGTGTTAAGGAACAGAATAAAAAAGAGAGGGATGAGCGTACCAAAAATTTTCTCGGACAAATTAAACTCGCTGGTACAGTAACTAAATCATATTCTAAAACACTAACAGATGGTTTTGGAAAAATCTCAACGTCCAATTATTGGGTCGATGATTTGGGTATAAGAGAATTCACAGAAAAAGAACTTTGTAGACTTCAAGGGTTTCCCGATGATTACTTTGACTTTGAGATAAATGGTAAAAAACCATCATACTCTGCAGTAAAAGGTGGGATTGGTAATTCAATGTCTGTTCCTGTAATTCGTTATATAGGAGAAAGAATACAATTTGTTGAGGAGATTTTGAAGTCTCAGAAAAATTTAGTATATTAAATGTTATGCAAGCAAAAGAATCAAAAACAAGTAGACATTTTTGGGTGAGTTTATTCAAAAGTGTTTTAAGAATCGGAGCATGTTATTTTTTATTTAACGAACAATTCGGAAACAGTGCAATCTTATTAGGACTTGCAGAAATATTGGGAATAGTTGAGGAACTTTAAAAAACAACAAAAATGAAAACATTCAAAGACTTAGAATTTGAAATTATGGAAGACCCATACTTGTCGGGAAAGAAATCCAGAATCCATTTTGACAATGGGTATGGTGCTTCTGTTGTTAGTCACACATTTTCTTATGGTGGTAAATCGGGTTTATATGAATTAGCGGTATTGGATAAAGATGGGGAAATACATTATGATAATCCAGTTGCCGGTGGTGATGTTAAAGGATATCTCACCGAAGAAGAAGTATCCGAATTATTAATCGAAATTCAGAAATTATGAAAATTTTGTCACAAATTAGGTTCTATATCGTTTTACTAAGTTTATCCCTTATAATATTATCGATACAATATCTAAATCAAAAAGAAGAGCTAATTAAATGTCAAACCGAAAAGGGATATGTTCCAGGAGGAGACATAGAGAGGGCTCAATTGATGGAACAAGTTGATAGTTTAAGAAACGAAATGTTTGTTAAAGAAATTCAACTTGGTTCATATGAAGTAATGTGGGGAATTTTAGAAGAAGTAAATAAACCCTTGGCTGATTCAATAAATTTACAAGTTGAATAAAACCACTAAATTATGTCAGATGAAGAATATAAAGAACATATTAACGGTGAACTTAATTTAGGTTCATCGAATTATGTTAATATAAAAGCAAAAACTGTTGTAACATTATACGAACAATTTATAGTAGACACCGAAGACGGTCCACAGTTTTTAAATGTTAAAATAAGTTCAGATTTTGATGAATTACCAAAAAAATATCATGAGATATTTTTAAATGTGTTAACATCAAAATACCTTAATAGAGTATCTTTTGGTAACAATCCGTTTTCCGAATGTAAACCAATAGTTAAAAGAAAATGGTGGCAATTTTGGAAAACAAAATACTTTATGCAAATGAAATAAAACCACAAATATGAAATACCTTTTACTATTCTCAGCTGTCTTAATAATTTGGATGGCTTATGAAATTTGGAGAGCACCATTGATGGAAGAAACAGAAGATGGTAAACTTATAACTAAAAGACCAACAAAAAAATTAAGTGACTTATGGCGGAAGCGATCTTAAAGTTTGATTTAAATGATCCTGATGATAGGATGTCACATTTACGTGCAGTTAAATCTTTGGACATGGCATTAGCCCTATGGGATATTGTACACAACACCAAAAAAGCTTTAGAATGGTCAATGGAGGGTAAAGAAATTGACAAATATGATGCTTTAGAATTGGTGTATGAAAAGATACATGAAATCTTAAATGACCATAATATTATCACGGATGAATTAATTAATTAAAATATTTATTATTATGATAGAATTCTTTAAAAAAAATCAAAAAAATATAACAATGGGTGCGGCGGTTGTGTTGTTACTCATCTGTTATTTTCAACAAAAGGAATTAGCTCGATTAAGAAAAGAGGTTAATAAAGAGGTTGAAATTAAAACCGATAAAAAGAGTTTAGATTCTCTTTTGAAAAAAACCGGACTATAATGATTACAATAAGTGAAACCGCAAAGAGACACATATTTGATATTATGAAAGAAGAGAACCTACCTACAGACAGGTTCAATTTAAGGGTTGGAGTTAAAGGTGGTGGATGTAGTGGTTTGTCTTATGTTATGGACTTCGATGATACTATAACCGAAAACGATGAGGTTGTTAATTTGGAAAATCTAAAAGTTGTTATTGACAAAAAATCTGTACTATATTTGTTCGGTACCGAATTACAATATTCAAGTGGATTAAATGGAAAAGGATTTGAATGGGTAAACCCAAACGCGTCGAGAACATGTGGATGTGGTGAATCTTTTTCATTATGATAAAAAACTATGGAATATCCTTTTTGGCTTTCGGTGAAGAACATATAATAGAGTTTAATGAAACCGTAAAATGTCTATTTGATTTAAATAATCATTTAGACATTTTTGTTATTACCGATAACCCAAACTTAATAGATAACAAGGAGGTTCACATAAAAGAAATCAAAGAACCTTTTAATTATAACCTTAAAAGAAAATCAATTGAATTTGCGTTTGAGTATCATAATATTGTTGTGTTTATGGATACCGATGTTTTGATTAACAAACATATTGATTTTGAATACATTCAATCCATAAGTGAGGGTATGGAGGTTCGTTGGAAATCGAACAAAACCAACTACATGGGTAAAGAAGTTACCATAAGTGATATGAATAAAACTGAATACGGTAAATTGATTGGTGATGAAAATATTGAATTTATTAATGAATTCATTTTATTATTAAGAATTGACGATGTAAAGAGAAGAAAAGAGTTTATTGAGTGTTGGGACAACCTAAATGATAAAACAATAAATCATCAACCTAATAACGGACGTAACGGATCTTTAGAGGGTTTGATTATATATGCAACTTGTAATAAATTAAACTTAGAAGTGAGAAAGGTTAGAAATCAATTTTTTAACAACATACATAATGTGGGAACACTTAATCAATACAAAAAAACAAAAACCAACAAAACCATTCTTTAATTTTTTATTTTTATTATTTTTATTTATATTTCAAATATGGGTTATTTTTTAACGTATTTGATTTTCTTAGTAAGTCTGTTCTATTTTGTTGGGTTTAAAAAAATATGGAACAGAATTATGATGTTTACTAATAAAACATATTGGACAGACTACAACTTAATTGAGTTCTGTGCATGGATGGCGAAGGCGATAATTATAGTACCTGGTTTAATATTCGGTGTCGAAATTTGGTATCTACATTTTCTAACATTAACAACTTCATCACTATTAATATGGGCGAGTATGAAAAAATCATTACCGACACTTATTGTTTTCAACACAATATGGATTATAATCTCATTAACAATTATAATTAGAAATATATAATGAATGTTTTAGAACTATTTGCAGGTAGTAGATCAATTGGTAAACAAGCCGAGAAGTTAGGGATGAATGTTTTCTCTTCAGATATAAATGATTTTAAAGGAATTGATTATGTTGTGAATATCTTGGAGTTTGATTTAAGTAAAGTACCATTCAAACCAGACATTATTTGGGCGTCCCCACCCTGTACAAGTTTTAGTGTTGCATCAATTGGACATCATTGGACAGGAGGTAAGGGTGCATATATTCCAAAAACTGACGGGGCTAGACTTGGTTTGGAATTAGTAAAAAAGACAATTGAAATTATTGAATATTTTCAACCAACTTTTTGGTTTATGGAAAACCCAAGGGGTGTTCTTCGCAAGTTACCTGTTGTTCAAGGGTTACGAAGAAAGACCATAACATATTGTCAATATGGAGATGAGAGAATGAAACCAACGGATATTTGGACAAATAGTATTTTATGGGAACCAAGACCCATGTGTAAGAATGGGGATCCGTGTCATGTGGCTGCACCAAGAGGAAGTAGAACAGGAACACAAGGAAGAAGTAATGCTTACGAGAGAAGTAAAATACCAGATGAACTCTGTAAAGAAATATTAAAAAGTTGTTTATGAAAATAAAAAATGAATATGTTGTTGGTGAAGTCAAACAAATTAGACCACAAATATTCGCAGTATCAATAAAAGACCATTACCAAAGAACTATGTTGTTTTGTAGATATCAAGAGTTCTACGAATCACCATTCGAAGAAATTAGAGGTAAATTTTTTACGTGGGAAAAGTATATGGTCATCTATAAAAATAAATGGAAAAAGAAACTATTCACATACCCCGAAGATTGGAGTGGGTTTAATATACCATCAAATATTGTCGAGAAGGGAATCGATATCTTTACTAAGGACAAAGGACCATACGATGAGATAATGAGTAATATATGGTATTATTGTGAGAACTACCCTTTGAAATTTAATAAGCCAAGAACAAAGTGGTATTTGATTGGTGCAGATACTTTTAAATCGAGTACAATGAATCATGAAATTGCACATGGTCTATATTATACGAGTAAAGAATACAAACAAAATTGTATTAATTTAATTTCAGAAATTAAACCTAAACATTACGAAAAATTAACGAATCGAATTGTTAAGATGGGATATAACAATGACAAGAAAATAATAGACGATGAAATCCAAGCTTTTATGTCAACTGGTCTCTATAATGGTTTGGACACAAAGGAACTAAAAAAATATGAAAAGGGATTCATAAAGAATTTTAAAGAATTCAATAAATGATTTCTTATAATCTTAAAATATTACCATTTTCAAGATATATATGTAATGTAAAATTACATAATGAAAAGAGTAGTTACTAATATTGAAACAGGAGAACAAGAATTAATTGAAGAAGAATTCCAACCCTATCATCAACATCTTTTGATGAAAGTTTGGATTAAAAACCCACCTAAAGACACTGAAGTACTTAATCAATGGTTTATAGATTTAGTTCATAAAGTTAGAATGGAGGTGGTTGCGGGTCCCACTAGTGTTTATGTGGATTATCCAGGTAATGAAGGTTTAACAGGAACTGTAACCTTAGCGACATCTCACGCATCAATTCACATATGGGATCATTATGAACCAGCAATGGCTCAATTTGATATTTATTCGTGTAAGTGTTTTACTTTAGAAGATGTGTTGGAACAATTTGAATCCTGGGGTATTGTAAGATATGAATGGATTATGATTGATAGAAACGATTTCCCTAAAGTAACATCTGAAGGTTTTTGGAATCCACAAATTGATTATATCAATGAGAAATCTTAAAAAATTTTGGAATATCCAAGAAATACATATAACTTCGTGGTTGTTTAAAGATATATTTTGGTGTCTGAAGTTTACTTGGATGGCAACTTTTATGGTGGTCCCTACTTCAATATTAACCATATACATTCTTTTAACAGAAAAAAATAACATAGATGGTAATATTACATTGGCTTCATGGGTTTTCATGAATATCTTTTGGATGTTACACGAACTACAAAATTTTCCGTTTTGGCCTGTTCAAATCTTTATGTTATTTGGAATTTTAAATACATTTAGATTAATTGTTAAGAGAATTAATAATGAAAGTAATATTTCTTGATCATGATGGTGTAATCTGCTTATCTACTGAATGGGGTGGTCGTCATAAAAAACAAAGAGAAGCGGGTAGGAAATTATCTCAATCAATATCATCGTT
>Ga0222714_10006203_pt1 | contig 11210 bp, 4 predicted proteins | sample C33_3DmetaG_FD_165048 | JGI IMG/M metagenome (GOLD analysis project Ga0222714, IMG submission 165048) | Estuarine water microbial communities from San Francisco Bay, California, United States - C33_3D | ecosystem: Environmental > Aquatic > Marine > Unclassified | place: USA: California... | reverse complement strand
TCAAATTCGAAAACATTAATATTTGGATAATTTTGTTTTAATAACGCAATGTTGATACCAAATCTATAGAAAGTTGTTGATGACTTACCTAACGGTGCCAATAAATAACTATTAGATACCGGTACCACATTTGATGGAAGTCTTCTATCAGATTTTGTTTCAGATAAAGAAACAAACTGATTAAATTCAGATGTTGCCGATGTGGCTTGTACTAACTTCATTTCAGTAACACTTGAATTAACGAATACATCAATTAACGCACTACCAACTTCTGTACTTGATGGTGGTTGAACTGTAATTGGGTTAAATTCAAATTCAAATGTACAATCATCAGTTGGAGTTGGTGTTGGCTCGTTAGTTCCGGTTGGTGTCGGGGTTGAGGTAGGGTTTGGTGTACTACTTGGCGTAGGTGTTGGTGTAGCAATATCTAAGTCAACATCAAAGTCACAGTTCGCAGTTACTGTTGGTGTTGGGTTTGGTGTACTACTTGGGGTAGGTGTTGGCTCGTTTGTACCAGTCAACGTAGGAGTAGGAGTTGGCTCATTTGTACCCGTCGGTGTTGGTGTGGCAATATTTAAATCGACATCAAATTCACAATTTGCGGTTGATGTTGGGGTTGGTGTGGTTGTAGGTTCATTAGTTCCTGTTGGTGTTGGTGTTGGTGTAGCAACAAATGCTGTTACTTCAAAATCACAATTTTCAGTTGATGTTGGAGTTGGGGTATTTGTTGGTTCGTTAGTACCTGTTAATGTAGGTGTAGGAGTCGGAGTATTTGTTGGTTCATTTGTACCAGTTGGAGTTGGGGTAGCAACAAACACAGTCACTTCAAAGTCACAGTTTTCAGTTGCGGTTGGAGTTGGTGTTGAACTTGGATCAGGTGTGCTACTTGGGGTGTTGCTTGGTGTAGGTGTTGGTGTAGCAATATCTACGGTAACAACGAATTCACAATTCTCTGTTGGAGTTGGAGTTGGTGTGGCACTTGATATTGGTGTTGCCGTAGGCTCATTAGTTCCTGTAGGAGTTGGGGTAGCAATAAATGTTGTTACTTCAAACTCACAGTTTTCAGTTGGAGTTGGTGAAGCCGTTGTACTTGGTGTAGGAGTTGGAGTTGCCACATCCACAGTAATCACAAATTCACAATTCTCTGTTGGAGTTGGGTTAGGTGTACCACTTGGTGTAGGCGTTGGTGTCGCAATATCCACAGTTACCACAAATTCACAATTCTCAGTAGCAGTTGGAGTTGGCTCCATTGTTCCTGTTGGGGTTGGTGTAGCAACAAATGCCGTTACCTCAAAATTACAATCAGGTGTCGGAGTAGGGGTTGGTGTATTAGTTCCTGTTAATGTAGGTGTAGGTGTGTTTGTACTTGTGGCATCCGGTGTGGCACTATTTGTCGGTGTAGGAGTATTCGTTCCTGTAGGAGTCGGAGTGGCACTTGACGTGTTACTCGGAGTCGGTGTCGGAGTCGGTGTTACTGTTCCTGTTGGGAGTGGTGTGGTACTACTACTTGGCGTAGGAGTTGGCATCGGAGTCGCACTCTGAGTTGGTGTTGGTCCGACTGTTGACGTTGGCATAGGAGTTGGATACACCTCACCACATGGTACTATTAAAGGATATGGTGTTACACATGGTTCACTTAAGTCTCTTGTTAAAACTTCAATACCATGAATTTCTTCATCATATGTACAACATGTATTATTTGTATAATATTGTTGTTCACCCATATCAACCACCACCGGCATATGGTTTTCATATCTATGTTGTATTAATGGTTCAAAATTTTCATTACCATTGAATAAAATTAAATTCTGAATGGATGAATCATTAGTTACATTAACACTGAAATATAAATTTGGTTCACAGTAGTTTAAATCAACCGCAATTACTTCGATTAATTCACCCTTTTCTGTTATAATATAATCACCGTGTTGATAATAATCATCTGAGTGATCACAACATGGTTCAATTTGTGTTGGTTTAGTTTGTAAGAATTCAGGGAATCTATCATCGAAGAAGAAACTCTTTCTTGGTGTTACTGTTGATGTTGATTCATCTACTTCATTTTTTGTGTAAACTCTTAATTTACTTGTTGGTAGATATTCGAAAACTACAACTTGCTCATTTACAGTTAAACCTGAAATTATACTTTTTCTTACCGAACCTAAACATTCTTTGTCTGTTACGGTAGATGTCTTATAATTGAAACTAAATGAATAGTCGTTATTTAAATTTGCACTTCTAAAATCTTGGTGTGTAAAACCTGAACAAGGTAAATGTTCAGCTGTTAATATAACATTACCAGCAGTAATACCACTCACATTAGTTTTAACTAACGTTCCGGCAGCTAAGTAACTTTCAATATCTGAGGACGTTGTATTATTGTTAATGGTAGCACCACTTACAACAATAACTTTAGTATCTGATTTTAAACCGTAGTTATATGAATTTCTATATTGTACTTTTGGTACAATTTTGAAACCTGTCACATAAGGATTACTAGTGTCACCAGAGACCATTTGAGTATCAAATCCTTGGATTTTTACTTTTGTTTCACAGTTCGCAGCATCTAAGAATAATAAATCAATTTCATCAACATCTCTAACGTCATTTAAAATGTACGTACATTCAGTTACATTATAAAATGATGATCCGTTTGTTGTATATCCTGTATATTGATTGTGAATTGGTTCACAATTTTTATAAACATATACGTTTGGTAAATTCTTAGTCTCACCTTCTTGAACTCCAGTGATTCCACTAAATTTAACAATAATATCACTCGTTAAAATACAATTAACCTGAGTATCATACGCACAACCATCTTCAGTTGTTCCTGAATATATGTCACAAGGTGCAGTAAATTCAATATCTAAATGACAACCAGGTGTTGATGTGTATACCGAATCAAAACTATATGTGAAATAATCTTTAACTGAACAATCATCTGGACCATATTTTATAGTTGTAAATTTAATTTTTTCAATACCATCTACATCAGTAAAATATGTGTATTCTAATTTTGGTTTTGCAACTTGAGTACATGTTGTCCCACTTGTTGCTGCGGTGTATGGTGCGTATGTGTCAATACATCCAGGACCGTCCATGGTCTCTTCAGTATTAATATCATTAATTAAATTTGTTAATGAGGTTTTCCAAAGTTGTTTAATCTTTGTAACATCAGGACTTAGATAATCCTTATAATCACATATTAATGGAAGTGTTGAACCTTCATCTAAAGTTGTACAACCTGTTTGTGGAAAAGTATTAAATAACTTCGCACTCGTAGATGTCGATGTATTACCACTAACAATTACACTTTCACCAACATATTGTATTCCATCAATCTCAATAACAGGATTATATGTATAACCTGTTAAATTTAAAAGACCTCTGAAATTATCTTCCTCACCCAAAAGTGTTTCAAAATCTTCTTCGATTGCGGTTTCAAAACTTGGGAATAATTCCTCAATAAATTCTTTTGGTTGACAACCAAACTTGTATTGATATTTTGACCTTTTGAATTTATTATTTTCAATTACGTTACCACCAGTCCATAAAGTTGTTGATGGGATAATTTGATCTAAAATTTGAGTCCAATATGGACCCATTCTATTAATGAACTCATTTACATCAGGAAAATTATATGGTGTAAATGAAGTTGAGTTAATATAGTATTGATATATGTCTTCTAACTTGATATAATTCTTTTTATATCTTATGACGCTAGAATTTAATATTTGTTCATGTAATAATTTATCTACGAATTCCGCAAACGTCACACCTGTTTGAGGTTGTAACGTAGCACTTCCAAATGATAAATTTAAATCTCTTGATTTTCTATAGATGTCATAATCAATTGCCTGTGCTGATGATAAATAAACACTAATATTCTTTCTGTTGAATGTTAATTCAGAGTTTGTGTTTACGATTTCTCCTTGGTTATTATCAATAACGGGAACTAATTCGTAACCCGTGTCTAAACCAGGTAATGTTCTATATAAATCAAAATAGTCTTCACCAAAAGTATAACCTTTTGGTTTAGTTAATAATGTTTTTGTTCTACCAGTTGTTATTGATGTGTCGACATCTAATATATCGGGTGATCTATGGTCTAATGTTAAATCATACCAACCAGAACCCATTTGGAAAAACGTATCGTTTGCCGTATCCTCAAATTTCTTAGCGTTCGCTGTTACTTCTTCAACAGGGTATGTTTCTCTCGAAAGAGTTGTTGATCCTGTAATTGTTTGAATTGTGTAACTATAGGTTGTCTCGTCAAATATTGCGGTACTAAATGTTTTATTACCTCTAATTAAATCACGAATATCATTATCGATATTATGAGATTTTGGATATGAAACAATATCATATCTATACTCATTAATTCTAATCATTGGGTCTGGTGCTCCGATGAATCTTAAAAAGAATTCCATCGATTTACGTGTACCCTTTGATTTGTATATGTACGCTAAGTTTACAAGTAATCTTCTGTAGAATTCATATTCCGCATCAACCAAAGTTTTACCGATGGTTAATCCCGAATATTGTACATCATTACGAGTATATAACGTTTCTTCTAAATCTTTTTCATCAAATAAAATTTTTGAATCAAGACCTAAATTGTTTGCTAAATTTTTAAGAAGTAAATCAGGTAAGTTATTGATACCGTCATAACTCACATTTCTCATGTGGGCAATGTTGTCAATATATTTCTTTACCTTATCAAAAGATTGCCCATATAATTGAAACAACGCCTCTGCCTTTTTATCCTCACTATCAAATTCAAATAATTGAGGTGCTGACATAAATCTAACGAATAAATTAGACTTATAATCATCTATTTCATCAGCAACATCACTTAATCCTGAGGTATATGAATCAAACGCTAAACCTACAATCTGTAAGTTCCAACCATCTTTCGCAACCGGCCAAACATATTCTACTGTAACTAAATCAGTTCTACTACCACCACTAGTATCTCTTGGTACTCTAAATGAAGCTCTATATTTTGGATTAGTTTCCCTATTAAGTAAAATTTCTTCTAAGTCATCTAAACCACTAAAAAATTCTTCAGTTAAACCATTGTTTGGTCTAATAATAAAACTTTCATCATAAGTTGAACCTGTGAATGGTTTTCCTTTAACAGTTAAAGTTATAATATTATTTGTATTAGGTTCTTCGTAATCTATAATATCATATGTAACACCACTAATTTCAACAACATATTTTTTAAATGATGAGTAAAAATTTCTAAGTGGATTTACGGTTTCGGGTATAGTATTACTATTGGGTGCTTGGTAAACAATATCAAACGTATTGTAAAACATACCTGTTTCAATATTGAACTCGGTTGTTTTTGTTGATGTATTGTACGATACGTTGTATGCGGTCTTTCCACTAATACTTGAAGAGCTGTCTTTGTCCACCATAATGGCGGCCGGATATTTTTCAATTATATTACCAATTGACGCTGATAATCTTGATTTTAATGAACCGAACAACGACTTTCCCGCATCGTCTTTTGAACCTCTAAATGAAATTGATTTCTTTTTCTCCGCTTTCGATTGCGTTGTTTGAGCATCTGACTCTTCTGATTTTAAATCATCTAAAGTTAGAAACTCAGAAAACGGGGTTGTTCTGAATTTTTTACTGTCTTTTTCAGGTATTACTTTATCAAGCGCAAAGTTCGTATTAGTCAATTGACTGCTACCGTCGGTGATTTGACCACCGACTAAACTATCACTGAATGTTTCAGCACCCGAAGCAACCTGACTTGGAACTTTCCTTCTTGCCATTATTGAGTAATATCATCAAAGTTTAATGTCTCATCAATATCTGTTCTACCTTCTCTAACCTCGTATAATGTTTCGTTAAATTGATCTTTAACCTCATACAAGTTGTATTGTTTGTAGATATTGTTATCTTTATCGTAGATTGTGTAAATACCCGGAGTAACCGCCTTAGTTTGGTTACCGTAAAGGGCATTTGCCAATGTCGATGAATCATGTTCAACCATTTCAACTTCTATTGTTGTTGGGTTGAAAAAGGTGTTTGACAAAATAATGGTTTGACCTTGTTGACCAATAAAAGGAACAGTGTTTGGTTTATTTGATGGTGCCGACGAAGGTGTTACTGTTAAGAACAACATGTTAGTTGACGCTTCAGAATATTGGTATCTCTTCGCTTTAGAACTTGTACTTGTCAAATTCGATATGATTGGAGAACAATAAAAAGAAGAAGTAACTACTCTGTAAAAATTCGGTACCTTTTTGTTATCCGTATAATTTATATATTCAATTCTATAACCCACAAGTCCTTGTGGTGTAAATTTGTTTCTATCTACAGCATCTACGTTACTTAAATCGATAACGATTCCTCTAACTGATGGTAATGAAGCTAACACTCCACAATCCGCAATCGTAGTTCTAATTTGTTTTGGTCTAACGTGTAATGTATAAATCCCTAAATCCGTGAAATCAGCAGCATTTAGTTTTAAATTATATAACCCACCTAATACCTCAGTATTTGCCAATCCACCAGTATCCCCATTATGGAAAACCGGGGTTAGGATTGTTTTTGCGTCAAGTTTTTTTAAAGTAACTTCAGACGTAGCTAACCTATCCGCTGAGTGATGATAGAATATATCAACATCATCAGGTGACACATCTGCTGGTCTAACAATTCCATAACTTCCTACTGCCATAATCTTTTAATAATAAATATAATTTTTATTGTTTTCTTACTTTAAAATATCCGTTTCCGTAAATATCTAATTCACCAACCGAGTCAATTTCACCAAGTCTATGTGTTTTTTCCAAAACTCCTTGTTTTCCTCGTTCTACAAAAATGTCCGAATAGATTGACGGTTCATCGATAAATCCAAGAAAATGTTCATTTCTCGTTAAAGCTTGGTTAAAAACTTCTTCTCTCGTATATCCTGTCGTAGACCCTGTAATTGTTGTAATTCCATCATCATAATCTCTATATTGATGTGTTATAGTTCCACCCGTTTCATTAACTGTATATGTAATAGTGTATCCGGTCCATTGTGATGTCTCTCCCGTTGGACTATATGTAAATGATGAACTATCAATCCCCTGACCATATTTTTTATAATCGGTTATTCTACTTTTACCAAATGCCGAATATTTGAAGGTTGACCCACTTACAGGTCCGAATCTATCGGTGTAGTCTAAGTCATTTAAATATTCTAAAGTTTTTCCTGTTACGTTAGTGTAGGGTACGGTTATTCCTGTGATTGAACCCAATATATTTTGGGGTGTTCCTGTAAATTGTGGAATGGTGATGTTTTTACTAATTTTCTCTCTATTCCATGGGGAATTTAAAGACAATGAAATTGTATATGTGTTTGGTGTTGTCGGGTAGGTATATGATACCATTGGTAAATTTGTTCCCGATACTCCCTTATTCACCTCTAATGTGGACGTTTGATTATTATGACCCCATGATACAATATATTGTTGGTCAATAATAGTTCTAAGTTTATCGGGATTTGTTGTACTGAATACTTTTACCAATGAACCTGTTTGACTATAATGAAAATTGACCAATTGTTCAATTTGTTCCATATACGAGTCTCCATTCACATCTGCGATTCCCACCATTACTCCCATCTCATCAAGGGAATCTTCCAAATACAGTGGAAGTTGGTATGTTCCATAAACACTACCACTTATATCATATTTGGTGGCGCCAGTTATTTTTGTCCAACTTGTACCTCCCCATTTATAATAACCTTTTGGTACACTTCCAGTAACATTGTCAACTATATCGTTTATTTCAGGTCCAATATAGACACTACCCGAGTGATTACTTCCTGACCAAGGAACTAAACTCCCGTAAGAATCCAACCAAGTTTGACCCGTCAATGAAGCCAATTCAACTTGTTGTATATTCTTTCGTAAAATTTCGTATCTATCTTTTTTCATTTATTTATTTAAGTTTTGCGGTACCTCCTGTAAACACACAATTACAATCTTTATTAACTGTGTAACTAAAATTAGTTCTATCTATAGTAACACAATAGTACATGTCATTGGGTTCAATTATTTGACCTCCTGAATTGTTTTTTTCATAAAATTCAATCGGTCTTGTTCGTACTCCATACCTACCACTATCAATATCTTCATCAACATCTGAGTTCGTAACAAAATCAGTAATCTCACCATTTTCCGCATTAAAAAATTTTGCGGTCATGTAAAAAATATTACCAATTAAGTTTGTTTCTTCAAAAGGTGAATCATCTTGAAACCAAAATATATATAAGTTTTCTGAGTTTTTATAGTTTGTACCCATAAAAACAGGTTTATATATTTTTACATCAGTGATACCCGTAACATTACCTGAACCATCTTCTTCTTCTTTATAGAAAGTATATTGTTCACCCGATGTAAGTGGTAAATTTTTTGTAAAAACTAATCTTCGGTTTGCTCTTGTTGGTGGTTCGCCATTAGGGGTCTTATAAAATTCCAATCTAAAGAAACTTCTTTTAAAAAATTCTCTTACTTCATTGTTTTCTTTAAACGATAACCCTGTTGGTTCGTAATCAGTCACATATGTACTTCCACTTAAAAAATGAAATTTAAACCATATGTCTGATTGTGAAAATGTTAGACCAGTTATGGATGAATTATAAGGTTCGTGGATATATCTTACTGTTTCATAATTGTCAACAGGATTAATAATTTTTTCAAGAGTTTGGTCTTCAAGTTCTTGAGCGTTTTCTTGCCATCCAAGATCTGTTTTAAAATCTTGTTCTTGATTTAAAACCAAGTTCATGTTTTTATTTTTAAATAATATTTCCATTAACAATCAAAACTTAAATTTGTAAACTTAATTACACCGTCTTCCTTATTTTTAAATGTAACCTCATTTCTTAAATAGAAATTAATATCCTTTTTTACATAATGTATCCCATTAATAAATGGATAATTTGTTCCATATCCATCAGCATCGATAAAACCATTATCATATAAATCTCTCCATTTCCATAATTTTTCGTCAGGGAAATACTTCGCATTTTCAGGTAATCCATAAATTTCATTTGTTTTGTACGATTCGATATATGGAGAAAGTGACCTTAATTTAATTCTATGATGTGGTTGATAAAAATAACCGAATGGATTGTACGCAGTTGCTCCCGAAAAAATAACGGTACCATCTTCTGTGACATTCGAAGTTTGTCCGTGATTAAAGATGGTAGGTTTACATATAAACTTATGATATGATTCACTTATAACTCTTTCAAGTAATTCACTTTCATTATATTCTACGAACGCACCTGTTAAACCACTTGTTCCTAAAGGTAATTCTGTACCACGGGTAAATCCAGATGTGGCATTATTACTTGTAAATGTTTCATATGGTAAATTCGTTTCGGTTGAACCTGTTCCTTCGAAATGACTATCAATCCAAGTATTATGGAAATTAAATTTATAACCTACTTTAGGTGGATAATTAAAATAACCATTTTGATTTCTTAATAGAACTGTAACATAAACTTCTGTTGGTGTATAATTTAAGTTGTTAGTTAAACCTGTTAAAATAAATGGTTCTTTAAAGTCATAGATTAAACTTTCCATTCTATTCTGTTCAACTAAGTAGTTATCTACTCCGTTACTGTTTTCATACATTAACGCACGTTCTTCTTCCCAAATAGAAGATTCAAAACCTATTCTATCTAAAATATAATCTTTTACCTCAGTCAATGTTTTATGTTTGTGTACATAATATTTTGACTTTGTTTTATCTAATTTAAATTTGTTTAAACATCTTTTTCCAAAAACAACTGTATTCAATGTTGTTCCTGAAACTAATTCTTTTTTAAGGATATTAATAACAAATTTTTCCGAACGAAATATCTCATTCCCAACACTTTCAACAAGAAATGTTCTATCAAACTCATTTGTTGTAGCATATCTAACTCTTGGACTACCTGAATATGTGTAATATGTACTACCTGTTGTTGATAGTATAACATATTCACCAGCTTTCATTCCGTGTTCAACAGGAGATATTAAAGTATAATATATTCCATTATCCACAACTCTAAATGGTATACCATCACTAGCTTTAAAATTAAAAACAGTATTACCTGATAAAGTATATGCCATTGGGTAGTTTTCATCTTGTCCATTTACATATGTTAGATAAACGTTCCAATTTTTATATGGTGCCTCGATTGAGGTTGTGGTAGTGTGTCCTGTATATGTTGTCCCTGTTAGTACAATTTGACTTTCAGGGTTATAATCTTCAGTTAGAGTGGTCCCTGTTTGACCTGTGAACACTTCTCTTAAAACGTCTTTTCTTAAAAACGCAAATTCATTGTATGGCATCGCACCCTCGTAATTAGTATCGGTACCATATGAATTATAAAATAAATTACTTTTTAATGGGTCATATGTCGTTGAACCTGTGTAAAGATTCCTAAATACCATTTTCAATTTACCATGAATTTTGTACTTAGTACTTTCGTTTCTTTCTTTGTCAAATAATTTAGCAATGTCTAAAACGATATTTCTATCACCTTCTCTGAGCAAAGTTTCACTCTCATCTAAATTTACAGGTAAATTCAAATTTTCCTCTTCAGCTTTGAAGTATCTCTTACTTGGTAATAGTATCTGTTTTTTGTTCATTAACTTTGGATATTAAATAAATAATTTCGAATTGATTTTAATAAGGTGTAAGGTTGGTTTCCCACTCTACAAATCCCATTTTCGAACATAATTTTATTATATTCGTATGCCATACCTGAAGTTTTCCAATTTATTTCTTCACCTTCATTTCTTTTAACCACATGTATTATCTTTACTTCGTCATTGATTAATCCGTATTTGCTTAATGGTAGTTTTTCCACCACACTTTTACTATAACCCTTTTTACCACATTTACATCTCGTCATTTCACCATTTAAACTGTATGACCCATTCATCGCGGAAACCTCAATACCATTTAATTCCTCGGACATTTCAACCACTTTTCTTGTTGAGATTCCACTAAAACAAGTGGTAAACATTAATTTTGTGTTTTCATCCATTAATGGTTTTAAACTATTAACCAATTCTAAAACTTTAGATTTATCGTCAGTTGTCTCAACTAAAAATTTTCCCGTTCCATAACTGGTAATGTTCATCTGTTTTAATTTATCAGGATACTTCTCAATAAATTTCTTAACACCATTAATACATTCG
>Ga0222714_10006200_pt1 | contig 11217 bp, 11 predicted proteins | sample C33_3DmetaG_FD_165048 | JGI IMG/M metagenome (GOLD analysis project Ga0222714, IMG submission 165048) | Estuarine water microbial communities from San Francisco Bay, California, United States - C33_3D | ecosystem: Environmental > Aquatic > Marine > Unclassified | place: USA: California... | reverse complement strand
CATCTATAGCGCGCTGGAAGGCGTCTTGCTTGGCCTTTGCACTTTGGCCCCAGAGTGTCATCACACCTGAGAGCAACCCAGAGCCTAGCATTGTAATAAGTTCTAAGGGTAGTCCACCTATCATTTCCCGAGCCACCTTTGTACCGTGTCTGTTTCATAGATGCGGATACCTAGCCAGACAATTGTGAACAAACTAGCCAAGGCTGGTAACAGCTCGACCATGCTAGCGAACGCTACGGCTCCAGCCGTGAGATCAATGGGGGTCTTGTCGTCCATACTAGTAATTACCGCGTACTTTTTTTATGTACGCTTGGTTTGCTTTTTCTGAAGGAGACGCGTACCAGTTTCTAGCTACACCTTCGAGTGTTGCTTCGGGTTTAAACGCCCCTTTTCTACGGAGAGCGTCATTAAACAAACGGTCATAATATTTATTATGCTGTTCCATAGGTACGACTCCTAAACCACCAGGTTTTATAGTTTCGGTATATCCTTGCGACATGTTCTTTTTTCTATAAGCAGCGTTAACTTTGTCTTTACCCTGCTGGATAAAACTATTTAAATAATCTACATAACCTGGATCTGCATCCTTATCTTGATTTTTTAAAACTTCTTCTGCAAGTGTGTATGTAATTTGAGCAGGACCAAAAGCTGAACTAACTTGTTTGTCTTCTACACGATCAGGAACTGTTGTAAAAATAAACGGATTATCAAAGCTTCCTGTTTCTGTTTTTACCAAAGCTCTCTTAAAAGCATCTATGTCTAAACCTCTACGAGGTGGTAAAGGTACTTCAGACAGTAGACTTTGAGGACGCTCAGGAGGCATAGGTACTTCAGGAGACAATAAGCCTTGTCGTATAGTCTCTGCAAAATACTTAGGACTAGACAAAGACTTTGCTAGCTGCATCTCTGCTTCACGTCTGTCCTTGGCTGCCTGCATTTCAGCAGGGTCTCCGCCCAATAGACCGACAAACTGGAGGACGTCGCTAAGTGTAGACATTATCTTGCCCTCGCTATCGCTGCGCCTTCTTTAAGACCGCTTTCTCCAATGTTGCCCATAGGCGGTAGCCTGCTTGCAGACTGGAGCATGTTCATTATGTTTGCTCCGAGTTCTTGTTGCTGCATAGCTAGGTCTGGTGCTGGAGCTGCGGCTTGCTGCTGTGGCGGTGGGTTTTGCTCGTCGTACCTGACAAACTTAGGTTTAACACCTGGGTTAATCGAATTGTAATCGCCTTGCTCGTTCATATAAGCAGACACAGACGCAGCTAGTAACCCGTTTCTACCTGACAAAGCCGCGTCAGCAGCTTTTCGCGCTGCTTTCATAGCTTTTTCTGCCCCAGGTTTCATTTTAAATTCTAATTCGTCTATATCAACACCGTCTACTAAACCTTTATTAAGAGCTTTCCATGTAGAACCACCTGGGCCAAAACTTTTCATTCCGTACATCATTGTAAGAGGTTTAGCCATTGCAAAGAAAGATCCTCTCATTCCTAATTGAAATACCCGCATAGGAATAGACGCAGCAGCAATAGACCCTGCGCTTGGATCATAGTTTACAGCACCTCTTATGATTCTAGCCATACGTAAAATAGATTGGCCTGCGTTACCGACTTGTTCGTCGCTAGCTCCTTTTAATAGTTCCATAAACTCTGAAGGGGATTGTCTATAAGCTTCAATTATGTCGCTAGACCATGCTCTCATTAAATCTTTTTGTTTATCGATAGGGGCAGATGCTATACTAGCAACACGAGACATAATATCGCCATATATTAGCTGACTATAAAACTTACCCCCTTTAGGATCAATTTTCGCGTGTCTTCGTAACTCTTGAACAGCTTGTTTTAGATCAGAACCGCTAAGATTACTTGTTAGTTTTGCAGTACGCTCCACAAACTCTCTTGCTTGTTTAAAAGATAACATCTCACCAAGTTCATCAACGCCTGCTATGTTACCGCTTTCGATTTTTCTCAAAGCGTTTTTATATTTTTGATAAGCGTCGTTATCGAAAAGCCTATTGTAAGCTTTTTTAAACTTTCTACTACGAGCGGTTTTTTCAAATAATTTAATTTGAGCTAAAGCGTCTCTAGCGCTTTGTTGTAATTCTGGTAAAGGTTTTGTCAGATCGTTTAGACCATACTTCAACCTAGTATCGCGAGCATATTGTGTAGCTACTGTTCCTAGAATTTCATCTGCGGTAGCGACGCCCGACGCTCTACCTCCTATAACTTCTGTTCCACGCAAAACTGCGTCTAAATCTTCTACAATAGAGCCAAACGTTATGTTAGGTTTGTTACCTGTTATAATGCTTTTAGTAAAACCCTCTACACTTTGCTGACCAGTGTCGGTTAGATAGCGTAAAGATTTTTGATTGAACGGGGAAATAAAATTTTTGTATTCTCTATTTACTCGTGCAAGTTCTTTAGAAAATTCTTTACCTAAACGAGAACTTAACGCATCAGTAACACTGTTAGATAAAATAACAGCCTCTCTCATTTGCTGCCTTGTTAAATTACTACTCATACCTCTACGTAAATTTTGTTGAACTACATACAGATCTTCAGCGTTCGGTTCTACGAACTCTCTTTGACCTTCAAAAGCAGCTATAGGACGATCTTTAGATTTTTCAAAATCAAACGCTTCTTTCATTTCGTTTTTTGGTCTTTTGACAGCTTTACCAGTTTCATCAAACTTAACAGCTCTAGTTAAACGACCAACAACTTTAGAGTTATCAGACAGCGTGGTTAGACGACCAGCAGCAGATTCAGCCGTAGTTCCTAAATCATCTGCCATTTTGTTTAAGAGATCTACAACATTTTGAGCGTCTATTTTTTGACCTGATAAACCTCCTAGGTTTAACTTAGGATTGGGAGCGGCGTCTGTTCCATATAAAGAAGGACTTTTAAATTTTTCTATACCAGATTTTAAAGCTCTGTTTATATTACCTGATATTAAATCTGTTAATTCTGTTACCTCCATTACCTCGTCAATTTTAGCGCCGTGTTTTACATAAAAATTGTCAACTTCTTTAACAATATCTTTAACAAGTTTTTGTTCAGTTTTTGTTAAACTGCTTTGAACTTGTTCGTATAATTCTTTTTGAGTCAAATTAGGATTTGTAAATAATTTAGCTTTTACAAGATCGTCGTAAGATCTCAAAAACGTCACAGCTTTAGCTGGAAGAGCGTCTCCCATACTCCGAGCACCAGCTCCCTCTAACACTGTTATCATACGACTTCCTAAAGTATTATTGTCTCCCAGCATTTCTTTAAGGGTAGCGTAAGGTACAAGATTGTCAGCAGCGGTTTCACTAAGACCTTCGTCTATGAAGTTTTTCTTTGCTATTTCTCTAGCTTCTAAAATGTTTTGTTTTGTAACAGGCTGTAAATCTTTTAAGGTCTTACCGGCATAAGAGTTTGCTGATTTTTTTACTTTACCAGCAAGACTACCTATAGCGGATATAGGTAAACCAAGAGCTAAAGTTGTACCTAGAACTGCTGCACCTTCTGTACCGACACGTTCAAATATTTCCGTAGGACTTTCTTTATTAGTCCCACGTAAAGCTTGAATACCTTCAAGACCAATGTTAGCCGCTACGTCACCGCCAGCCGCACCGGCGGCACCAATGGCTAACTGAGCTAACAACCCTGTTCCACCTGTTGCTGCAATAAGACCAACCTCGCCAATTACTGCTGCTGTACCTGCCGCAATTTCAGGAGCTATGTCTACAAGGTCATAGAAACCGTTACTAGTTCCGTCGACAAAAACGTTACGCTCGTCTTTAGGCTCTATACCACGTTGACGAAGACCAGCGGGAGTAATGTATAGACTACCCTCTTCGGTCATTCCCCAGTTACCTTCGCCTACCTGACTGTCAAGCTCAGCTTTGATCTCTTCTGGATTACCGCGAGCAAGCGCTTGTCCCCAACGGATACCGATGTCTGGTACACCGTCTCTAATATTAAAGTCACCTTCAATATCGTAGACACGTCCAGCCAAAGAAGATTTTTCTGGAAGAGCTTTCAGGATAGCGTTCTGCGCTTGTTCTTCAGACAACCCTTCTGGAAGTTTGACTTGAGTACCGTCGGATAATGTATAAAGCATAGCCATGTTTAGATACCTATATTAGTCTGGAACTTGCTGCATATTGCTGAAAAACGGTTTAGCTTCAATTAAATTTCCATATCCGACCTCTCGAAGCATGTCAGCGTTTGCTAGATATGCGTTACCAATTATTCGCTCAACATCGTTGTACGCGTCTAATAATTTATCAGCGTCTGTAAATATATCAGGATTTTTAAGCATAGCGTCTATTCGTTTGTAGTCTTCTTGCGATATTTGACCGCTTGCTATACCTGAACCAAGTGAGCTAAGTAGGTAAGCATTGTATTTTTGTATTTGTTGATTTACAGATTGACCACCACTGGCTCCAAATATAGCCCCCGCGTCGCTTACAAAAGACTCAAACGCTCCAGCGATACCGCCGGCTCCTTTAGCACCGAGTAAGCGTTTAATTTTTTGTACTGTATCTAAACCTTGTTTTTGTTGTCTTACGTCTGAAACCATCTTGGCCATAAATTGTTTAAACTCTGGTCTTTTACCTTGTTTAGCCATTTGAACTCGTAGTTTATCGTACTCTAACTGTGCTGCTGCAGCTTCTTTTTCAGCCTGTGCTTGTGCAGCAAACACTTTTTGACCCGCTGTTGCTACACCAGCGCCAAGACCCCGTTCATCTGTAAATGCTTCCGGCTGTGCAGCAATTTGGAACAGGGTTGCTATAAAAGGATCGCTAAGAACGTCTTTAACCCCGCCTAGTAAATTTTCTATCGAGAAGCTAGAATCTCCGGTAGACAATAGTCCTTGTGGTTTATTATTTTGCTGTGCTTTATAACCACCGAAGTCTATTCCTTGAACAGTAGCAGCTTCAGCTTTGTTTTCTGGCTCGTATTCTTCTTCAATAGGCCCCACGTTAGCAAACATATGAGGACCAACGTTAATAGCAGAAGGTGTAGTTACATCAGGAGAAGCAAAGGGAATAACGTCTGGATCAACAGCCATTTGTTGGTTTCGTATTCGCATAGCTTCTTGTTTAGCCATAGCATTTGCTAAACGAAAATCGCGAGCGTTAGTTACTTCTTGTTGGTTTCTTTGATTTGCAAAGTAGTTTTGCATATTGCTTAATATACGTAACTCTTCAGGCGTCATAACCATATACTCCTACAACATACCTTTTATGTTAGCTTTAGGGTTTTTTACAATGTAATCGACAAGAGCAGCTTTAAACGCGTTTTGAGCCAGCGTTTGATAATCAGGCCGTGCATTAACAGGTGCATAAGGTCCAGCACCTAGACGACCAGTAGGAGCATAACTAATGCTTCCCCCTCTAACAGAACTTATAGGTTGAGGTTGTTTAGGCGTCTTATTAGTTTTTGTAGCAGCTTTTAAGCCAGCTTTTGCCGCACCTTTTAAATATTTTTTGTAATTGTTTTTTAACCACCCTGAAAATGAAGTATCTACAGGTTCTCCAGGATACAAGTCTTCAGGTTCATAACTAAGATCAGGACCTTTTGGAGAAAGAGGTCTGCCGAAGTAATCTACGTTATCTATGTCAGAAGGATCATACGTATAAAGCTGATTTATTTGACTACTGGTAGGTTCTTTAACCTTAGACATCATTTGAGCCATCAACGTTGTACTATCGTCAGCTAGCTCTGTACCTTCTATGTCGTAGAATAATGGGTTCCTGTTATTCGCGTTTGCATTATAATCCTTAGCTGCTTGTTCTTGCTTCTTATGATGATTGTTGACAACAATACGATCATAAATACTGCTAGAAGGTGGTTTAGTTTCAGGCACGACATTGCTAGAAGGTTTTGAATAACCCGATAAGTACGGAGAAGATCCGTCGTAGTTAGTAACTTGTCTAGGTTCAAATATCCCGCCCATTTAACACCTTCCCGTAATCTACTTCGTAGTAACCGTCTGTACCAAGTCTGACTGCGTCAGGTATGTAGTCCAGAACCTCTTGAGCCAAGACACCAAAAGCAGGTTGATCTTTGACAATCTCTTTTGCCTCTTTTGTCCACTCCCAGCGATACACCGGTATACCGTTTGGTAACTTACCGACGCGCTTGATTTCAGTCTTGAGCCTAATGTCAGATTTCATCACTGCTGGATTACCTGCAAACGCAGAACCAACTGTTCCAACAAGATTTAAAGCTGAACCCAAGGCTGTTTGTTTTTGTTGAGCTTGTGTATTGAAGCCTGTAGTAAGCTGATCAGTAGTGGAGGTACCACCGAGGCTACCAAGACCACCAAGAAGACCCATATACCTAGCAATTCTGTCTTGTAGTTCTGTAGCACCACCTGTAGCCATTCTCGCCTCTTCGGCCAATCTGGCTGTTTCCCGACTCTCGATGTCAGCGCCGATAGCTTCTTGTAGACCAGCTTCCATACCACCTAGGCCAAGAATGTCTGAGCGTAGACCACCTAGGCTAGACAAAGCCGCTTGTCTGGCAGCTTCCTCTCTACCCAAGGCTCCAGCCAGTGCAGCCTGTGTTGTTTCTTCTAACTGCGATGCTTTAAGTGCTTCTAACTCAGAACGTGCTGTAGAACCAAGACCAAACTGTCCTGCTTCGATAGCAGCTTCCGCTTGTCCTAGTTTAGACTTATCTGCTGCTGCTCTAGCTTTGTTTAATATATCGCCCATTTCTGCGCCGAATAACGCAGAAGTTCCTGGTGCTGCCGAAGCTAGACCAAGTTGACTTGCGTACAAGTCTTGAAGACTAGGAGCGAAGCCAGCAGCTTGTGACCCTAGAGCACCGTACAGTTCTCGCGACCTAAGTGTCTCAGCAGAGTCTTCTGGTAACAAACTCGGAGCAAAGAACGTAGACTGGCCAAAAGCTGATTCTAGGCCAGGCAATGCGCTTTCCAAATATGGAACAATAGGAGCATACGGGTCAGACGTTTGCGTTCCTACTGTTTTACTTTCAAACGGTAATCTTGAAACTTTAGTTTTTGAACCCATTATAGCCTCTTTACGATAGTCGTTGTTTTATACGTGTAACCATTTGGTTTTAACTTTCGTTCCCATCCTCGTCTGCCCTCTAGCTCTACAAACTGGTACCCCAGTGTTCTGTAGTAGTCTTCTATCATCGGTAACCCGTGTTCAAAATTGAACTCACCTGCTAACGCTTCGACATACACCCCGGTGCTTTTCGGGTATTCCGCTTTGGATAACTGAAAGATACCCAAGAGCTTTTCGGTGCTGTCTACGGTGATCCAAAAGTCTGATTGTTTCTCCAAGGCGCTTAGCGCAAAATCTACCGGCCCTATATAGTCCGAGTTGTTCGAGCGTTTGATCGATCTTTCGTAGTACTCTAGACAATTTACCACTAAGTCCCTGAAGCTCGCGTGGTGCGGGTTAGCTAGCTTATAACTTAACCCATGATCCAGCGGAGTTATAAAAGTAAATTCCTTCGCCACTTCCTGGGTTCCAACTTGTTCCATCTGCATACCTTATGTCCCCTTGTTTGGGTTTGTCAGGGGCAGAGTATAACACATCTAAATGACCATCGCGAACCACGTCTAAGACAGACGCTATCTCAATGAGCATGTCCTGTATGTAACCTGGGAGCGCAGCGGGATCGGCAGGTACAGTAGCAGGGTTAAATCTTGGAAATTGTACTGTCATCGGTCAGACACAACTTCTGCTTCTAGCGTGTAGCCAGATAGGTTAAACTGCGTATCGTCCGTGGTTTCAAACTTGACAGCTATGTATCTACCTCGTACCCGACAATCTACCTTGCTGTCTTGTCCTATGCGGAACGTCACGGGATCGGAATATGTCACGCCCTCGTACGGGTTGATCTCACCGCCGACGCTGATCCTTACTGTGCCCGTGCCCTGTATGCGAGGGTACATCCGTGTAACAGACTTGACCATGTCTGTCCGACCAGCGTGTAAACCAACACGCTCAAGCACACAGGTAAAGTCTGTACCGTCGAAGTCGTTACCGTAGTCCACCAAGTACAACTTTGTATCAGCGGTGCCACAGATGATCAGACTATCTCTGGTAGAACTGTACGGGTTAAAGCCCCATGTGCTTGGCGTGTCCTGCCAGGTTGTGGCAGTATTAGTCCAAGAGTTGGTATACGTTGGATTGACTATACCCTGTGCTATGTAGCGAGTACCGGGTAAGTCGCGGGTAGCCCAAGAGTTATCGACGTAGTTCCAAATCAGAGCCTTGTTAGGCAAATCGTCGGTAGCGTCAGACGCAGCGTAGCAGATCCAGACTTCGTTCTTGATGTTGTTATGAGCGCAGAACGTACGGTACGCTGAGTCTTGCTCTAGGTCGTTAAAGAAGAACGTACGCACTTGGTCGTCTACGATACTACGCAATTGTGTACCGTTGTGTATATAGATGTCGTCTGGTCCGACAAAGACATGACGACCATCGCCCAGAGCGGTCACGGCGTTTTGTGCAATCAGACCAGCGTTCTTAAAGCGCTCGCGGATCTGGAAGGTAAACGCGCCGCCAACGTACGTCATTGCGTACACGCTGTCTTCCTTGTAGACCATTAGCTCGTTGCCCAGAGACAAGGCGTTAAGCACATGCCCCTTTGTACCACCGATGGTAGTCTGAGCTGCCTCTGAATCTGTACTAGACGTGACCCATGTGTTAGCACCGTTGGACGATGCACCTTCGGGAATAGCGTCGCTCCAGCGTATAGAGAACGGTAGCTCTGTACCGCTGTCTGTTAGGTTCAGAGCAATCAGGTGGTTCTTAAACGGGACGATGCTCTTACAGCGCAGAGTACTAGGCCAGTTAGTCAGGTCGGAAAACCGGCTGTCACCCTGTGCATATTTCTGCGGTACGTCTAGGCCGTTGGTACAGACCAAGACACCGCCTAGGATACCGCCTTGCCAGTTGTTCTCTGTGCCAGACAAAGTTGTATACGCACCGGACGTACGAGTAACAGTAGAGTGCGTGGTGTCGTTGATCTGGTAAAGCTCTGTAACACCACCGTAGATCCACAGATCTGTAGACCCCTTTGTCCAACTTATGGCCCAATAGGGATCAGCACTGGGGGTACCTAGTACCTGGGTGTGCCCCTCGATACGACCAGCCTTCTTGTCAGAGAAGCGAACGTTTTGAACATCGTTGAACATATTAGGCGGCATGTCGTAGGGAGACAAATCGTGGTTAAACGAGAAGCCGCCCTGTAGTCCGTTTATGTCAAAGATTTCTTTAGCCATCTACGCGTGTCCATACAGTTCGCCCAAAGGCTTGATCAGCTACAAAGCTACCGTCCTCGAACAAAAGATTACCACCGTCTTGCTGCACCAGGTTAAACATCGTACGCCTAAAAGTATCCTCTTCAGTACTCTGTCTAGACCAGTTGTCTGCAAACGCTTCGTACGACTGTAGAACTATGTAGCTATCGTCTTGGAACAGTAAGTTACCTTCGTCCTGCTGTACGAGCGTATTGTTCGTATTGGTCCAAAAGGGTGTAGGGTGTTCCTTGGTAAGAGCTTGGAAGTCTTCGGTTAAAAGACCAACCTCAGCTTCTGTTAAAAGTTGGTTACTCATACCTATGCTCCTCTACGGACCATACCTCCTGGATCACCTTGGACACTCATGGTCATTACTGTACCACTGTATCTAGCGGCGTCTTCAGCAGCGCGGACAGATGTTAAAGCTTCTAGGTAAAGAGCTGAGAAACGCTGGAGCTGTTCGTTATCATTAAGATATACAGCTCCCTCGCCACATGAGCCGTAGAGATACAGCTCAGGGAAATTGCTAAGAATGTTATTAGTGGAGACACTAGAGGACAAAGGGGTGAGCGCTTGGTAGTAGTTGATTCCGAGGGTGTAGGCCCCGTCAGGTGTAGGAGCAATTTTTAGGTCCTCTCCGATTATTGAGTATGCGCGTGGAGCGCCGTTGGTATAAGTACCGTACTCTCGGCTTAAGGACTCTGGCGACATATATGCAAGAGCGTAGCTGTTACTAGAACTGTCATAGACAATATTACGTAGCTCAAGCATATCTGTCGGAAGAGTGTAGAACGCCGTGCCAGAGACGGTGGTGGTGTTGGCACGTATCATGTTAGCGCGAGCACGGACGTCTCGATCTAACCTGCGTTCGGTCAACGTTATAAAATCAGGAATAACCGCGTCCAAATCGGTGCGGTTCAAATAGTTCGCGATGCTAGTCTGTAATTGGTTATAGTTAGCTAGCGCCATTAGATGTTACTTTCGTGTGTCCGAAGCCATCTGTACTCTGGGTCATTAAGAAGTTGCTTAACCTTGGGCATATGGTCTTTGTTAAAGACATCTACGCCTAGTTCTCTTTTCCACTTTTCGATCACGACCAGCGGAATACTAGCGACCTTACGCATCCCAGAGTTATTCTGCGGACCATACATCGAGTCGCCGTTAAGTTCTTTCTTATTGAGTTCCAGCAGGGGTTCAACGTCCTGCACACGATTGACAACAATGCTGTCTGTTGTGTGATCGTACTTGGCTTTTGTTTTAATAGGGGAATCCATGTTAACCTCTAATTGGGGAGAGCCACTAGGACCCTCCCCGTTTTAGACTTACGACAAGTCGTATACAGCGCCGAGAGCTTTCTCGTTCTTAACAACGAGTGTGTACTCAGCGATGATTGCGCGTTGCTCACCGTCGGAGGTTGAAGCAACCTCTTTCTGGAAGAACGGACGCAGGTAAGCGACACCGTAGTACTCTGGGTCTAGCAACCATACGTCGCTAGCGCGCTGGAAGCGGTTAGGTACAACTGCCATCTCACCGAAGTCAGAGACGTATACGTCCATACCACCGATGATGCGCTGGTCAGCAGCGTCGATACGGTTGGAAGCTCCACCAGAAGCACCGACACCGACAAAGCTAGAGAAGGTCTGCTTTTTAGCAGGTGACATCATCAAGTATTTGATGTTTGCACCTTCGTCATATGCAGACAAGATCGCAGCTTTGAGCTGTGTCTCGGTGAAGGAACGAGCAGTACCGTCTGTACGAGCAGTACCGTTACCACCGGCAGTCGCGTCAGAAGCTTCGTCTACGTTGGTAGCAACCCACGCAGAAAGCGAACCAAGCTTACGAACCGTGCTGTCTGCTGACATAGCGGTCTTGGTTTGGTTAGTACCTACGAGAGATGTTTCCATATCGCGCTTTAGCTCTGCTGAACGCTTGGTCATCTGGTAGGCA
>Ga0222714_10006199_pt1 | contig 11217 bp, 22 predicted proteins | sample C33_3DmetaG_FD_165048 | JGI IMG/M metagenome (GOLD analysis project Ga0222714, IMG submission 165048) | Estuarine water microbial communities from San Francisco Bay, California, United States - C33_3D | ecosystem: Environmental > Aquatic > Marine > Unclassified | place: USA: California... | reverse complement strand
TTCTCCATTTCTTTGGCTTGTTCAACCAATTCTTTAAATCTAAAAGAATGTTTAATGTGAGGGAAATCTTTTAAGTTCTTTGCTAAGAACTCTACTGCTGTAGTTTCTTTCATAATCATAATCTAAAGATACGAACTAAATTTCAATTAAGCAACTCTAATCTTCCTTACCTATCTTAATAGTAGACCAGACAGCTGCCATAAGAAGGACAAACGTAACCGAAATCACCCCATTCCAGAACCCATGAGGTACCAGAGCATTCAATAATGCAAAGACTACCAATAGGATTACCATAACAATACCCTGGTCACGATGATCTCTCTGAGGTAGAGGACCTTTATCATATCTGTATTTCTTCTTAAACATACCTAAATATACGAACTATTTTTCAGAAAAGCAACTAAATGTTTCTGAATTCAAAGAAGATTCTCTCCTGCCTCTCTTTGACAAATTCCTTTATCTCATCAAGATCAAATCCTTCTTCAACCAAATCAATAATAAAATTTCTGATTGCATTGTCGAATGCCTCAGCCTGCTTGATAATAACCAGACCGTCCATCATATCAAATTGTTCTTTCGTAATCATACCTAAAGATAAGAACAAAGATTCATATAAGCAACTGTCCATGGTAATTTAGAATCATTCTATATAAGAAAAAGTTTGTTCAATAGTTGGTCCCCTGAAGTCTGGTTCGTATCTTTATAGTGTTGGAAAGGAAACACCGAGTACAAAGGGCGGCTGGCAAAGCTGAAGAGATCAGACGTAGTTTGTTCCAAGCTCATTCCCCCGGACCAGACCCTGTCCAGTCTCTCAGAAATTCCGCAGCCCCTTCCCCGGCTCCCCCGACCCCGCCCTGCGGGCGGAACTCCCCCCTCCCTGGCCCAGACCCCCCAGCCCGCCCTGCGGGCGGATCAACCCTCTGGGCCCTGCTCAAGACACTCCCCCCGGGCCCTCCGGGCCAGTCCCCCCTGCCCCCTGGCTAGGTCGAATCGATCGAATCGATGTAGGATCTCCCTTTGTCTCTTAGGGTCTCCGGTAAAAAAACTTCTATATAAGAAAAGTTGCTTTAAGGGGCATGTACCCCTGTTAAAACCTTATCTTTCTAAAAACATTCTATTCTCACTTCCTAAACACTATATAGGTATTTTCTATACTTAAACAGACCCATTTATTTTTTCTATACTTCTATAGTTTATGTCTATCCGGTCTATTTCTTATAGTTTTTATCTATCTCTATAGATTTCTCTACAGTTTCAAATAATGCTACGGTTTTCTTACGGTTTTGTCTACGGCCGGCTCGCTACGGTTTACTCTACGACTTTCTCTACGGTTGCCTCTACGGTTTTCTTGCCCTACGGTTTGCTCGGTCCATGGCTACGGTTTACTCGCTACGGTTTACTCTACGACTTTCTCTACGGTTTTCTTAACCTCCTTAGTTCCATTCTCCTTCATGGTGTCCGTCTTCATATTCATCTATATCGTTATCTTCTACCTCTTTACCCTTTATCTTATTATCAATCCTTTCACTTATGTAGTTTATTATCGATCCTATACTAATCAAAGACAACACTATTATACTCGATACCTTTAAAATTTCTTCTATATGTTCTACCATTATGTTATTCTGAATATTATTATTTATACTATCATTGCTCATACCTGTTTGTTATTGGGTTTTGTGTCTAAGGTTTTCCCAATGTTCTTTATACAGTAAGTAGAAGTCCATAGTATCCTTACAGTCTTCTTTGAGAGCACTCTCTAATACTTCATCCCACAGTTTATCCTTATCATGTCTACCTCTATATAAATTCTCAAGCTCGTCTTTGAATGCTTCCAATCTCTTTTCTTCTTCTTGATACATCTCCTCCTGTACCTTCATCAAAGTTACTCTACCTTTCTTAAACCTATTGATGATCTCCATTCGAGTATCTTCTTCATTACATCCTTCCCTACTTTTGATAAACTCATTAACTCTTCTTTCTAAATCTCTCTTTTGATTCAGATAGTCTCTTTCAACATCTTTCGGCCAATCAAACTCACCATGTTCAATCTTCCTCTCTATAGGCTGTAGCTTATGAAGCTTCTTTAACCTAGGACCTTTAACCCAGTACTGGAATCTATTATAACTCATTCTACTACTCCGGCATTATACTCTAAAAGGATCAACTCAGCATCTTCCTGCTCTACCCAAGGATTGCCGTCTACATCAGCTATATCACCAACGTAGTAATAATCATCCACACAAAATAAATCGTTTAATGTCATAATCTTTTTTATTACCTAAAGATACGAACTATCTTTTGAAAAAGCAACTAATGAATCAATAAAGTTCCTTTCCCTTACTCCTTGGTTATACTAATTTTTAATACTCGTTACTAACCGTTTTCTTTAATGCAACCATTCTGCGTTCAACATCCTGTAAGTCTCTTACCAAGATATCATGCAGCTTATCTACTCTAGAATCAACTTTCCTATTCGTCTCATCGATGTTTCTGTGGAAATCGTATTCCCTATCATTAAGATCTCTCTGAAGATTGTCGATACTTTTCTCAATTTCGCGTATATTCTCTACGCATTTGCTAACTTGTTTCGCTGACTTAAGTACCACATACACCAATACGATTGTACTGACCAACATAATACCTAAACCAAAAGCTAAAATATGTTCCATAATTTATTTTTCCTTTCTGTTTTTTAAAAGGAGCTTGGGAAGGAACTCTACTAATTCAAAGAACGTTAAGGGGCTGGTTGCCCAACCCCCTCTGCCGTAGCTACTACAAACAGATGCATCTGACTGCGTGGTGGGCCTTCCTGGATTCGAACCAGGCACCGGCTGATTATGAGTCAGCTGCTCTAACCTAATGAGCTAAAGGCCCGGAGACAAATGGCGAAATTTATCTCTGTCTTCAGATATTTAGAGCCACAAGACGGATTCGAACCGCCGACCATCTGATTACAAATCAGAAGCTCTACCAGCTGAGCTATTGTGGCTTTTGTGATCCCAACAGGAGTCGAACCTGTAACCTGCTGCTTAGAAGGCAGCTGCTCTATCCAGTTGAGCTATGAGATCAATAACTTTGTACTACTGGCCGGGATCGAACCGGCACGGACATTACTGCCCACAAGATTTTAAGTCTTGCGTGTCTACCTATTCCACCACAGTAGCATTCATAACTTCCTTAACGTGCTTACATTTACGATCCTTTGCCCGGTAAAAGCCTGGACAGTTGCAGGTCAGTTTAACACCTGAACGTCGTACAATGTAAGTAGCGTCTGAGCTTGATGATTTAAATTTCCAACTTCCTTTCTCTTTTAATTCAACCTTCTCAGGTTTAATCCATTCTATATCCTTTAGAGTAGTTTTAGGATGAACCTCCTGCCAGGTTGGTATAATAAATTTCTTACCGTTAACATTGAATAAAGTAGGTGCTAGATAAGGATGAGTGTATTCATATTTGAATACTCGACCGGACTGAGATACAACTCCCGGTTCAGGAACATAACTATGAACTGTTGATTCTGTATATTTGATATACTGTCGCTTGACCCGCATCTCCATCCCTGCAATCTCTACTTTCTTTATTTGAACTACTTCGTGTAATGCCATAACCTTTATTATACTTTAAATATACGAATTAGATTTCAGACTTCCAACTTTTATTTTTGCGATCATAAACTTTTTTTGAACCATGATCCTTCTGTATCATCTTTCGACGAATGAGTTGGGCCATCCTTCTAACCGCGGGAGTATGTCTTTGCTTCTGATTCACTTACTAAAGATACGAATAAATATTCTAAAAACCAACCCTACTTCCAGAAAATTTGCACTGCAATTAAAATACCTGCTAATGCTAAAGATACTAGTGTCTTAATATTAATACCCTCCCCTAAATAAAACCAGGTTAAAATAGCATAAACAATAATCCCTGCACCGAAAGCAATAAACCTTCCTGGCCATAAAACTCCGTCAAAGTACTGTACTGTAAATCTAGTTGCATAAATTAAGATATAGGAAATTAAAGTACCAAAACCGAAAGCAAGCCAGAAGGGATTCTCTTTAAAAGATTTCCAAACAAACTGACCATTGGTCTGATACCATATTAATGCTTGACCGATTGTGAATAATACCACTCCAAAAATTAAATCTCTCATCTTACCCTTTTATTCCATTCAGGATCGTGTAACTTTATTAAAGTATATTCTAAGGACCTAGCTAAAGATATATCGAGTCCGAACTCCTTAGCTGTTCCGGGTTTAACAATTAGTACTTCAACGTTTAAGTCTGAATCCATTATTAGGTTATAGATGTGTTTGTTGGTACCTCCCATAGAAGGAAATCTACCCTTACCGTAATTATTCATCCTAGTCCTTAATGAAGTAGCTGTGTAACCAATATACTTTAACTCTCCATCTACTAACATAAAGTAAACCAAATCACCTAACTTAGATAATTCAGAATCTAAATCAACAAAAAGCCTTCTACTGGCAGGAGTCTTTCGACCCCTAGTACCAGTAAAGACTGCCGGATAAAGCCTACCGGCCGGAGAGGCCTGGTAGGTGTCCATAATATATTTTCGGGTATTGCTGATCATTAGATGTAAGATTCAGCTAGCTCGTAAAGCTCTTCATTAAGCTTAATATCACGATTGAAGTTCTTAATGGTACGAGCAGTCTTATTACGACCTTTGATAGTCTTATATTTGAAGTTACCTCGAACCATCTTCTCCTGAATAACGTTAAAGACAGTCCAAAGATCAGAACCTTCATCCTCCTTACGAGTAGGTTTTAGAATCTCCTGAACGTCAATCTCAGCTCCATTCTCACCAAAGCGAATGCCGATTGCCTTCATGGCCAATTCCTGCTTCTGCTCATCAGATAAAACAACTTCACGGAAACGGTTCAAAGTCTCAACAGTAACAGGCAGCTCTTCAACAAGCTCCATAACTGTTTTCTTAAGCTCCTCAAACGAATATCCTTTGTGACGGATACGCATCTGACCGAAGTCTTCAGTAGCAATTACCAGTCCATTTGAACATACCAGACGGAATAGACCGGCACGGAACTGGAACGATGATAACCCATCATGTGAGTTAGTTAAAAGAATCTGTGGATAAACGGTTTCGCCGTCCTCTCCTTTAATAACGATATCCTCGTTACGGAAAGTAACCAAATGCTTTTTAAACTTGCTTAGACCCTTTTTAGAGCCAACCTGCTTAACATCGGAAACTCCCCAGCCTAACTTGGCCATATCGTCAACCAATTCCATAGTTGGTACGTGAACGTATTTATCAGATACGTTAGAGGCAGCTTGGGTTGAGGCTACTGCTGGTGCCTTTTGTTGGATTTCTTCTTTAGTCAAAAATTTCATAACCTTATTACTAATTAACAATCTAAAGATACGAACGAAATCGCAATTAGGCAACTATATTACAAAACTTTTCTGTATTTTCTACCCCTACATAAGGAACAATGAAGCCATCTGAAAGTCTTACTTTGTAGACCCACCTGTATGGCCAGTCAGGTGTTTGATATAAATCGATGACCTGGGCCGAGTGTAGAGTTCCAATAAACTCCACCTCGACCGTGTCACCAATCTTAAACTTGCGAGGTTTATTTTTTAGAATTACCCGCTTTTGTTTCTTTTTTGCCATTAGCTCTCTTAGGACGTCCTCTACGTGTAGGTTTCTTAGGAACTTCATTTCTCTGCTCTACTGGTCTTTCAAACTTAGTACCTTCTTGAATGACTCCATCCTTGTCACGATCAACCGCTTTAGGATTGAACTTAGGCTCTTTCTTTGCTCTTGGCTTTCTTGTTGGTTTAGGCTCTTCTTTAACCTCTTCAACTACAGAGGATTTCTCTGGGGTTGGATTTACTTCTGGGGTTTCATCTGATTGGGTTAACCCTGCTTTCTTTCTTTCCTGGTATTCCATCACCAAAGTTGTAAGAACTAAGATAACACAAATTGCCAGTACTCCGTAAACGATTGTTGTGATTTCCATTATATTACTGTCTTAAAGTTTTACTTAATCTAATATCCATTGCCGGGAAGAAGTTAGGGATCATATCCTCATGAGTTGCTCTGATAGGATTAATATCAAGTCCACCTCTTCGGGTATACAAACAAGCAACCATTAACTTTTCAGGATTGTAAGCCTCATTAATATGAGTAAATACCATCTCACAAATCTCTTCATGGAAATGACTTACCTGACGGTGAGAAACGATATACTTAGCTAAAGAAGCAAAATCAGGCATATTCTTTCCTTCCATGTGGATGAATACATCACCCCAGTCTGGTTGGTTAGTTACACGGCAATTGGAACGTAACAGGTTTGAATGAACCTTTACTACCTCATTCTCTTCTAAAGTCTCAGCAATCTTTAACTGAGAAGCATCTGAATGATAGGTATCGAATTCGATTTCATCTAAGTCTACTAAAGCATCCAAAGAATCAAAACCAGGCTCCATACTCTCTTCAGGCGATCCTAAACGATGGAAAAACATACATCTAACATCAGTATTTAATGCCTGACTAAGGTCATCTTTAACTGTCTGCTCTACCAAATGTACACATTCATCAGCAGTATCACCTAATTTTGTCATGTTGAACGAGTTAAGATATAGTTTGATCGACTTAGACTCAACGTGAGACGGTGAATCAGCCGGACACCAAATCTTCATCATACCCGAAACAGGAAGTCCTTTAGTGGTGATTGCCGATACTTCATAAGCATTCCAGACATCACCTCCAACAAAAGGAAGATCTCCTTCATTAATGCCATAGGACTCTCGGTTGAAGTAACGAGGAATCGCCACCAGGAGAGAAGGGTCATAGGTTGCTTTATAACCTTCCCCGCCGACTTTACCTAGGTGTTTGCCGGCAATTTCAATTACGCTATTTTGATTATTGCTCATATTTTTTTATTGTATTATAAAATTGTTCTAGTCTTTGTTCTACAGTACCTGATAGTGTTACAACAGGTATCCTAACATGTTTAATATAACGTTCAAATAACTCAACGATCTCATCTCTAAAACTAACATCCACAGATCTTACCCCATCATCAACTATATCAAACTCAGGCTTAAGGTAAAAGATTATATCGTAGTTATTTACATAATGATTAAAAACATTAACAGAATACTCCCACACCCATTTCTCAACCTTATTCTGTTTATAAAGCCAATGAGTATAAACTACCCCATCGATAGCACATCGATCCATAATAACATTCTCATAAAGTAGATTCTTTATATGCTCATTCATGATAAGTAACTGAGTAGTATTACCACCGGCTTCATTTATCTTCAATCCTTTCTTCTGCATCCGACGAGTAATCTCATCGATGAACTCATACTTAAACCTAAAGTCTTCATTTGACTTAACAGCCTCAAGTAAAGTAGTCTTACCTGTTGATTGAGCTCCTGTAAAAGATACTTTCATTTAATCTAAAGATAAGAACTATTTGCCAGAAAACCAATTTCTTTTGAGAAAATTTACCCACAAGTCAATCGAAGTCTTATGAAGGTTATCAAACAACTGATCCAAAGAAAGATTTCTGATAGGAATTTCTTTAAAGTCAACAATCGGACCTTCATCAACCCCGGCAGTAACTTTATGAATAACTGAACCGGAAGTATTCAATCCTAAATCCCAGGCCTTCTTCTGAGGATCTTTACCTTTCAATTCCGGATAACGGGTTATTAACCCCGGATGACCGTTGTAGATATGAGGATACATCTCAATTATTTCCTCAGGTACTATTCTCAACCATCCATGAAGGGTTATCAAGGTTTGATTAGGTTCTCCGGACATATGCCTTAGTCTCTGTAGATAGTCTATTACATCGGGTTTATTAGGGGTGATAGCCAAGGCCGGAGATAATTTCAAGATCTCAGGATGGATCTTTCGAAGATAGGCCGGACGATTATTAGTCACAATCAGGTCCGGTGTTCTATTAAGCCGTCGCGAGATTTCAACAATCTCAGATCCGGTCTGTGAAAAGAATGCCACCCACCTCATCCGTTCCAAAATCTTCTAAAGTCTTCAACATTATGAGAGATCAAAGGAAGCATGGAATCATCCTTAGGGTGATTGATCATCTCAAATAACTTCTGTGATTCTTTCGACCACAAACCTTGACCGGTAAGATAAGGAATACCTTTTATTCCGTGAACCACCGGATTGGAAGTATCCATAGAGTAGATAAAAGGTAGATCGCGATAGTACAGACCTTCCTGCGGAAGAGCGCATCCTAGCAAGTGATGAGGTTTCTTCTCATTGATATAACCTTCCCTATACATTCTATGAAGGAGGTTGATCCTCCCAAGCATCCAAGAGACTAATTTATTTGAATGAGGACTCTCGGTCTCATAATATGAATAGTCAAATGATATGGCGATCATATCAACATCCATTTCTTTATCTAGGAATTGATAACAATCAATTATATCCTGATATGTCCGACCCTGAACCACGCCTATTGCTTTCCCAGGAACCTTATCTCGGTAATGTGCATTCCATTCAACGGCATTCATCCTTGTTTGTAAGGAATCTTCTAACGCGTCCGGAATGATATACCAGGTAGGTTTTATCTCGGTAGTCCATTCGGCGAATTTCTTCATGTCAAAGGCAGACCCCAATTCAAAGATTGAGTTGTCTAGGATGACCTCCCGCCCGTCGGCCAGGGCCTTTTTAAACAGTTCCAAGTACTCCGGCGACTCTTCAAAGAGATGGACCAAGGCATAATCATAGTCCGTCCAAGACTGGACCTGGGGAAAGATAGAGATGGGTGATTCGTGTGCTATTTTAATCATAGAGATAATTTATATATATGGTGAGAATTCGCGAGCCAAATTTTGGAGATTAAAAGCCCCCCTCTGCGCCCGCTTACTTGCACGCATACCCTTTCACAAACTCGTAAAACTCTGCTCTTGCCGAATCCTCTTCCATAAAGCATCCGGATAATTTAGAAGTCTTCATTGATGCACCCGAGTGCTTAACCCCTCTACATGATACACAGTTGTGAGTTGCCTCAACCATTACTGCCACTCCTTGATTGCCTTCACAGATCTTATCTACTGCATTGTGAACGGCTACTGTATACTGCTCCTGAATAGAACCTCGACGTCCGAAGTATTCAACTATTCGGTTTAGTTTAGATAGACCAATCACCTTACCGTCCTTACCTGGAATATATCCGACATGAACTCGTCCCTGGATAGTTTGGTGGTGATGTGAACACATAGATGTAATTGGAATATTGCCTTCAAAGACCATTCCGTCATAACCATCCGAAGGAAATGCTGTAACATTATCCATCATGTCATAACGACCTCTCCAAAGATCCAATACATAAGCCTTAGCAACTCTCCTAGGAGTGTCAGCTGAGTTAGGATCATTCCTCCAATCACATTTAAGTGCGTCTAGGAATTTGCCATAAGCTTCTGCTGCTTCTTCAATCATGCTCCATTTCTCTTTTTCGGTGAATGGATAACCGGGTGCCTTGCCGTTTGCAAATCCTAGACCTGCTAACTCAAGACCGTCTGATAATTCTTTTTGATCCATATACTTAATATAATAACTTTTTTATAAACCGGCAACTGATGTTCGTTCTGCCTGTTGTCTTTCTTTTCCTTCCTGTTGAATAATTTTATTCTTAGGATGTTCTTCTGGGTTGTATTCAGTATTAGTATTCCAATAGTAGTAAGGTCCTTCATAATCAAAAGTCTCACTTCCTACATAAGGATTACCTAACACCGCAGGATTGGGTCTAGTTATTCTCCTAGCTCCGTTAAAGGATCTAAAGTCTCTTTCTATTGCTCGATACCAGCGACCGCCTTCTTGATACTGTATCTCACATACCCAGGCGGTATTAAAATCATACTTTAGTTTACCAGTGTTACCTCTTTTCTCTCCCATGTACTAAAGATACGAACTATCTTTTAAAGAAGCAAGCTTTAATCTAAAAACTCAGTTGTCACAACTCTACCATCAAGGTACTCTTCTTTTTTATAGACAGTTTCATCTTTCATATAAATGACTAAATCTGCATTTTCATAATTACAAAAGTATACTGTTTCGTTTTCTACTGGTTTATTCACCCGACCTCTTAGTAATACTCCATAGTCTTCTTGAGATCTTAAATTATGCATCATAAAAGAATCCATGTCTGATAGTTTAAACTTAGAATCAATAGTCATATGTATTTTACCTGTAGTATCACCATTATAAATGGATTCGTCTTGTGCAGTCAACCCATACGAGATTGAGATTGCTAGTATAAGTAATAACCTTTTCATTTTTTTTTATTTTGTAAGTTTAATAGTTTTATAGACAATTGTATCTCCAACTTTAACTTTAGACACACTTCTAATTACTTGATTGTTTCTTTTATAACAGTATACAGGACTAATCTGCATTGTTGAAATTTTGCCAGGAGGCAGTATCCATACAGAATCAACCACAAGGTATTCTACTGATACTTCTCTCTGTTTGTATTTTTGGCATCCGACTAGTGCTAGTAGGAGCATAAAGATTATCAGAGGTGCCCAGATTAGTCTGAACATCCCTATTAGGAAATCTCCAAATTTAGGATTTTGATTATTCATTATCATTAACTTTTTTAAAACTGAAAAATATTCCGACTCCTAGAACTATAATCAACCAACTTACAATACCAACTGTTAACATATTCATAAATATTTTTAATCAAAATTTAAGTTATATTCATTTTTTATTTCATGTAATTTATCTCTACATTGTTCAAACGCCTCATAAGCCTCTTGAGACATATCATCAGGTGAGTATTTTATTTGGGAACGTAACCATTGATCTAATTCCCATGCTACTAAAGACCATTTTGTTCCATTAATAGCGTTGTCAAATTCAGGTTGGTCATCAGGTAAATTAAATTCTAATATTGCTTTCATATTTTTTATTTAACTATATTATATTTTAATACTTCAATAAGTTTTTCTAATTGGTATCTGTCTGTAAATCTGAATATTTCATGATTGAATACTTCTACAAACCAATCATCATTCTTTGCTTCATCACTTGAATTTGATATTAAACAGAAATTATCATAAATATCATTTCCAAAATCAAGAGTGTAATAATAGTATGTATAATCACAACCTGTCATTTCAGGTGTTTGATCCTCACTACGTTCAAAACCTAATTTAATTAAATCTTTTTCTGTCATAATTTTTA
>Ga0222714_10006197_pt1 | contig 11218 bp, 11 predicted proteins | sample C33_3DmetaG_FD_165048 | JGI IMG/M metagenome (GOLD analysis project Ga0222714, IMG submission 165048) | Estuarine water microbial communities from San Francisco Bay, California, United States - C33_3D | ecosystem: Environmental > Aquatic > Marine > Unclassified | place: USA: California... | reverse complement strand
CTGGTTTCGTCCATGCCGAGAGGGTCAAAGATGCGTTCCTTCAACAGCACATCCAGCGTCTGTCCCGCGGCGACCTCCAGCACAGCACCCAGCACATCGGTTGAATGGCCGTAGTGCCAGGCAGTACCGGGTTCGAAGAAGACGGGCATTTTCCCAAGACGTCCTGCTAACTCGCGCGCCGTCATGTCGCCGCCCAACTCCGCCGCGTAGCGTTTGCCGAGGGCTGTATCGGGCGAGAAGATGGCCTGTATCAATCCGGATTCCTGGGTCAGCAGATGCTGAATAGTCATCACGTTTTTGGCAGCTGAAACGGCACCCGATTCCTGATTGATAACCTGTAGATTGGCGAATTCAGGAATGTATTTGCTTACCGGGTCATTCAGTGCCAGCTTGCCTTCCTCGACGAGCATCATAGCCGCGACGCTGATGATGGGTTTGGTCATCGAGTAGATGCGGAAGATAGTGTCCTTGTTGATAGGGGTGGCATCGCCTTTCGCCCGATAACCGACACTCTCCAGCATGCCGATCCCTTCGGCATTGCCAACGAGCAACAGGGCACCTGCGATGTAATCACCATCGACGGCCGCCTGCATCTTCGCCTTGATGCTCTCTATTTCAGTCTGATCTATACCGAAATTGGTGGAATGAATGGGCTTGATCGAGGTGAGATTGACGGCATCATGATCCGCGGCCCAGGCTGAAGATGCCAGGCTGACGGTGAGCGCTATCGCGGCCAGTCGAAGTTGACGGTGAATGGGATTCATTGCGGGTTCCTCTTATTAATTCGGGTTTTAATTCGGATTTCTCAATTCGGTTTATTGTTTTCGGGTTTCCAATTACGACCGCTTTTCAGAGTTGTTCTGGTTCTGGTTGCACTGGTTCCGGACCAACCTGATTGCAGAGAAGGGGAGTCGGTGCGGGTGATTTGCGCCGTTCCTTCCGTTGCAGCGAGTGCCGAGGCAGACAGTGGAAGGAATGGTAGCCCAAACCATTGCACCCCACAATTGGCATGCTGCGGGGTGAGTGGAATTCGCCACGAGGCGCAGGAGGGAGCTAGTCGAAGTCTCGCAGTAATGACCGGGTGATCTCTGCAGGTACAGAGTCAACTGTATGCTGATAGTTCAGGTGTTCACTGCGGATAGACCAGTTGGCGCCGGCACGAGCCGCGGCAATCATGGCATCGGTAAACTCGAAGCGCAAAAAATGCACAGACGCCGTCTTCTCGGCAGTAGTGCGTGGGAGATCTTCATTGGCGATTGGATAGACCGGGTCGCAATCGCCGATTCGTATTGAAATCAGTTCCTCGATTCCAATAAGCTGGCTCAGGCGTTCACGTCGCTCGGCTTCATCCGGGTACTCTAGCATGAAGGTGACTTTCAGATTCTTGCCGTCCGGAATCAGCGGATTGTAAGCGTCGAGTTCCTGCAGCAAGTCTTCCTCGTCGACTATCTTTTCGGCGCGAATCAGCTCCAGAATCTGATAACGCATCACCATATAGTCTTCGAAATGCAACATCGCGTTGGGTCCCAGTGCCACCCGTCGGGTTTTCTTGTGTTCCATCATCGCCTGGCGCAGTGCCGGGCGCTGGGCATTGTAGGCGTCGATCGTCAACAAGTCGGAGAGTGCGATTTTCTTCATCGGTTTCAGTCCTGCTGGTATGTTATTAGCGGTTACAGTCCGTAGGCAATGCACAACAGATCCAGCGGATGAATAGCCTTCTGGTCTGACTCCAGATTGTTTTCGATGTGCTTACCGGCGACCGGGCAATCACTCCCGTAATAGTCGGGCGATTTTTCCTTGATCTGGCGCACGATCGGCTTTGCAATCTTGTTCGCAAACTCAAAGGTCTCACTCTTGACTCCGTAGGTGCCATCGTGGCCAGAACAGCGTTCGATGTTGTGCACAGTGGTGTCCGGAATCAGTTCCAGTACCTGGCGCGTTTTGGGACCGATGTTCTGGACGCGCTGATGGCACGCGACGTGGTAACTGACATTGCCAAGGGAGGTCTTGAACTCGGTATTCAGCTTGCCTTGCTTGTGCAGCTTGTAGAGATATTCGAAGGGATCATTGAATGCCTTTGCAACGGCTTGCACCTGTTCGTCGTCCGGGAACATCAACGGTAATTCCTGTTTGAACATCAGCACGCAGGACGGCACGGCAGCGACGATGGTATTGCCTTGTTTCACCTTTGCGTACAGGGCAGGAATATTGCGTTCCTTGAGCAGAGTCACCGCTTTCAGGTCACCAAGTTCCAGTTTCGGCATGCCACAGCAGTGTTCGCGCTCGGCGAGATCGACAACCACATTATTGTGTTTCAGAATCTTGACGACGCTGTCGGCTATCGATGGTTCGTTGTAATTGCAGTAGCAGGTCGTGAACAGGGTAACCCGATCGACCGGATCGTCTGTCTGCCTGGCAGGGGCAGACATCGCATCATAGGCGAGGTTGGCCAGCTGTTTGCGCGCAGGTTTGCGGCTATACGTGGGCAGGCTCGCATCCTTGTGAATCCCAAGGGATTTGTCTAACAGTTTTCTGATGGTTCCGTTGTTGTTGCCGGCATTGACGAGTGTGTTGAGAACGGGCTGGGAAGCCAATTTGCCAATCAGGTCAGTGCTCGTTATGAGGTTGTCCCGAAATCGGGTTTCACCCTTTTTAAACTTCACCGCCTTTGCGCGCAGCATCAGATGGGGGAAATCCACATTCCACTCATGCGGTGGCACGTAGGGGCACTTCGTCAAGTAGCACAAATCGCATAGATAACACTGGTCGACGACCTTGGTGTAGTCGGCCACCTTCACACCATCGACTTCCATGGTGGGGCTTTCGTCCACGAGGTCAAACAGCGTCGGGAAGGCATTGCACAAACTCACGCAGCGTCGACATCCATGACAGATGTCATAGACACGCTCCAGTTCCTTGTTAAGTGCAGATTCGTCCCAGAACTCGGGGTCATTCTGGTTCAGCGGGTGTCTGGTAGGCGCACTGAGGCCGCCTTCTCTGCCGTTCTCAGCCATAACAAGGTTCCAGTAATCGTGAAGCAAAGTGTCGAACAAATTGCCGGCCATCACTCAAGTCGGTGATGACCGGCACAGGTCAAGCAGGATTAGTCTTCCAGCGCATCCAAAGCTTTCTGGAATCGATTGGCGTGGGAACGCTCGGCTTTTGCCAGGGTTTCCATCCAGTCCGCGATTTCGTCAAAACCTTCGTCGCGGGCATCCTTGGCCATGCCAGGATACATATCGGTGTACTCGTGAGTCTCACCGGCTACCGCAGACTTCAAATTGTCGGCAGTGGCGCCAATGGGCATGCCAGTAGCCGGGTCACCCACTTCCTCGAGGTATTCCAGGTGGCCGTGAGCATGGCCCGTTTCGCCTTCAGCGGTGGAACGGAACAGGGCTGACACATCGTTGTAGCCTTCCACATCGGCTTTCTGGGCAAAATACAGATAACGTCGATTAGCCTGTGATTCTCCGGCAAACGCTGCCTTCAGATTTTCTTCAGTCTTGGATCCTTTTAGCGCCATGGTGGTTCTCCTGTCGATTTTCAAACCGGGTTGTACAAACTACGGTAAATTCAAACACCTGTAAAAAGTGTCACACTATGCAAACGCGCCTCGCACTGCCAGACTCGAGTCATCGCGCTAAGGTACGGCATTTTCATTATCAAATCTAATTGATTTTATTGATGCGACAATCGCTTTTATCGATTAATATTCCGGCCAATGACGCCTTCAATCAAACAACTCAAATACCTCTGTGCCGTGGCGGAGCATCGCCATTTCAGCAAGGCGGCGAAAGCCTGCTTCGTAACCCAATCCACCCTCAGCGCGGCCATCCAGGAACTGGAAAATCAACTCGGGGCGGTAATTTTTGAGCGCAACAACAAGAATGTGCTGATCACGCCACTGGGCGAGCGGCTGCTGGTACAGGCCAGGCGGATTCTCGGTGAGGTGGAGGATTTTGTGAGCATGGCGCGGGCCAATGACGAGCCGCTGTCCGGTGAGATACGCCTGGGTGTCATCCCCACGATCGGGCCCTTCCTGTTGCCCCCGATCCTGTCGGACCTGCGTCGTCATCACAGCAAGCTGAAACTGTACCTGAAGGAAGACCTGAGTGCGGCGCTCGCCCTGAAATTGCAACAGGGGCAACTCGACCTGATCATTCTGGCGTTTCCCTACCCACTCCCTGACATGGAAACCCTGACTCTGTTCCGCGATGAATTTCTGCTGTGTCTGCCGCCAGGCCACCAGATGGAAAAGTTCGACAAGGTTCGTCAGCAACAATTGCGCGGAGAGAGTTTGTTGTTACTGGAGGAAGGGCACTGTCTGCGCGATCACGCCCTGGAAGCCTGCAAGCTGGAGAGCGCCGATATGTCTCTCGTCTATCAGGGCACCAGTCTGCACACGCTCGTGCAGATGGTGGCAAACGGACTGGGAGTGACCCTGCTGCCCGAACTTGCGATTGAGGGCGATGTTCTGGGTGACACTCATCTGCAACTGAAACACTTTAGCAACGAGAATGTATGCCGCGAAATTGGTATGGCCTGGCGCAAGACCGATCCGCGGCAAGAGGATTATCTGATTCTCGCCGAGTTCATTCGTTCGCATCTGCCGCATCGAGCAATGCCCGCACAGTAGCCTGCAAATCGGGTATCACCGTTTGCTCAAACCAGGGATTGCGGCGCAACCACAACTGGTTTCGAGGTGAAGGATGTGGCAGCAAAAACCGCGACGGTGCATGGCGCTGCCAGGCGCGCACCCGCTCGGTGAGCGTGCCGCGAGTTTCCGGCAGGTAGTGCCGCTGGGCGTACTGACCGAAGAGCAGAGTGCAGCGAATATTCGGGAGCAGGGCAGTGACGGCAGCGTGCCATTGGGGTGCGCATTCAGGGCGTGGCGGCAGGTCTCCCGACTTGGCTTTGCCGGGATAGCAGAATCCCATGGGCATGATGGCAATGCGGGAGAGATCATAGAATTCGGCACTCGAGACGCCCAGCCATTCGCGCAAGCGTCGACCGCTGGCATCGTCCCATGGAATGCCGCTGGCATGAACCTTTGCGCCGGGAGCCTGGCCGATGATCAGTACACGAGCACCGCTGGCGACTCGGAGCACCGGATTGGAAGCAGGAATGCTACCTTGGCACAGGGTGCACGCGCGAATGCGCTGCACCAGTTTGTCCAGTTTCTCCGATCTTGCCAGTCTCGTCTCGGATTTAGTCATAGAGCCGGAAGTATAACAGGGCATTTACAGGAGCCATGAACACACCGTATGCGCGTATTTGCCGTATCAGATCTGCATGCCGATTACGCCGAGAACCGCGCCTGGGTCGCGCAGCTGAGTGCTGAAGACTATCAACAGGATGTGCTGATACTGGCCGGTGATGTCACCGATAACCTGAAACTACTGCGGGATGTCTTGCGGGGCTTGCGTACCAGATTTCGCGAAGTGCTGTTCGTTCCTGGCAATCATGAATTGTGGGTGCAAGACGGCGCGATCGCATGCTCACTCGAAAAATTCGAACTGGTAAACCAGCTGTGTGACGAAGAGGGTGTGCGACGCACAGTCTGGCATGATGGCAATGTGAGCTTTGTGCCACTTTACTCCTGGTATGATTTCTCTTTTGGCGAACCGGACCGGCACCTGTTGCGTGCCTGGCGAGATTTCAGGGCTTGCGCCTGGCCCAGTCATTTGCAGGATGCGGCGGCTATTAATCAATATTTTCTCGCCTTGAATGAGCCTGTACTTCAGACTCGTAATGAGACAGTCATCAGCTTTTCACATTTCCTGCCGAGGATAGATGTGATGTCGCCGCGCATTCCCGAGGAGCGGCGACGTGTCTACCCGGTGCTGGGCAGTAAGGCGCTGGGTCAGCAGATTAATGACCTGCGGCCGACGATCCATGTCTATGGCCACAGCCATGTTAACCAATCGATCGAACTCGACTCCGTGCGTTACATCAATAATGCCTTCGCCTATCCGAATGAGGAGCGCATCGCCCGCAAGGGATTACACTGCATCTATGGAGAGGTCGGTGATGCCAAATAGCTCTCTGACAGATTCGATTATTCATGTCTGGTTGGCGCAGCAGGATGCCTTCGATCCCGCGGTTCTGGAAACGTTGTGCCTGCACTGGCTCACCGAGACTGAACGGTATCGCCTCAATCGTTTGCAACTGGCGCGGCATCGTCAGCAGTTCCTGCTATCTCGCTTCATGTTGCGCTCTGTGCTGAGTTCCTATGAACCTGACATCGCCCCGCGGGACTGGCGCTTTGTCCAGAACAGTCACGGCAAGCCGGCGCTCGACCCGGCAGTTCACGACACTGGCATGTTTTTCAATCTGTCACATTCTCGCGGACGACTGGCACTCGCGATTGCCCGTCACCCCTTATTGGGTGTCGACATCGAATGCAGCGAGCGGGAACGGCGAGTAAGCCGGATAGCCTCGCGTTACTTCTCGGCGCGAGAGACTGGAGAATTGCTGTCGCTCAGTGGGCCTGCGCGTCTCGCGCGCTTCTATGATCTGTGGACGTTGAAGGAGGCTTACATCAAGGCGTGCGGCCTCGGCCTGGCCATTCCGCTGCAGCATTTCAGCTTCGGAATGGCTGAACCGAACCACATCGCGATCCACTTCGGCCCGGAGCGAGCTGACCAGCAGGAATGCTGGCAATTCTGGCAACTGGATGTGGGTGCGGATTATCAGTTAGCGCTGGCCCTGAAGAGTGAAACGGGGAGAGTCTGCACGGCGGTGAAGCAGTGCACGTTCACCCCAAACACCGGGGCAGACGTGGCGATTTTTGAGCCTGCCAGGATTCTGCGGGCTTCACTGTTCTGAGCGGATGATATTCTGACCGGACGAAATTCTGATCGGGTGGTTTTTGACCGGGTGATGAGCGGCCTAGGTCGATGGGGCGGAAGGTTCGATCTCGCGCATGCGGACGGTGCGTATGACGTTGTCCTTCACCTGCACGATCTCGGCATAGTAGCCATCGAGTTTGATGCCGACCAGTGAATCGGGGATGGACTCCAGGATCTCCATCAACAGGCCATTGAGAGTCTTGGCACCACTGGCATCCAGCTCCCAGGACAACACCCGGTTTATGTCGCGGATCGTGGCCGAGCCGTCAATCAGGAAGCTGCCATCTTCCTGGGCATGGATGTCCTTGCTGCTGGCGGCAAAATCGGTGGTGAACTCGCCGACAATCTCTTCCAGAATGTCTTCCAGCGTAACCATGCCTTTCACCGCGCCGAACTCATCGACGACGATCGCCATGCGCAATTTTTTCTTCTGGAAATTGAAGAGCTGCGTGTGCAGCGGCGTGGTATCAGGAATGTAATAAACTTCTGTGGTCTCCCCCAGGATGGCAGCCTTGTTGAGCGTTTCCTGCTTGAGGAACTTGCCTGCGCTGCGCATATGCAGAATGCCGACAAGATTATCGATGTTCCCTTTGTAGACAGGGATACGGGTATGCTGTGCAGAACTGATCTGGTCGAGAATATCTTTCAGATCGTCGTCGATGTCGACCCCGATGATGTCGATCTTCGGCACCATGATCTCGTCGACTCGCACTTTTTCGAGGTCGAGGATATTCAGCAACATGCCATGACGGCGGCGTGGCATGCGCTCGGAAGACTCGTATACGACAGTGCGCAATTCTTCGGGGGTGAGTTGCTGATGACTGTCATCACCAACCGACTGAAACCCGAGCAGGCGGACCAGTCCATTGGAAACGATGTTAATGATCCACACAACCGGATAGAGCACCTTCAGCAGAAGCATTAACAGCAGGCTGGATGGATAGGCTATCGTTTCCGGGTGCAGGGCGGCCAGTGTTTTTGGGGTTACCTCGGCGAATATCAGTACCACCAGTGTGAGCACGATGGCAGTGGCCAGAGGCGCCGGGTCTCCCAGTACAACCACTGCGATCGAAGTGGCGACAGAAGCGGCCAGAAAATTGACGAAGTTATTGCCAATCAGAATCACGCCAATCAATTTGTCAGGCGATTCCAACAGCTTGCTGGCGCGAGTGGCGCCCGGGTGATGATTGCGCCGCAGGTGTTTCAGGCGGTAGCGATTGAGGCTCATCATGCTCGTCTCCGAGCTCGAGAAATAGGCGGAGGCGAGTATTAGCAAGGCAAACGACACCAGCAGCATCGTTAATGAGGATTCGTCTTCCATGCAGATTGTTACCCTTTGGCGGCGTCAGCTGTGCCGAACCGGTTTCAGCTCAGAATGTATTCGAGAACGATCTTGGAGCCGTAGAAGCCAAGAATCAGGAATGCAAAACCCACCAGCGTGCCGCGTATTGCCGTGACGCCGCGCCAGCCCAGCTGATGTCGGCCCCACAGCAGTACAGCGAAGACGCTCCATGCCAGGATCGAGAAGAAGGTCTTGTGGATGACACCGTGGATGCTCCAGATGTCTTCGTTGAACATGAAGCCGCCGATGATCCCAAAGCTCAGGAGAATTTCACCGACCCATAACAGTTCGAAGAGGAATACCTCCATGTCCTGCAGCGGTGGAAAGCGGCTGACCAGGCCGCCGGCGTGGCCATGTTTGAGCTGGTAATTCTGATAGGCAAGAAACAAGGCCTGGGCGGCGGCAATCGTGAACAGGCTGTAGGCGAGAATCGAGAGCAGCACATGGCTGGCCAGTCCGAGGCTCATCTGAGTAGGTGGAAAATTGCTGCGCACCGTGAGTGAAAACAGGATGGCCAGGATTGCCAGCGGGAACAGTCCCAGAAACAGGTTCTCCAGTGGCTTGCGAATACTGCTGATGAGGACCAGCAGAGAAATTGAGACTGCAATTAAGGTCGTGATTTCAGAAATGCCGAAATGATAGCCACTGGTGGTGCGAATGACCCCATAGGCGCTAATGCCGTGTGCGATTACGGCGATAAGTCCGAAGGCCATCACAGTGCTGCGCGTGTCCTTGGAAGAGATAAAATGTATCCCCTGAAAGACGGAGCCCATCAGGTAGAACATCACAGCGAAGAGGCCCGAAATAACAGTTACATGCATAGTGGGGTGAGCGACATCAATTCAGGAGCTTGTATCCAGTTGTGTTTAAAGGAAATTCTCAATAAATACCGGTAATGTCGCGAAAGTGTCGCACAGTTGCCATGGTGGTTGAAGTTCTTTTTTATCGACCTCCGATCTGGCTATAATGCATGGCTTTTCGCGTCCGCTTTGCCGCGATCAATCACTCTTTCCTCTTGCAGGTGGTAGCCCACGGTGTTTGACAGTTTAACAGATAGACTCAGCAGTACCTTCCGCCAGCTCACCGGCAAAGCAGTACTCACGGAAAATAATATTCAGGATGCCTTGCGCGAGGTGCGTCGGGCATTGCTCGAAGCCGACGTCGCGCTTCCTGTCATCAAGGATTTCATCGATCGGGTGAGTCAGCGTGCTGTCGGCCAGGAAGTCGCGAAAAGTCTGAGTCCCGGTCAGGCTTTCATCAAGGTTGTACAAGCAGAACTCGTAGTAATCATGGGCACTGCCAATGCCGAGTTGAATCTGCGTGCAGTGCCGCCAGCGGTTATTCTGATGGCAGGCTTGCAAGGAGCGGGCAAGACCACCACCGTTGGCAAACTCGCGCGCTATCTCAAGGGGGCTCCGAAGAAGTCCGTGATGGTGGTCAGCGCGGACGTGTACCGCCCGGCGGCGATACAGCAGTTGCAAACCCTGGCAAGCGACATCGGCGTCGAGTTTTTTGCCAGTGATAATGCGCAGACACCAGATGCGATTGTCCGCGCGGCAATGGCTGAGGCGAAACGCAAGTTTGTGGATGTGCTGATCGTGGATACTGCCGGTCGTCTTGCGATCGACGCTGCGATGATGGAAGAGATCAGTCGTCTGCACGGATTGCTGAATCCGGTGGAGACCCTGTTCGTGGTCGATGCCATGACAGGCCAGGATGCCGCCAACACGGCGAAAGCCTTTAATGATGCCCTGCCGCTCACTGGCGTCATTCTGACCAAGGCCGATGGTGACGCCCGCGGCGGTGCGGCCTTGTCGGTGCGACATATCACGGGCAAGCCGATCAAATTCATCGGTATGGGCGAGAAGTCCGATGCCCTGGAGCCGTTCTATCCCGATCGAATCGCCTCCCGCATTCTAGGCATGGGCGACATGCTGTCTCTGATCGAGGAGGCTGAACGCAAGGTCGACAAGGAAAAGGCCGCTCGCTTCGCCCAGAAGATCAAGAAGGGGAAGGGCTTCGATCTCGAAGATTTCAAGGAACAACTCAAGCAGATGCAAAATATGGGAGGCGTCGCCAGCATCATGGACAAGATGCCAGGCATGGGCGCGCTGCCGGCACATGCCGCGAAAAACGTCGACGACTCCCAGTTTCGGCGCATGGAGGCGATCATCAATTCCATGACCATGCGTGAACGCATCAATCCCGACATTCTCAACGGCTCCCGCAAGCGCCGCATCACGCTTGGCTCGGGCACCCAGATCCAGGACTTGAACCGGCTGCTGAAGCAACACAAGCAAATGCAGAAATTGATGAAGAAAATGAAGGGCGGGGGCATGGCGAACCTGATGCGTGGCCTCGGTGGCATGGGGCGGCCCGGGGGCGGCGGATTTCCTGGTGGCCCCGGTGGCTTTCCGCGCTTTTAGGCCGGTCACTCGCAGCGGATTGCGGCCTTAAAAACAATACCTTAGGGTCGCTCTGGGTCGAAAGAGATAGTGAGCCGGACCACTTCCAAAACGCCGGCAATTAACATAGAATACCCGCCTTTTTATCCGGGCCCTTTCTCCTGGCCAGCAGTTGGCCGGTAAGTCCGCATAAACATTAGAGAATTTCGTAAACAGGAAAACATTATGGTCACGATTCGTTTAGCTCGCGGTGGCGCAAAGAAGAAGCCTTTTTATCACATCACTGTGAGTGACAGCCGCAGGGCACGTGACGGCCGCTTTATAGAGCGCGTTGGTTTCTTCAATCCACTGGCCAAAGGTGGGGAAGAGCGCCTGCGTCTGGATCTGCAGCGCGTCGCCTACTGGCAGACCCAGGGCGCCCAGTTGAGCCCCCGCGTCTCTGCACTGGCCAAAGACGCTGCCGCTGCGCCCAGCACTGAGGCCTGATTCTGGCGGGTGCCGGCCACTGCGTTGATCTCATGAAGTTGGGTAACAGCACAGCAGGTCGGCAACAGCGTGTCGCACTGGGACGGTTTGGCGCTGTGTATGGCATAAAAGGCTGGCTGCGACTCAATTCTTTT
>Ga0222714_10006196_pt1 | contig 11220 bp, 11 predicted proteins | sample C33_3DmetaG_FD_165048 | JGI IMG/M metagenome (GOLD analysis project Ga0222714, IMG submission 165048) | Estuarine water microbial communities from San Francisco Bay, California, United States - C33_3D | ecosystem: Environmental > Aquatic > Marine > Unclassified | place: USA: California... | reverse complement strand
TATTATGAGCGTAAGAATCGCAAGACTAAAAAGCGGTGAGGATGTCATTGCTGACATTCAAGAAATTTGTCACAAAGATCAACCAGACAAACCAGTAGCATATCTATTCGGCAAACCATATATCATTGATTGTCGAGAAAATAAAGATCTGCAAGTTCTTACTGAAGAACCACAGAAGATTGATGACATCAGTGTGATCTTTTATCCTTGGGCACCAATGTCATCCGAGGAAAAACTGATGTGTCCGATTGAATGGGTAGTTACAATCTACAAACCATACGACATTATTTTTAACAAATATCAAACTCTAACAAAAGGAGGTGAAGAAGAAAATGTTGAAAGTGTTACTCCTGAAGTCCTTACCTGATACCTATATCGTAGGGATGATTGAAGAGATGGATGAAGAACCATCTCTGTTTATTAAAGATGCATACACAATCCATGATGGACAGTTGGAGGAGTGGCCAAAGTACACTTCTCAACGTGATGTTTTCTTGACTTCTGACTCAATCTTTACTATACTGGATCCGTCAGCAGAAGTTGCTGCTGCATATTCACAGAAGGAGAGTTGATGTACACTAACGTTGCAGTGAGGGGTGATTATGTTTACTACCGTGAGGTTGCTCACAATGAGCACCGTAGTGGTCGTGATCAGTATCACCCCACTCTCTTCGTAAGTTCTAAGAAAGATACTAACTATCAAACACTTGATGGTAAGTATGTTGCTGCAGTTAAACCTGGCACAATTAGGGACTGCCGTGATTACTTTATGAAGTATGAGAACGTTGAAGGTTTCAACGTTTATGGTAATGATCGTTATGTGTATCAGTGGATCTCAGACAATTATCCTGGTGATGTTGACTGGGATCTTAACTCCCTTAGAATCTGGACTATTGACATTGAGGTGGCATCTGAGAATGGTTTCCCTTCAGTAGAAGAGTCTGCCGAAGAAATTCTGTGTATCACGGTTAAAGATTTTATCACCAAAGAAATTATTACCTGGGGTACACGTCCATTTGATTGGAATGCAAAGGAACTGACGTATGTTTTCTGCGACAATGAGCAGGAAATGATGCGTCGGTTTATTAATTATTGGCATGATAATTGCCCAAACATTGTTACTGGTTGGAACAATAACCTGTATGACATCCCTTACATCTGTAATCGGTGTCAACGTATTCTCGATGAGAAGGAGATCAATCGACTCTCTCCTTGGGGATGGGTGAATGCACGAGAGATTGTAATTGCAGGACGCAAGCATGTTCAGTATGAAATTGCTGGTGTGTCCATTCTGGATTACATGGATCTCTATAAGAAGTTTACTTATACTAACCAGGAGTCTTATCGACTGGATCACATTGCTTCAGTTGAACTAGGTGCCAACAAACTGGATCACAGTGAGTATGATACCTTCAAGGATTTCTATACAAAGAACTGGCAAAAGTTTGTTGAGTACAACATCCATGACGTGAATCTTGTTGACCAGTTGGAGGACAAGATGAAACTCGTGGAACTTGCTGTGACTATGGCATATGATGCCAAAGTTAATTTTGAGGATGTGTACTCACAGGTTCGTATGTGGGACACAATGATTTACAATTTTCTAAAGGAGAAGAACATTGTCATTCCACCGAAGAAGCAATCAACAAAAGATGCTCAATATGCTGGTGCGTATGTTAAAGAACCTGTTCCTGGTCTATATGAATGGGTTGTCAGTTTTGACCTCAACTCCCTATACCCTCACCTCATTATGCAGTACAACATCTCGCCTGAGACGTTGCTACCGCATAGGCATTCGTCAATCTCAGTAGACAAACTTCTCAATCAAGAACTGGATCTCTCTGATCTTTCTGGTCAAACAGTTTGTGCTAATGGTGCATTCTATAACACAAATCGTCAGGGGTTCCTACCTAAGATGATGCAGAAGATTTACGATGAACGTAAGCAGTACAAGAAACTGATGCTCCAAGCAAAGCAGGAGTATGAGAAAAATCCAAGTGACAAACTGGTAAAAGCAATCAGTAAGTACAACAACATTCAGATGGCACGAAAGATCCAACTGAACTCTGCTTATGGTGCCATCGGCAATCAGTATTTTCGTTACTTCAACCTGGCAAATGCTGAGGCAATCACTCTGTCTGGACAGGTATCAATCCGTTGGATTGAAAACAAGATGAATACCTATCTCAATAAAATTCTTAAAACTGAGGATGTTGATTATGTCATTGCTTCTGATACCGATTCCATTTATCTTAATCTGGGTCCTCTGGTTAAAAGTGTATTCTCGGGGAGAGAGACGACTAATGAAAAAATTGTTGGGTTCCTTAATAAGATCTGTGAGGTGGAATTTGAACCTTTTATTGAAGGTTCTTACAAAGAACTGGCACAATATGTAAATGCATACGATCAGAAGATGTTCATGAAACGTGAGAACATTGCTGATCGTGGTATCTGGACTGCCAAGAAACGGTACATTCTGAACGTCTGGGACAGTGAGGGTGTCCGATACAAGGAACCCAAACTGAAGATGATGGGCATTGAGGCAGTCAAATCATCTACACCTGCCCCATGTCGAACTAAAATTAAAGATGCACTCAAGGTCATCATGACTGGAAGTGAAGAACAAACTCAAAAGTTTATCACTGATTTTCGTGAGACATTCAAGACTCTCCCTCCAGATCAAATTGCTTTCCCTAGATCATGTAACAACCTAACTAAATTCAAAGACTCTGCATCACTTTATCGGAAGGGAACTCCCATCCATGCTCGTGGTGCAATCCTCTATAACTATCATGTCAAGAAGAATAAACTTGATCGCAAGTATCCACTGATCCAAGATGGTGAAAAGATCAAGTTCATTTACTTGAAAGTGCCAAACAAAATCAATGAGAATGTCATCTCGTTCATTCAGGAGTTTCCTAGTGAACTGGGACTTGACAAGTACATTGATCATGACCTACAATTTGACAAGAGTTTCCTTGAACCACTCAAGATCATTCTCGATGTTATTGGGTGGAAGGCAGAAAAAATTGCAACACTTGAATCGTTTTTCCTATGAGTTTTCTAAATGATATTGCCAAAGAGATTGGCAATGAATATGCAAGTATCGTATCTGACGGAGTTTCTGCAGGTGATACTACTTCCTATGTGCACACTGGATCTTATATTTTTAATGCTCTAGTTTCGGGTAGTATCTTTGGTGGTGTTCCATCTAATAAAATTACTGCTATTGCTGGCGAGTCCTCCACTGGCAAAACATTTTTCTGTCTAGGTATTGTCAAGAGTTTTCTGGAGAATCCTGATGCTGGTGTAATCTATTTTGAATCCGAATCTGCAATCACAAAGCAGATGATCGAGTCTCGTGGAATAGATAGTAGCAGGATGATGATCGTTCCTGTCGTCACAGTACAGGAATTTCGTGAGCAATCTATTCGTATCATCGACAAATACTTAGAACAACCTGAAGAAAAACGTCAACCATTGATGTTTGTATTAGACTCTCTAGGTATGCTCAGCACCACGAAAGAAATCGAGGATGCTACTGCAGGCAAAGAGACTCGTGACATGACTCGTGCTCAGGTTGTGAAGTCAATTTTCCGAATCCTAACACTCAAACTGGGGAAAGCCAATGTACCTATGCTCGTTACCAATCACACCTATGATGTGGTCGGTGCTTATGTCCCTACAAAGGAAATGGGTGGTGGTTCTGGTCTTAAATATGCTGCTAGTACCATCATTTACCTATCTAAAAAGAAGGAAAAGCAAGGAACAGAAGTCGTTGGAAATGTTATCAAAGCAAAGACTCATAAATCACGTCTAACAAAGGAGAACTCTGATGCTGAGATTCGTCTGTACTATGACGAACGGGGACTGGATAAGTATTATGGACTACTGGAACTGGGTGAGAAGCACGGAGTCTTTGAACGGAAGGGGAATCGGGTTGTTGTTGGTGAATCTTCCGTTTTTCCTTCTGTTATTCTTGCCGATCCTGAGAAGTATTTCACGCCCGAAGTAATGCAGGCACTTGATGAAGCAGCAGCAATGGAGTATCGTTATGGTTCGTGATCACGTTCGCATTTTTAATGATGTTCTCCCAGCAAATACTTGTGCAAAGTTGTGTGAGTATGCTCGTGGAGAGCATGGGTTTGAGATGGATCGATTTGAATTCAATCATTGTCCACAATTTTGGAAAGGATTCTTCCTCCCTGAAGTCAATAAAGAATTACATGATCACCTGATTGATCATGTAAAAGATTACACCCTCAAATACTTCAAACAAATTAAATATGATCTGAATTTGCTTCCAGATTCTTGGAGTCTGGAAGCACTCACTCTTAAAAGGTATGACCCTGGTGATAGGTTTACTGAGCACGTTGATGTTACAACTTATGATGCTGCTCGTAGATTCCTAGCACTACAGTTTTATCTCAATGAAGATTTCAAAGGTGGCAAAACTGTATTCAAAGATGGTCCAACCATTCAACCTAAGACTGGTAGACTATTGATCTTCCCACCAACTTGGGAATATCCACACACAGGAACTCAAGTCATCTCAGGTCAAAAGTATTTGTTGACCACATATTTGCACTACAAAGATGACTGATTTCAACGAAGATTTTCTTGACGAAGAATGTGTAGATTGTAATGAGAATGCTAACAACCTCCTCAAGGAGATTGAGGAGGGGTTGGCTCTTATGGAGCAACTACAACCAGGAGTAACTGAAAGTCTATCGGTACAAGACGTTGTTGAAAATAATATCGTAGAGATACGAGATGCTACAGGAACTGTCATTGCTGCTGTCCCAGAGGCAGTGGTTGAATTGACAAGAAAATCTTATGAAAACGCAGGAGTCAACACAAAGAAGTGGACTTATGCTAGAATATTTCGGCAGGCAAACCAGTTTGTAGAAAACCTTGAAGAGCAACGTAAACGAGTAAATGAACAGAATCGAAACCCTAATCCTAAATCAACTCCTGAACAATCAGGAATATTTGAGGAAGGTGATACCCTTCTTGAAGAAGGATTATTTCGAGTCGATCTCAACGAAGACTTGCTTCGACAGCATCAAGAACTTTGTTCAGAGTTACGACAAGACTCCGACTCGGGAAATTCTGAGGGTTGAGATTGAGAATCGTATAGATCTAAATGAAGAACTCTTCAAGGAGTGTCTGAATACAATCGATTCTCTCGATGAAGAAGATCATGAACTGCAGTGGTTGGTTGACACTACAGAGAAATGGTGCAAGGAACGTGCTGTCTATCTGGCACTGATGGAGTCTATCAAGATTGCTGATGGGCAGGACAAGCATCGTGATCGTGGTGCTATTCCACAGATTCTTTCTGAAGCACTAGCAGTTTGTTTTGACAATACTATCGGTCACGACTACCTTGAGGATTCTGATCTTCGGTATGAATTCTATCATCGTGTTGAGGATAAGATTCCTTTCGACATTGATTATCTAAATAAGATCACTAAGGGTGGTCTACCCCGTAAAACTCTCAACATCTTTCTTGCTGGCACTGGTGTGGGTAAGTCCCTTGCTATGTGTCACTGTGCTGCTGCTAATCTTCTCGATGGTAAGAATGTCTTGTACATTACTCTGGAGATGGCAGAAGAGAAGATTGCAGAGAGGATTGATGCTAATCTGCTGAACGTTGGTGTGAGAGATCTCGGTGATCTTACACATTCCCTCTATGAAAAGAAGGTAGTTCAACTTCAAAAGAAAACGCAGGGACGATTGATCATCAAAGAGTATCCTACAGCATCTGCAAATGTGGATCATTTTAAATCTCTTCTTGATGATCTTGCTCTCAAAAAGAGTTTTCGACCCGATATTATCTACGTGGATTACCTTAATATATCTTCTTCATCTAGATATAAAAACACCATCGTCAACTCGTACACGTACATTAAATCTATTGCAGAAGAGTTTCGGGGACTTGCCGTTGAACGTAATGTGCCTATTGTCTCTGCTACGCAGACCACTCGTTCAGGTTACGGTAGCACTGATCTTGACCTCACTGATACTAGTGAATCCTTTGGTCTCCCTGCTACTGCTGATCTTATGCTTGCCATTATTAGTACGGAAGAGTTGGAGGAACTCGGACAGGTTATGGTGAAGCAACTCAAAAATAGATATAACGATCCAACAGTCAACCGTAAGTTTGTTCTAGGTATTGACAGAAACAAGATGAGGTTGTATGATTGTGATCAATCAGAAGGTGGGGACCTTCTGGACTCTGGACAAGAGGAAGCACCCGTCAAAACTTTCAAAGATAAATTTGCGACACTAAATTATGACTGATAAAAAAAAGAAACCTTCTCATCCTGAGGCTGATTTTGATCAGTACCAACTGTTTGTGAAGTCTATCACCAGTCCTGCTTCCTCTGATTCCGAAGCATTGATTGAACGAATTCAGGAACTCAACAAGGAAGGTTGTGAAACTCATCGTCTGCTGACTGCAGGTGTTGGTATTGCTGCTGAAGGTGGTGAGTTTACTGAGATTGTCAAGAAGATTGTGTTCCAAGGCAAACCCTGGAATGACGACAATAAAAAGCATCTCATGATTGAACTTGGTGATGTTATGTGGTATGTCATGCAAGCATGTACTGCTCTCGGTGTTTCACTTGATGAGGTTGTTATTGCCAATACTTACAAACTTCTTGCACGATACCCGATGGCACAGTTCTCGGTAGACAAGTCTGAGAATCGAGTAGAAGGAGACATCTGATATAGATAGGGGGTAGAGTTACCCCCTTTTTTATGGCTACACTATCAGAGGTTCTGATTGCCGTTAATGAAGTCAGCCAAGATTTGGACACTACAGTAAAAAGTGCCAAGGCAAAAGTGACTGAGATTTTGGTAGTCGTTGATGATAGAGTGACTGCTAGAGCAAACATGGTGGAAGCACTAGAGAAAGCAGGACTGAAGAAGGGGAGAGATGGTGCTCCTGGTAATGACAATAATCCACCAACCTTTGGTGATGCTGATTTTGTTGTTGGTGCTGTACCAGGATCTTCTTTTGCTGGTATCAAAATTAAAGAGACTAGCAGTTCAGTAATCAGATACATCTTCAAAGGTAAACGTGGAGGATCTGGTGCTGGTGCTGCTGAAACTAAGAAGACAGAATCTGGTCAAGCAGTTTATGCAGCAGTTGCATTCAATCTGGGACGACACATTACACAAGCAGACATTACACCAGATAGTGTAGAGGATGCAAAAGGTCTCTTCGATGTTGATGAGACCAGAGAAAATATTTTCAAGATGGATGATAGTTGGGTCTCATCTTGCGTTAAGGGTGCAAATGAATTGTGGGATGAATTCAAAGGATTGAAAACTAGAGGGGTGAAGTTTCACCGAGGTTCTTCCGAAGTGAAGTATATTGAAAAACAATTCTCAAGAGTAAAACAGGCTGAGGGTGTCAGAATCGATATTAACAAGTGGTCTCCTGCTGACATCTATGTAACCACAACTAATTACAAGCATAAGTGTTTAGAGGAAGAGAACACTCTGAAGGGTTTGAATCAGTGCATGATGCATAGATTGGTCGGTGAAGGTCAAGGACCAATCATGTTTGGTGTATCGTTGAAGAAAATTACACAAGCAAAGGGTAAACTTAGTAAGGTAAATGTTGATCCAAAAACTTCACGAGATCAATTTTTCGATTCTTTCTATAGAAAGGGACCCAACTCTGCTGACTTGTATATGAAATTTAAAAGTGGAGTTGAGATTCAGTTCCGAGGATTTGATGGACCCAAAGCACTCACTGGATTTCAAGGTGAGGTAAAGGGTGCTAGTGCAAACCAAGGGAAGGTTGGCATGGGATCAGTCAATCTAATTTTAAAATTGCATGGTGTTCCACAAATCCCAAATGTAAAACAAATCGTTGAAACAAAGAATTCTCAGTACGCACAGATGGTTGAGAATATCAAGAAAGTTATTAAGAAAACTTCTCCTGGATTCAATGAAACCAAGTATGCACAACTCTTGCAAGAGAAATCTGCTGCTGGTGAATTGGATGGATTCATGTATGCCATGGGTGCAGCATCAGCACTTCATGATATTATTATGGGTATCACTGACAAGGACAAAAGAGATCAAGTGTGTGAAGATATCATCTTGTATGCCTCTTCACAGTCTGTTGTTTCGGCACCCTACTACAAATTGCAGTGATTGACAAAGGGGTTAAATAGTGTATAATGTGAAAGTGACTTAATACTAATCATGTATAAACCTTACTCTCAAGAATGGCATAGACATAGATATCTAAAAGAAGCCATTTACAAGTATCTAGATGATGGTGTAGATCCTACTTTTATCATGGATGATATTCGTAGTATTCTTAATGTCAGATCTGAGTCGGCATATCAAGAATTCAATCGCATCAATCAATTAGAACATTATCTCTCTGACTCATAATGCTTACCCAATTTTATTGGAGAACTATAATGCTTTCAACAAATTATCGCCTTAGATTGGAATTCATCTGCAAGTGCATTGTTAATGGTGAAGATGTAAAACTTGAAGATATGATCTGGGCAGAGAAACTTGCCAAGACTCATACAACTGCTCGTGAGTGGTTGAATAAGGCAAGACGTAAAGCTGCTAACCCAGATATGGTTGAAGGTAGTATGGACGATTTTATGAACAAGATGGGACTGGGAGATCCTGATCCATCAAACTATAGAAGTAAATTCCAGAGTGCAGATGAAATCGTAGACTGGTTCAAGCAAGACAAACCCGATGATTGGAGACAGAGAGATTGATGCGGTTTGAAGTACAAACGTGGGACAGTGAAGAATATTGTGTAAATTATCATGCTGTACCTGATGCTATTGATTATGAAGATGCCCATGATTACATTCAAAGACTGTATCCAGACCAAAAAGTAATCTCTGTCATTAGGAAAGCAGACAGTTAAGAAACTGTCCACTCTCTTTGCACAGCAGTCGTTTTTGGTGTAGAATACAGGTATGAAAAACAAACACCTTGAGCACCTTGAAGACGAGATCCTGAACGAGGGTTACCTTGGTTCACGTAGAGTCTTCAATATTCTTCGTAGTCTGCGTCAGAAACTGACGGGGAATGGTACTAGCATGACCCTGACGGTCAAGTATGATGGTGCACCAGCAGTTGTCTGTGGGACAAACCCTGATAACGGTATGTTCTTTGTTGGCACTAAGTCAGTGTTCAACACTAAAGCACCTAAGGTTTGCTATTCCCACAAGGATATTGATTTCTATTACAGTGGTCAACTGGCAGATAAACTTCATGCATGTTTTGATCACCTATCCAAACTAAAGATCAAGGGAGTTCTTCAAGGTGACCTTCTCTTTACTGACGACAAAGAATTTATATCTGAGGGTGGAGCAAACTACTGGCGTTTCACTCCTAATACTCTCACTTATACCATTGGAAGTGGGACAGATCTTGGCAAGAAGATTGCCAAAGCAAGTGTTGGAATCATCTTTCATACTCAGTATGAAGGAACATGTCTTGCTGACATGCACAGCAAGTTTGGTGTGGACATTGCGGAACTGGTGGAGTGTGACGACGTGTTTGTTCATCATGCGTATCATGATGATCCCTATGATTTCTGCTATTTGTCTGATAGTGATCTTAAGAAATTTAATCAACTCACATCTCTTGCACAAGTCAGATTGACTGATTGTAAGCAAGTTCTGAATGAGATTGCTGCTAACAAGCATAAACTGCATGAGGTTTGCAAACCATTCTTCAATAATTACGTTCGTAGCAATGAAGAATTGCCTGAATGTTCTCGTGCAATTCATGAAATGATGTGGGCATATGCATCGTTCTTCAACAAAAAAATTGACTCAGTAAAGTCAACTGCGTCAAAGGATAAATATAATCAGATGAAGAACGAAGGTCTGAGCTACATTGCAAGGAACTCCTCGTCGATTTATCTGCTGATTGCTGCCTACAAAGGCATCCAAGAAGCAAAAAATCTGACGGTTAAATCTCTTGGATCTGTGAAGACCTTCAACACTTACATCAAACGGGGGACGCATGAATATGCATCTACTCCCCCCGAAGGTTTCGTTGCTATTCAAGACGGTTATGCCGTCAAACTTGTGAACCGTCTTGAATTTAGTTACGCAAATTTCTCAGTAGAAAAGAATTGGAGTAAATGAAAAAGTTTTCGGATTTTCTGACTGAAGCCCGTACTGCTGCTGGAGAAGCAGCATCAAAAATGGGTCTCACGCATATGGGCAAAGGTTACTATGCTGATAGGCAGGGTAACATCGTTGCTCGGTCTGTAAATGGTGGTGCCAAGTTGGAAAAGGTCACCCCAGAGCAGGCTGCTCAGGCAACTCAGCAGGCAGACCCCCAGCAACAGGCAGCACCTGAAGAGGAGGAAACTGCAGATGGTGGGCATATTGCAATCACCTTTGGTCGGTTCAATCCCCCAACAGTCGGTCACGAAAAACTTGTGAATGCAGTTGCCAGGGTTCCTGGTATTCAAGAGTATAGAATCTATCCATCTCGTACAATGGATGGTAAGAAGAATCCTCTGGAACCTGGATATAAAATCCGAGTGATGAAGAAAGCATATCCATCACATGCTGATCAAATTATCAACAGCAGCAGTTCCAAGAATATTTTTGATGTGATGACTGGTCTTGAAAAGGATGGTTACACACAAGTGACACTGGTTGTTGGTGATGATCGTGTTCAAGAATTCCAAGGTCTACTGGAAAAATATAATGGTAACTTGTACAATTTTGAGCAGATTAATGTAGCTTCTGCTGGCACCCGTGACCCTGATGCTGAGGGTGTTGAGGGTATGTCTGCATCCAAACTACGTGCTGCAGCAGCAGATGGTGACTTCAAACAATTCCGATCTGGAATTCCCAAAGCACTGAAGGATGAAGAAGCAGAAGAACTGATGATGAAAGTTCGTTCTGGTATGGGGATGTCAACTGAAGTTACAGAAGATTTTGATCTGGGTGTCAATGCTCAACTGTGGGAGATTGCACCAAAATTAGATCCTGAAGAGTACAGAGATAATTTCTTCAGGGAAAATATTATGAAGGTTGGATCTTTTGTTCAACACGATGATAATGGTATCATTGGACGTGTTGTTTACAGGGGACCAAACTATGTTTTATACATAGATGAGTCAAAGAGAAAATATCGTTCTTGGATCACATCACTGACAGAGGTGTCTGGATTTGATTTTACACCTATGGGTGA
>Ga0222714_10006195_pt1 | contig 11220 bp, 8 predicted proteins | sample C33_3DmetaG_FD_165048 | JGI IMG/M metagenome (GOLD analysis project Ga0222714, IMG submission 165048) | Estuarine water microbial communities from San Francisco Bay, California, United States - C33_3D | ecosystem: Environmental > Aquatic > Marine > Unclassified | place: USA: California... | reverse complement strand
AAAAGCTTGACAAATTGTTCGAAAGGAAGTAAAATAGAGGTATAGACTATGCCATACAAACGTGAAGGTAAAACAGTCTTTGTAAAGCGTGGTGAACGCTGGGTAAAGAAAGCTGAAGCTAAATCAGCTGATAACGCTGAAAGCATGTTACGTTTGTTACGTGGAATTAAACACGGTCTAAAGCCTAGAGAATCTAAAAGTTGTGGTGGTCCAGCCATAACGATTGTACTTGGTACACTTAAACGTAGGAAAGAAAAGAATGGCAAATCAGAAAAAAAGAAAGACTAATAGAACTCGTATGAAGGCTGAAAGACAGGATTACCGTATGGGTGGTCGTGTTCAATATGCTAGGGGTAGTTATGTTGACCCAGATACTGGAGAGATAGCTGACGATAGTGCAATTAATACTGACAATCCTGATACTACAAAATATTATAATCAAAACTACAATAATAATTACACAGGAACTGTAGTGAATACAAATGCTGATACACAGATGGCAACTTTAAAAGATGCACAAGGAAGAGTACAAACTACAGCTGGACCAGAACGTACAGAACGTATTAAACAAACTGCTGAACAGGTTCAAGCTGCATCACGTGGTGAGGTTCCACAAGCTGGTATAATTCAACCAGCTGTTAAAGTAGAGGGTGAAATACCACAACAAGTTACAGCTATGGCAGAGCCAGAAGATGTTACTGCAACTCAAGCAGGAGCTGTCGGACCAGAAAAGGTTACCACAGTAGCAGCAGATAAAGTAGCTAAAGCAGAAGTACCTCAAGTACAAATAGGTACCGATGAAAAAGGACAGCCTATCATGGGTCCTGTAACAGCTGCAAAAATGACAGCAGCGACAGTTACTCCTGATGCTACAGTAGATGTAGCAACTGGTAAAGTATCTGATTCAGCTATTGCAAGAGCTGCTGGTGTAGAAAAGATATCTGCTATTACAGCTGCTGAAGTTGAAATACCTGAAGGTGCTTTAACAGAAAGAGTTATTGGAACACTAAGTGAAGGTGCTAAAGCTACTGCTGCTATCAATGCGGGTAGTTCACTTTCAAGAATCACTAGAGCTAAGAAACAACTTGCAAACGCTGGACTAAGTGAAGCAGATATTGCAGAGCTTGGTAACGACCCAGAAGCTTTAGAAATGAGACTAGCTGATTTTAGTGAACAACAGCGTGGTATCATTGAAGGATTACCACAAGAAGCTTTAGTTTCCAATCAGCTTGATAGTTTGTTAGCAGGTATTGAAGAAGGACAAATACCTGTATGGGCAAGACCTGCTGTATCACAAGTAGAGCAGATGTTAGCTCAGAGAGGATTAAGTGCTTCAACAGTTGGTAGAGATTCATTAGTCAATGCTCTTATTCAATCAGCGATGCCAATTGCACAGTCTAATGCTCAAGCTATTCAAGCGAGTGTTACACAGCAACGTGGTATCGAGGCTCAAGAAGCAGAAGCTAATGCAGCTAGAAGACAGCAAACAGCTTTGACAAATGCTCAAAACGTTTTTCAAATGAATATGGCTCAGTTTAGTTCTGACCAACAGATAGCTTTGTCAAACAGTAAGTTCTTACAGACTGTAGGTTTAACTGAAGCAAGTAACGAACAACAAGCTGTGATTCAAGATGCATCTATTTTAGCTCAAATGAATTTAGCAGATGCTGATCAAAGAACCAAGTTAGCCATTACAAATGCTCAAGCATTTTTACAAATGGATATGACTAATCTTAATAATCAGCAACAAGCTAATGTATTAAAAGCTCAACAGAATCAACAAAGATTATTGTCTAATCAAGCTTCTGAAAATGCTGCAAGACAGTTTAATGCTACAAGTGAGAATCAAACTAATCAGTTCATGGTTGGGTTAGCTGCACAAACAAGTCAGTTTAACGCTTCACAAATGAATGCAATGTCTCAGTTTAATGCTACGCAAGAAAATGCTGCTGCTGCTAGAGATACACAGAGAGAAGCAGATTTAAATAAGTTTAATGCTCAGTTAATTACACAGGTTGACCAATTTAATAGTCAACAAGACTTTGCAAGGAATCAATGGAATGCACAAAATGCAGCAGCTGTTGAAGCTTCTAACGTGCAGTGGAGAAGACAAGCTAATACAATTAACACAGCTGCACAAAATCAAATCAATATGCAGAATGCTATGAACGCATTTAATTTAAGTTCGCAATCAATGGCTTTTTTATGGCAAGAGTTACGTGATCAAGCTGACTTTGATTTTAGAGCTTTTGAAAATGAAGAAAACAGAAAAGCTCAGATAGTTGCAACTGCTATTGCTAACGAAGGTAAGTCTGGTGAGAAGTATGATGATTATCTTACAGGACTTGTCAGCAGTTTAAGTAATTCATTTAGAGCAGGACTTTACGGTTAAGAGGAAATATAATGGGATTTTTAAGAAAAGTTGGAAAGCAAATTAAAAAGGGAATTAAAAAACTTTTTAGTTCACCGCTTGGTAAAGTTGTAGGAATGGTGGGATTATATTTTGCAATGGGTGCAATTGCTAAAGGATTGACTGGTGCTTTTGGACAGGCTGCAACGACCACAGCAGAGGCTGCTGCAACAACAACAGCAGAAGTTGCTGCAACGACCACAGCAGAGGCTGCTGCAACAACAGCCGGTGATGCGGTTGCTACAGCTGCATCAAATACAGAAGTTGCTGGTAATGCAATAAAAACAATTGAAAATGCTGCAAATAGTGGAGAACTTATTAATGCATCTACAAGTATTACAGACGTAGTTACTAACACAAATAATAATTTATTTGCAGAAGGTGATTTATTTCAAGCTACCAGACAGCAATCTTTAATACCAACTGAAGGTGTATCGTTTAGTAAAGCGGTAACAGATCCAGCAGCATTAACACAGCAAGGTTATGCAGATACATTTGGTCAAACATTAAGAAAAGGATTAGACAGCACAGGACAATTTATAAAAGATATACCTACAAAAATTGCTGAAGCTCCGGGTAAAGCATACGAATACGTAACAGGTCCTGAGTTTTTACCAGACGTAGTAAAAGGAGCTGCTACTTCTTATGTTACATCTGAGATAATGGGTGAGCCAGAACAACCATTCTACAGCAAAGGTGTACAGCAAGTAGGTGCAATGGAAGCACCACAATCTGCTTATGTTGCAGAAGTACAAAGACAAATGCCACAAATGCAGGGTATGGATTTTAATCAATTAAATCAAAGTTTATTTTATGGAACATTATCTCCTCAGTGGTTAATGTCTCAAGCACAATACGGATAAGGTAGAGTTATGGCAGCATCAGAAAAAGCAATTAATTTTATACAGAGCAGCTTAGAAAAAGGTAGACCTATACCGGGTCAATCTCTGACTAATTCTCCAGAGCAGCCTTATAGATGGGAACAGCCACCTGAATTTACAAATCCTCGTCAAGGTATGCTTCATGTCTTTGAAGTACTAACCGTTCCAGAAACGACTCTTAATGTTTTAATATCTTTATCTAATAATGTAGGGGTTATAGATATTGCATCAATTGTGTTATACTCTGGATTCTTGGAAGGTAAATGGAATCCTGATTTAATGGTTATGTTAATGGAGCCAACCATGTATATGATTATGGCGTTGGCTGAAAAAGCAGAAATTACTTATAATCTAGAAGCAGGAGATAACGAATTAAAAAAAGAAGTTAGCCCAGATATGGAGTTAAATAAGATTAAAAGTGGTATTAGTGAATTAGATAAAATGAGACAACAATCAGTTGAAAGAGTTAGTCCGCTGTCTGTTCCAAAAGATATAAGAGAAATGATTGAAGAAAAAGAGTTGGCTCCAAGTTTATTACAACAGGTTGAGCAAACAGCAACTAAAAGTTTACTAAGCAAAAAGGCATAAATATGGCAGACGATACATACAAAAGTTTATTGGGTAAAGCAAGTTCTCCCGGTTCTACATGGGGCGAAATAGCAGGTGCTTATTTTTCAAAAGGAAATAAAAAAGATAATCGTGCTAGAAATATATTATTAGCATCTTTATTTTTTAATGCTAAAGAAGCTGCTATGCAATCAAATGTTTTAAAAAATTTAGAAGATTTTGATGGTCGTCAATCTGTAGAACTTGCTAAAGCACAGGCTGAGTTTAATAAACGTGCAAAAATTATGGAAGCAGAAGAGCTTATTAAAAATAAAGGAGCTGATGAATACTTCGATGCACAGGCAGAAGCTTGGTTTAATAATCCAGATAATCAGCCAAGTAATTTTGATAGTAGAGATTTTGAAGACATTAACTCTCCAATGTACAATACAAAAAGAGCAGCAAAGCAGAGATACATTAAAGATGTTTTATTAGCTGAACATCAAGCAAAGTATAATAATATAGATACAACTATTGAAACATTTGAAGAATATTCTAAACCACTTAAGGATGCTTTAAAAGCAGAACAAAGAAAAATATCTAGACCTTCTGAAGTAAGTTTAGTACATAAAGCTTTTGGTAAACTTGGTATAGGTGGAGATGAAAAATATTTAAAAGATTACAATACTGCTAAAGACTTATTAAATAAGAAACAAGCAAAAAGAGGTACAATATTTAGTGATGACTTTAATATCGTAAGTTATGATACTAAAAATTTAACTCTTGAAGAATTGGCTGGAACTAAATATTACAAAGATACTGGATACTCATTAGAATTTATAGACCCTAATAGAGGTATCACAGATGAAGAAAGATTATTAGGTCAACAATACACAGAAACACAATTTAAAAATTTACCAGCTTTCAAAGATTTAAAAACTCCAAACGGAAAGAATATTGCTTTACAAATTTTTAAAGACAGTGCACCTAGTGCAAGAACAGAGAAAGATGTTTTACAATATCTTAATACAGCTATTTTGGATGAAGCAGTTGTAGAGAGAGAAAATTTATTTAATTCTATAAAAATAAATGATTCTGAATTTAAAGGTAAAAAACCATTACGTAAAGAAGGTGAATCATTAACACAATATAATGCTAGGGAAGATGTTAAAGCATGGCAAAATTCTCTAGATAAAGCTTATTCTCCGGGAACTAAAAAATATATTGATGCTAGAAGACAAAGTGGTTATCAAGTATCTGCACTTGAAGAATATGAAGTTGAACTAGATCAGATCATTGATTTTAACAGCGATGTTAAAGAACAGTATAAGTTATTACAAGATGATAAAATAACTCAAGAAGAATATAATAACTTTAGAAGTAATAAAATTGATAAATTAAAACAAAACTGGATTGATAAAAAATTACTAATTCCTTCGAGACTCCAAACAATGATAGATGGTTCATTAGAAATACAAATATCTGAGCTTGAAAGTTTTTTAAATAGTCAAGAGGGTAAATACGAAATTGAAAAATATCAAGAGAATTGGAATAGAAAACTGCCTAACAATCCTATTGATAGTGATATGGCAAAACAAAAAGTAAGACGAGGAAGACTGCAAAGTATTTATAATGGCTATACGTCTAATTTAAAAGATTTTGGATTAGATGTACCTACAGAATTTGAAGAAATGTCCTTAGATACAGATGTAGGAAGCGAAGAACTTAATATAGCTATTAGTAATAGTGGTTTAATAAATGATATTAATTTAACAGAATAAACTATGTCGACACCCTTAGATAATATAAAAGATAATATTTATTCTAATAATAAAGAATCAGATTTATTGTTATTAAATGATAAAGAGTTGTTGCTTAAAGTTTATAATAATAAAGATATTCAAAAAAAATATTCTAGCTTTGATGAGTTTTCATCATTTATGACTACGGATATTTCAAAAAATAAAACAAAATTTGAGGAACAGCAGAGTCCTTATAATTATTCATGGGCTGAAAAAGTTCAAGAAAGTTTATTTGGTGCTTTACCAGATAAAAGTCTTTTTGGTATTTACCCAGAATCTATTAGAAAAAGTGTAACAGCAATTCCTGCAAGTACAGTTCAAGGTGCTGGTGCATTAATTAATACATTAACAGGAAAAAAGATACCTGAAAACGTTCAAAAAGCTGCATCTGATTATAGTACATTTTTAGCACAGACATTAGTTGGCGAATCATTAGTTGAAACACAAACTGGAAACAATATTAAAATAGGTAAGCCAGTTGAACCATCCTCATTAAGCGGTCAGTTAATAAGAGATACAGGAGAATTGTTACTTGGAGGCGGTGCTGCAAAAGGCGTAATTGGATTAACAGGTAAGGGTGTTGAAGCTTTAAGATATAAAAAATTAAATGAAGTATATCAAGGTGCAAGAATTAAAACAATAAAACCTAGGTATCCAAAGACTGTAGCAGCTACAAAGGTTTTAGCAGCTGGTGAAGTTGGTACCCAAGTTGCACTAAATCCAGAAGATGCTGTAATAGGGGAAATGTTAGGTAATTTTATAGGAAACGATGAAGGAACTTTAAAAAGTTTATTAAATTATGTTACTGCTGATTCCAATAAAACAGATGGAGAAAATCGTATCGCATTATTATTCGATGGTCTTTTCATAACTGCTGCATTATCTGGAGCTGTAAAGATTGGTAAATTGACATTTACAAGTGGTAAAGAAATGTTTAATCATTTTAAAACTATAAAAGAAACTGGCTCTACCACAGAAAAAGAACAATTAAAAAATCTTATTGAAGAAACTGTCCAAGAAAGTCCAATAGCAACACGTGCACCCGCCCAGTTACGAGGAGTAGAAAACGATGATGTTTTAAATTTATGGAGATTTAGTGATAATGCATGGAAGAGAGGACTAGATGCTATAACAGGAGCATTCTTTAGATCAGAAGGAACTTATACTCCAAAGATGATGCAGATTTTTAATTTAAATAAAAATGCACAAGTAGCTTGGGCTTCAAAAGGTGAACAGCTAATGGTGGGTATTGATCGCAATATTTCAAAACTTGCTAAAGAAAATCCTAATAAATATACAGAAAAACAACTAGAGGATTTATTTGATGGGTATTTATTTGGGTCATCTAAATTAGATTCATTACCTACAAGTATGCAAGACATAGCGTATGAAACTCGGACAAAGATAGATGAGTTATCTTCCCTAATAGGGCAGAGTAGATATGTCGATAATGAATTACGACAACAGATAAAAGCAAATCTAGGTAAATATTTACGAACTACTTACAAAAAATTTGAAGACCCTAATTATAAACCATCACAACAGCATGTTGATGAAGCTATTGATTTTGTTTATAGTAAATACAAAAAGTCTGCTTCAAGAAAAAATGGAGTAAAAGCTGGTATAGATGATACTACTTTAAGAAAACAAGCAGAAGCAACTGTTAATAATTTATTAAGAGATGCAAAGTACAGCGATGATTTTTTTACATTTTTAAATACAATAAATGCCGGTAAAGATTCTAAAATTGTTTTTAACAAAAAGAAAGAACTTGCAAGTGAGATACAAAATTTATTAGGAATAGAAACACAAAGTTCAAAAAGAGTTTTTAGTACATTAAATACTTTGTCAGATTTTTTATATAAACAAGCTACGTTTGATAAGTTTAGAATTTTTGGTGAAAATAAATATTTCTTTACAGAAGCAACTGGTCAGTTTAATACACAAATTAAAGGTAAACAATTTGGTGCATTAGATGGAATGTGGACTACAGATACTATGGCTTTAAATTTTTTACAGCCTATGGGGGTTACTTTTAAAAATTTAGATAACCCTGTATTTGATTTACTTGGCAATACTTTTAAACTTATCTATGGTGCGAAAGGTTTTGGACAAGCATCAAAAACGGTTTTAAATAATGTGACTCACGAAAGAAACTTTCAAAGTAGTGGAATTATTATGGCAAGTAATGGTTTGAATCCTTTCCGTAAAGAAACATGGGATGCGATGCAAACTGCTTTTAGTCAGATAAAAATAACGGATGACATTGCTGTTAATGATTTATATAATAAATATTTAAAGTTAGGGATTGTAAACCAAAATGCAAAGTTAGGAGATATACGACAGTTATTAAAAAGCAGTGAGAAAACAGGAATAGCTGGACATGTTAATAAAGTTTTAGACACAACTGGAGTAAAGAAAGGTTATAAGACTATTGAAAAATTATATGTAGCTGAAGACGATATTTGGAAAATAGCTGTGTTTGAAAATGAATTAAATACTTTAAAGAAAGCTTTTCCAGAAAGAAATATAGCAGATTTAGAAATGGAAGCAGCTAGAATAACTCGTAATGTTATGCCTACTTACGACATGATACCAGCAGCTTATAAAGCTTTAAGATATTCTCCAGTGGGAAACTACTTTTCATTTCATGCAGAACGTTTTAGAAATACATGGCATACATATAAACAAGCTGTTAATGAAATAAGTTCTGATAATGAAGTATTACAAGCTCGTGGTTGGAAAAGACTTTTGTCTAAAGTTACTGTAGGACAACTTGGCGGTAGGGGCGTTAGATACGGTAGTTTGACTATGGCTGGTGTATCGACAGATGAAGATTATCATATAAAAAATATTATGCAAGAAGATTATAATGGTGATAATTGGGTATACGATACACAAGACGACACTGGTAAATTATTATTTAATGATACAAAATTTATTGATCCAGATGCCCCAGTAAACGATGCAACATTAAATGTAATCATGGATTATATTGTTAATACTGATAAAATGACTCAAGAACAATTTGATAATAGATTGATAGAAGGGTTAAGTAAATCATTAAGTAGCTTAACTGCACCATTTTTAGATGAAAACTTATTATCTTCTGCATTTTTAGATTTAAGAACAGGTAAAGATAAAGAAGGCAGAGCTGTACCGGGATGGAATTTTACAGAAAATAAAACATTTGATACTAAATTAAATAATGTTATAGCTGGGATGAATCATATTATAAATGTATCGTTGGCTCCAGCTGCATTTGATAATGCAAAAAATATATTTAGAGCAGCTGGTGAAAATGAAGATAGATATGGAATTGTAAAAGATTTTGATTTAGAATTATATAGAAATTTAACTGGATTTAATTATAAAACAATAGATAAAAATACTTTATTAAAAAGAGCTGGAGATACAGCACTAAAATTAAAGAAAGAAGAAGCGATAGCCAGAACATTAATGTATGAAAATGTTGCAAGTTCTAAAAATCCTATAACTCCTCAAGATTTAATTAATAATGTATTAGATGCAAATAAACAATATTATAGACAATATGTTGAAAGTAAAAAAATTATTAACAGTTTATTAGAGCTTGAAAAAATAGATGATGAAAGAGCATTTAAAAATTTAGACAAGCGTTATGATGTAACATATTCAGATATTCAAAAAAAGTTAGAAGAATTAGACATATCTAAACTATTACGTAATGAGCTTTTACAAACTGATTTTGATTTTGCAGATTTTAAACCTTTAAAATTTAGCGAAGAGAAATTAGATTTGTTTATTAGAATGCATCCTGCTGTAAATAAATATGAATTAAAAAGTTATCTTGATTCTATTGATAAACAATTAAGAAAATTACCATTATTGGAAACAAGAGACGAATATAACCAATCACAATTAGAAGCGTTGGAGCTATTAAAAAGTGGAATATCAATAGCAAAAGCGACAGGCGGTTTAGTAGAAGGACCAGACGTACCGTTCACAAAAGAAGACCCTGCCGATAGAGTTGACCCATTCACTGGTGAACCTTACCAAGAGCAGATGAGTAGACTTGGTTTTAATAAAGGTGGATTAACAGATGCCGAAGTTCTTGAAATGGTTGCGGATAAACCATGGTTTCAAAGAGCTACACAACCGGGTGGTAAATTTTTAGAGGATGAATATGGAAGACATACTCTTCTTACAACATCTTCAGGTGCAGACAATAAAGAATATTTATACCCAAGGATAAGAGAAGTGGATGGAGAGTTAATTGATTTAAAAGATGAAGCTTTTAAAGAAGCAATAGATAGAAAAGATTATATTGTATTTGAAGGTCCAAACAGAGAACAAGAAGCTACTGAAGTATCTAAGAAAATTAGTGAATTAATTATGCCTATGCGACAGTTGAATAAACAACAAACTGAAGGTAGGTTAGGTTTTCAAGAAGGTGGTTTAACAGATTATGAAAGTTTAGGTAAACCATACACTAGTGACCCTTTTATTGCTAAAATTATTGGAGTTGAAAGTTCTGGTAATCCAAATGCTCAAAGCCCTGTGGGTGCAAAAGGTTTGATGCAAATTATGGAGCCTACTGCAAAACAGCCGGGGCTAGGAGTTAGACCTTTTAAAGGTGAAAATTTAATGGACCCTAAAGAAAATGTAAGATTTGGTACAGATTATATTTATGCTTTAGAAAATAAATTAGGAAACAAAAAGTATGCAGCAGTTGCATATAATTGGGGATATGGTAACGCTAAAAAATGGATACAAGCTGGTGCTAATGTTGAAGCATTACCAAACGAAACGCAAAACTATTTGAAAAAATTAGGGCTGGATTAATGCTCCTATACACAGAGAAACAACTTGACAAAGCTTACAGAATAGATTGTAAAGCCCGTACAAAATCTAACTTACCGTGGATACAACGTGAAGAGTTTAGACCTCTATATGAAACTTTAGTAGAGGCATTTATGGTTGCATGGAACGAAGACAATCCATATGTAGATGATGCTCCTGATTTTTTATTAGATGCGGTGAATGATTTATTGGAAGGTACCATAACAACAGAGGAATTACAATGAAGGATAAATTAAAAAGTTTATTAGGTGCGTTTGCTCCTACGCTTGGTGCAGCGATAGGGGGTCCATTAGGTGGACAAGCTGGACAAATTATTAGTAAAGTCTTGGGAGTACCAAATAATCCTAAGTCTTTAGAACAAGCAATGAACAACCTGACAGCAGAGCAAATGATAGAACTTAAAAAAGCTGAACAAGATTTTGAAGTTCAGATGAAAGAGTTAGAAGTAGATGTGTTTGCTTTAGAAGTACAAGATACACAAGATGCCAGAGGAAAGTTTAGCAAAGACTGGACTGCACGTGTTATGGGCATCGCTACCGTAGGTGGTTTCTTAGGTTATATATTCTTAGTAACTTTACAACCGCCTGAACAAAACTCTGAAGCTCTTATAAATTTAGTGTTAGGTTATTTAGGAGGCTTGGCAAGTGCAGTAATATCTTTTTACTTTGGTGCTTCTAATACTCCTGATAGAGAAGATAAATAAACACTTGATTTCTTGATAGGTATCCTCATATAGGAT
>Ga0222714_10006193_pt1 | contig 11223 bp, 14 predicted proteins | sample C33_3DmetaG_FD_165048 | JGI IMG/M metagenome (GOLD analysis project Ga0222714, IMG submission 165048) | Estuarine water microbial communities from San Francisco Bay, California, United States - C33_3D | ecosystem: Environmental > Aquatic > Marine > Unclassified | place: USA: California... | reverse complement strand
TCTTGGCTAAACCAGTCTGCATTCCTTCCAGTATTTCCGCTTGCTTCTCTACCGTCTTGGCCAAGGACTTATTCGTTTCTTCAGTCGAGTCAAGGAACTTGACATGACGGTCTTTTAATGGCAAAACCACATACCAGAAGACGAAGGCTAATCCAGCCGAAGCGAGTCCATACTGTTCAGCGAATTTGAGCCAGTCCATATCAACCCCGTCAGTCAAAATGGCACAATATATTTATTTTCAAATATAATGCAATATATATGTTTTGCAATACTCAAGTCTGCATTTTTAGATTTTTATCTACTACAGGGTCGCAAGTTTGGTTGGAAAAGCTCCATAACTGGCCAAAGTCAACATATCCGACAAGATCGTCAACCCCTGAAGTTCCACCTGAAAATTTGTATATTATCCCGCCACTCGTAACAAATGACGCTCCAGTCCAAGGGGTAATGACGAAAGATATTTCCACATCCCTGTTTGGATCGTCTATGTTGGCTATTGTCGCCACGCATAAGCCCGGACCCGGAACTGTGGCGGAACCAGATTGGGTGTAGTTAAAGCCAAAAGTCTCGTATGGAGTTACATCAGTTCTTGTCCTATGCCCCCTTTTTGTGTTTTCGGCCAAATTGGTGTAATTTGAATTAACAAGAAGCATCCTGAAAACATCGGTTTCAAAGTTTATTCTGCCTCTTGCAAGGCTATTTGAAAGCGATGTGTAGATGACGCTTTTAGCCATTTCCTTGCTCCCTTGGACTGTAATCTTCGCAAGTAGCGCAAGATTTATTGGATTCTGAATCAAAAAAGCTACAGGTTCCATGCAAACTGCATGAATAAATTATTTTACTGTTTCAAGTGAAACCTGACTTTCCAACAACAGTGCCCCTGTTAATACATGGCAACTTGAACCTCTTTATTATTTCTTTTTGTTTTTCATTTTTTTCTATTATCTTTTCTTCTGGCTGCACATATTGTTCAATGTCTTGGGACATCGGATTAAATTGTGCTGCCCCGCAATCGGCTAGACAGGCTACCTCGTCTGGATACGGTCCTCCGGTCACTCCAAGAGGAGGGAACTCTGATTGCTCACAACTTCCATTGACGCACCACCAAGGATCAAGTGTTCCTTCGCATTCAAAATTGCATTCCGATGCCGTCTGATATGGTCCGCCACTAGCACCTTCCGGCTCGGTTGCCGATCTTACGCATAGGGAATTAACGCACCAGAATGGGCGATTATCAACAACCCCACATACCGCAGCGCACAACTCAGCAGTGGCAAATGGGCCACCTGTCGCACCGTATGGCTTAACTGGTGAATTGACGCATACATTATTAACGCACCAGTAGTACCCTCCAGATGGAGCAGCTGGGACTGGCTGAATTGTGTTGGCGCATACATCTGGGAATATTTGCGGATTGGGGAATGCAAGCGAATAGAGGTTTACTATTCTCCAAGCCGGATTTCCAAAAACAGCTTGATGAACAGTCGGGCTTGTACCCTGAACAACTGTTGGTATTACCAGAGTGTAAGGATCAGTGTCCTGTAGCCTAGAAGCTACAAACATTGGCCCACTGCCAATCTTCTTAACTATCAGATTTGTTCCGCCAACCTGAATCTGCTGAACAACCCCATATGGATTGTTTGGATATGAAGGATTTAGTACCGGATCATTAACCCCGACAAATCCATAATCTGTTATGAATTGCGGATTGCCATTGGATATGGCGTAATGATTTCCATTCTGCTCTAGGACTATCTGGTCACACAGACAATCAGAAACCCAGTTTCCAAAATTATCACGAATTCCACATGGGTTTGGGTTCTTGCCCATCTGCAAGAGTCTTGGAGGATTGCCCGGATCGGTAAATTCAGCCCTGAAGCAGCTAAGATAATATTGACCATTCCAGAAACTGCAAAGTTCTTGACTGCATCCATAAAGTTGAGGATAAGTGGCAAGTGTCATTTTTACATATTTTACATCTCCTCTTCCTCCGTTAGCACCGTTTGGCGTGATTGGTATTTTGGTTGATTGGAAAAATCTGACTCTTCTTGGATCGGTATTTCCAGAAGGATTTATTTCAGTCATGGTCTGGCTAAATGTCACCCAGCTAGACCACTGCATTGTCGATGGATTTAGCCACCATATCGTTGTTGATACATTAACACTTGTTGTTGTTTGAACTGTTAGTTTTGCCGAAATTCTCCATCTACCACCCCAAGAGAAGTCTCCACCAGCCACCCATTCATTTGGTGCGAGTTCGGCATTATCACCTTTATTTTCGCAGGCAAAAGGCCAAGTGCCCGGAAGATATGCGCCATTGAGCCAATAAGAATAATCTCCAAGAACTCCAATACCGCTTCCATATTGGATGCAGCTTTCTTCACGATAGAGCCGGAAATCTATCATCCCTCTGGCTTGTGGCCATCCAAGACCGCATAATGAACAATCCAGAGTAACCGGGACCGTTGGTGGCAAATCACCGCAAACATCAGTTGCCACATTGACTGGTGGAAATACTCTTGGGAATCCTCCCCAAGATATGAACAATGGGCAATCAAATCCACCGTATGGCATGATTCAACTCACGGGGTGAGATATACTTGGAGTCCACTTAAATTAAAGAGTATGTCTTCATCTGGTGCTGGAACCCAAGCATTATTGATGTAAGCGAGTACATTAAAATTAACATTGAATTTCCATTCGTTTTGGAATGTTCCCAGCGTAACATAAATATACTCGCTGCATGGATTTCCAAATTGTCTGTCTGGCCGGTTGTAAAACCAATGCCTTGTTGATCCTATTTTTGGACTACCTACAGGGTTTGACGGATCAACGCTTGTTGATGCAATAAACCAATGAGTCTCCACCTGAATAAATTGATTGGTTGGGACAACCCTGTTGTATGATCCATCCGGGTTCGGAGTCACTTGATAATAATCATTTGGCAAATATTTTTTAGGAGGCAAGCATGGGTCTTGATTCACAATTGGCTGATGTATGAAAGCTGGAGATGCGTAATGGAGGCAAGTGTATCCAACATAGCTTCCTATCTGGGTTCCAAATTCGTTCCTTACTGGCATTGGATCACAGAATGGTATATATCCCTGAGAATAATTCACCTGAGTTATGTTCGTTCCAGATTGTTCATAATGGGTCGTAGCAAGGAATGGTTCTGATACTCCCTTATTCGTCCACATGAAACTAGCCGGGTGCATTGGACCCAGCCAGTCAATGCCGTTACCGTCATGCGGATTATCTGCATCTGTGAAATAAAAATCGTATCTATTCACATAGTTTGAATTGTTTTGGCCACTCACTCCCTTCAGTCTTCTTCTCACTTCTTTAACCAAGTGCCCTGTTATTACTGGCGGACCTTGTGCATACCAAAATACTTGTGGTGCTACTGGCCTTAATCTCCAAGCCTGCAAATCATCAGAGCTAAAATAAACATCATCACCTTGGATTGTAGTTAGCGATACAGTCGAGCTTGTTTTCCCGTATCTTATGCCATAAGGTCTTGCTGAAGTGTTCAATAGGCTGGAAATGGTTAGTAGCTTGGTTCCTTGGCCAGATGATGGGAAAAATTGGCCACAAAAATATGTTCCGTCATAAATTGCTGATGATCCACCACCAGCTTGCGCTGGGCTCGAAATGAGAGTGTGTATGCAAAACTCTCTCCAAGGTATGCAATTCCTCACTGAGCCATCTTGGTTCAGTGGCTTTACAATACAATCGCCGTAGAGGTTTTTGGCAAAAGCACCGGATGCCATAATTCACCTAGTATGGAGTTGTTCCCAAAAACCATATCCTGAATGGTGCTTGACAGACATCGCTTCTAATTATTCCCACCATTTCAAATGTAACTATCCCAGTACTCATATTCATTGAGCATGATGCCGTTTTTGTGTATTCAAGAAGCGTTCCGCCAACTCTCCAGTCGGCAAGATCAGCATTTGTTTGATTTATTTTCGTTGACAATGGAACTTGATTTTCATTGACAGAAAGTATTATTCCGAAATCGCCGTCACTCCAGCTGTAATTGAATTCGCAGACATTCTCCCTGACTAGCTGCCCTGTCCTTTGATTCTTGTTAATCAATGGACATTCTATATTTGGTGGATATGGAGGTGGCATCACATTGGTGAATGGGCCAGCTTCAAAATTGAATGCGTTCGGTAGCTGACCGAATCCAAAGCACTGATGATAATATGGAGTGCCCGGATCAAGTGGCGATAGTGTTTTGCAATCGTATACTTGTGAAGTCATGGACATTCACCATAAGTTACTATCAGCATTCCACCAGTACATTGTACAGATGTAACTGGATTGCAATCGCCACCAGATCCACCTTTTGGAATAAATTCATAAATTGGATTTCCGTTGGCATCAACGCCCTTTGGCCTTAAAAGCACCAAACTGTCAACCGCTTGAGTTCCACCACCAATTTTGAATGCTGGTGAATTTTCGATGTCGATAGAGCCATCATCCGCTTGATCGTCGGCATCCTCGTATCCATAACCGCTTATTTTCACACGCTGCTCTTTCCAAGCGTGTGGGATAGTATTCGGATCACCGGGGTCTGGCGATGTCGTTCCTATCTGAGTTATTCTGGCTACAGTCCACTCAGACGAAACTGTTTGAGTTGTCCCATACTGCCTTACAGGCTGGATTGCCATTTTTAATTCTCCAGCTTAAACAGTCTTTCCATAGGGTAAGACTCATATACTGGCCTTCCCTGATTTTGAAAATTGCATTCAACATAGTAGTATTTCAACTCTCCAGCACGGGGCAAAAGGTTGTGCCCATAAGGTATCTTGAATCCAGTTGCAGCCGGAATCACCGTGCTAAGGTCTTTTGTCGGCTGCATCATGCAATTGAAAATAAATGTTATGTCACATAGCTTTGAAAGCACGGAAGAGTTGTTGACTGGGTCGTTTGCCACCAGTTGGCTTGGAGGAGGATAACGCTTAACCTCGGTGCCTTCAAGCAACAACGATCCAGCAGGGAAGCCAAAAAATGGATACTGATTTACTTTGCCTAATCCAGAAGTCACATTCTCTCTAAAAACAATCTCGTACGGAACAAAAAACCAAGTGAATTTCACTTTCCTTTTGACAATAAGAAGATTTACACCGCCACCGTTTTGGTTGCTCACTGGCAAGTTGTTCGGTGCTGAGTTATTACTTGTCTTGAATAGAAATTGACCTTGCGGACTTGAAAGAAACTCGGCGTTTGGTTCGCACTCAATATCGACAAATCTCAAATATTCACAAGGGTCTGTGAAGTTCTCAAAATCATCGTTTAGATTGTAATACCATTTAACATCTCTTTTTTTACCACGAAGTTCATCGTCACTCATCATCAAGTATGGTCTTGGTTCAAACTGAACTGATACTTTGTATTTGTTGTAAATGACAAAATCGTATATATAATTGAGCGATTTGTCACGCTGGTATGATTCTCCCAACGCCCTGCCAACTGGCTGCAACCCTTCAATATTTGTTATTTTTGAAGCAAATAGCCAATCATAATACGGATGCGCTGCCGGTAGGACACGCTTGAGCATACCGGTCCCATCATTCGCCTTCTGGACCGTTCCAAGGATGCCGGAAATAACATCACCAAGTTTGGCCTTCTCGACGATGAAATCCATCGTCGCAGAACCACCATCTGTCTGAAATGATGATTTGGATAAGCTCGTCCTGTCGAACAGTTCGTGCATATCCTTGGAGATTGTTTCAATAGCCATTATCTACGCACCCCTGCCATTTTTTTGTTTTCCTTGGCCATCCCGCCAACCCACTTAACTATGTCTCCAATACCTTCTGCAATCTTCTCGACCCCATTAGCGGTTCTCTCTTGCGGTCCTTTAGTACCAGTGCCAAAAGCTGCTTGCATCATTCCCTTGCCAAGATCAGCGATTCCGGCATAAGTAGCGTTTTTTGCAGCAAGCCCAGCAGCACCACCTTGTTCGCCCTGCGTTGCTCTTGCGCTTGGCCCAAAAGCTCTGCCAAATGCGTCTGATTGAGCCTTGAGACTTCTATTCATGCTTTCCTGAACAGCGGAAGACATACCCTTTATTGATTCAGATTTTTTCTTGCTAAACCAACTTGTAACCCAAGCTGCTGCTTCAAGTATAGCTATAGTAATCATTTTTATTCCAACCATGAATGAGTGGAATATTCCAATTATAAAGTTAAGTACTCTTCCAAGTGCATCAAAACCCCATACCATTACAGGTACAAGTAAAATAAATATTTCGTTTAAGTCATCAAGTATTGGGATCAAGCTTTCTATAACTGGTATAAATTGCTCAAAAATATTAATCGACATACCAATGTAAGTCCCAGCAAGCGAGAGTATTTTCTCTCCAAGCAGGTTCATTATTGGCTCTAGTTTTTGCACAATCGGAAGCAAGTTGTCTGCCCAAGCACGAACTATGGCAATTGCCACTGAGATTAAAGGCCTTAGTGCCACGCCGACAGTTGCATAAAGATCTGAAAATGCCAATGAAAGCTGCTGCATAATTGCAGGATCGAGTGCCTTTACGAATCCTCCGATCATATTTACTATTTCGACAAAAGTAGATGGTATTTCAGCCATCATTTTTGAAAAGCCAATAAATGCTTTTCCAGCAGCATAAGCTGCCATACCTATCGTAGAAAAAGCTTGTGCTGCAATTAAAGATTTACCAGATAAAACCATAAGCCCATTATCTGCTTCATCAATATATTGAAACATTGATCCAGCCGGACCATCCTTCATTGGACCGCTGGGCTGATCCCCTCCGCCACCATCACCACCATTACCTCCTCCGCCACCAAGCCCACCACCAAACCAAGAAGAGCTTGGAATGGAATCTGATATTCTTTTGGCGAAGTCTTCAGTGGATGAAGTAAATGATGAAAATGAGCCAGAAGCATTTTTTTGAATATCTGCATAATTAGATGCTTGGTTGGCTATTGAGCTAGATAGTTCTAAAAGTGAAGATGATGCGTTATTTGCAGACTCCTCAATAACTCCAAAGTCTGGAGGTATTTCCAATGCCTGCATTTTTGATACAGAATCGACCACACTCGAAATGTAATCTTCCATTTGATTGGAAGAATCATTTAATCCTGAATCCCAAGAAATTATGGAGCTTGAAGAATTTGAAATTTCGCTTGTAAATGATTGTACAGAATCGCCAAGTGAGGAAATTGCACTGCCCAATCCCTCTATTGATTTGGATGTTCCCTTCCAGAAATCAATTTCAATACTGTCATCCAGCGATTTCAATGACGAAGCTAATTCGTTTTCCGCTCCAAGGAAAACCGATCCAACTCTTTCAATTGCAGATGTCGCAGCATTTGTGCTTGATATTAAATCGGAAACTGAACCATCAAAAGAAGTAACCAGACTTTCAACAGCTGGAAATGATTCTGGGATATTAGCCTTAAATGATTTTGTTGGCGCACTTAATTCAGAGTAGTCAATTGGACCGGCTATGCCAGTCTCTCTGTGTTTATTTATTATGCCTTCAAGCGAGTTAAAAAAATTATCATCAGCTTTTTGATCGACAGGATTGGATTTTTCAATTCCACCAAAAAGCTTATTTATTTCAAACTGATCATTAAGTTCTTGCTTCCTTGCTGAGCCAAAGCTATCTGGAGCATTTTCCCAAAACTTATCAAGCGGTCCAACAATATTGGTTTTTTCGCTGGTCGATTTTATTGCATCAATTATTTTTTCACTGGAAAATCTAGATTTTATTGATTTCAAAGAATTTAACGATTGATTCAAAATATCAGAAATTCCTCCAAGAAAACCCTTGGAGGATTCTATCGAGTTGGCAATTGCGTCTAAATTTTTAGCTGGGTCTGCCATTGGCCTTGATCTCCCATTCTCTTTGGAGGTCATCGTATGACCTTCCAAGAGCTAGCCCAAGCGAAATAAATCGCTCGTACAGGGGATCAGTTGCTTCTTCGGACCAAGTGGAACTGATCCTTTTTGGAACCCCGTTCTTATCCCTTGGTCTGAAATATAACAATATCACCTGTCGCATGGTCAGTTTAGCAATACTGTCCATGCTAAGGCAATATGGTTCATCTATTAAATTTGCTACAAGTTGTGGCCAATTAGGCACTACTAGCTCGTCTGTTCCTTCTCCTTCTTCGACTTTCCCACCGGGAATGAACGCTCCACAACAGACTCAATAACCTTGGAAATATCCGGGTTTTCAACTACAAGCCTGTTAGCTTCATCCGGCTCAATCCCGCCAAGAATGCCAAGCAGCACAGAAACCCCCCACATCGTTCTCAATGCAGCAGTAGCTTCCTGACCACCAAATGCGTAATTGCCACTGGAAATGCTTTTCAAAACGCCAGAAATGGCTTTATCGTAATCATCTTTATCAAGCAAATCTTTTGTATTTTTCAGGGACTCTACAGCTTTCCTCTCCAACGCTCTTTCAAATTTAGATTGGTTACCAAGCGTCAGAAGGGAAAACTTATACTTATTCCCTTTCGAGCAAACCCATTCGATTGGTCCGCCAGACTCGCCAAGTGTCTCAGATAGGGTGTGGGTTCCCATCTTTTATCTCCTATGTGGAATGTAATCTACCTCGTAATCAGTCGAAGATAATTCTATATCGTACTCCAGCACCCCGTCAACTTCCATCTTATATTTTGTGTCTATGACAACAGCTTTATTCATTTTGAAAATTGTTACTTTCTGCCTGTTTTCATTTGTATATTGCAGTTCAAGCTTTCCTATTTCATCTACGATTGGCACTTCCGGCTTCTCATTGACACTTGAAAATCTATTGAAATAAAAGAAACCGTGAATTGTTATTTTTGCTTCACGCATTCCGCCAGACATATATTGGCGTGGAATACCATACTTCTTCCATTCGTCATCGCTTGGAAGGTCACCTTCTATATTTTTATCCCTAAGTGCCGAAATATTTGAAATGTGGATGGAACTGTCTGCAATATCAAGACCCCAAGAATCGGCCTTGAGTTGCAGAACAGTTCCAGCCCTCGTTTCGGAGGTAAATTTTATGCCAGAACCCTTTCCAAGAACAAAGGGCATGGCTACCCCCTAGTTATTAAGAAGCTGCAATTGGAGCGTTCTGAGCTTCGACAATCAAGTCAGTCACGCTATCCATGTTTGTCAAAGTTCCTTCAAACTCAAAAGTAACCTTCTCTTTTACATTGTTGCCAATCGTCAAGCTGGTAAGAATGACTTTCACTGGGAAACCAATGGTCCCAGTCCTGTCGATTCCAAGCTCGACAAGGCAAACCTCACCGGAAGTCGCAGGGGTTGAAAATGTCGAAAGCATACCGGCGCAGGCGACACTCTCGTAGGAGCCTGACCCAGAAATCGTTCCGCCACGAATTCCACCAAGGAGCGTTTTCATTCCAAACGATTCAAAATTGGTGAATTCGACTTCCTCAGTCTCCAAATCCAAACTCCACTCCTCCAGAGGGAGCATGACTGGTTGGCCGTTAGGCGGTGTGGAGAATGTGATGTAACCCTTCTTGCCAGCGAAATAAGCCATGATTACTGACCTCCAATTATTGCAATCTTGTAAGTCGCACCAGCAGCACTAGAGACAGTAATCGTCTTATCTGTGCCACTAACTACTTGGTGGGTGGGAGTCGAAAATAAAAACCCTGCCCCTGCCGGGATGGTTATTGTTGGAGATGTTCCACCCAAAAACCATTCCAGCCCATTAGTCGCTCCGGGCTGATAAACAATAGTTCCAGACGAGCAACTAATGGCGATTGAAAAAACTCTGGTCATCGTCAATGCCTGTCCAAGCAGTGTTGACAATGATCCATTGTTGAAATCGTATGTGTAACTTCCGCTGGCGGATAATGTTCTAGTTTCCGTATACAGCACATTCGCTGGGTTACTTCCAGTCAAAGCTGGGGAAATACTTAGCGAAAGCGAGTCTGGGCCTTGGGTTACAGGATTGTAGCCAGATGTGGCTAATTCCTGAGCCCAAGACAAACTCATTGATGTAGAGGCTGAGTTCAGTGCCATTAGCTGACTCTCTGCTCAATGCTTTTGTATCGAACTATTATTCCAGATATATCGTAATTATTTGAATCACCAGATACAATATCAAAAGGTGGAGAAGTTTCCATATTTACATCTAAAACTGTTGCTGCACCGGGAAGAGATGGCTGATACAGTGCCTGCCTTATTCCTTGCCTTAATTCAAGGAAAGACTCCACATCTGATTCGTATATTCTGTTTCCAGCCCTAATTAATGTCACTTGGACTTCGTATATATACTCAACCAAAGAATCAAATCCTTCGTCACCAATTCTTTCCTTACCGGGTGTTATCAAGATCAATGGCAACGAATCTTCTTGAACCAATACAGGTTTTTTTCTAATCTTCACTGTCGGGACATTGGCGACAGCTTCCACTCTGGTCTTTGTGGAAGACAATATATCCCAGAATACGGAAGGCATTAGTTGACCCCTTCCCCAGCTTGAGAAGTGGCCTTGACGCTCCAGCGAGTGCGGAGAACCCCGTCATCAATCAAGTCCACATTGTACTTTTTGCCATTCTGGTCAGTAATTATCGCATTGAGGCGAGGAATGAAGGATGACGATCCAACAACATCAATATTGTTTTCATCGTCATCAGAAACAATGTCGTTTTCCAATCCGTCCTGAAGATAAGCGGATTGAATTGAATTCTTCCAGATAAGGAACTCAATTGCTGCTGCGTAATAGGTTGATCCAGATGCCGTATCAGTCGCCAATACCGCTGGTCGGCGTGTCACATCTGGAATAGTTACAGCAGATTCACCCTGATTCTGGAAGGTGATCGTTTCCTTATTATCGAAGATTACATAATCGTCAGCTATGTTTAACATTATGACCTTTCACCCGGATAGTGTATTTCTATTAGTCCGAATGAATTCTCTCTTGGCATCCCATCGGCAGTATCGGCCAAACCAAGTCTTCCTCTAGCTGCGAGTATTTGGGAATATCTCGCTGGGTCAGGGTCTGATCCACGCCTCTTGTAACCGATCTTTATTTTATCATTGTCTTTGATTGAATCGGCGGTTCTTGGCTTGTAATAAACACTTCTATAGAGTTTTCCGCTTCTCCTAGCTGGGTATTCTCCGGGCTGAGAAGATGGCGGGTAATCGTTGCTTATTAGCTTTTTATGCTTCTCAACCAAATCAGAAGCAAAGCTAATCAACGCTTCCCTTCTAGC
>Ga0222714_10006190_pt1 | contig 11226 bp, 6 predicted proteins | sample C33_3DmetaG_FD_165048 | JGI IMG/M metagenome (GOLD analysis project Ga0222714, IMG submission 165048) | Estuarine water microbial communities from San Francisco Bay, California, United States - C33_3D | ecosystem: Environmental > Aquatic > Marine > Unclassified | place: USA: California... | reverse complement strand
GTGTGCAGAGTAATAACTAAGGAGAATATAATATGGCTTACGCAACTGATAATCCAATCAAAAAGGTAGCTCAGATGGGTGGTAACTCTCTTTGGTTTTACACTGACGGAGATGCTATCGCAACTGTAGCTGCAAGTGGTTACTTTAACAGCGCATATGCTGAATTGAAACAAGGTGATTTAATTCTTTGTTCTATCGGAATCGGTGGAACTCCAGAAGCAGATCTACTTACTGTTACATCAGCAAGTGGTGCGACTACTGTAATAACTGCAAAATTAGCATAAAGCTAATTCGATTTAGGGGGAGCAATCCCCCTAGATCTTTTTTTTTATAAATTATGGCAACAACAAATATAGATATATGTGCTAGAGCATTAGTAATGATAGGTGCACAACCTATTACATCTTTTTCTGATGGAAGCACAGAAGCATTAGTTGCCAGTAACATTTACGAAGATATTACAAAAGCTGCACTTACAAGATGCAGATGGAGATTTTCAACAACACAACAAACACTTTCATTATTAGCAGCAGCTCCTACTGGAAGATATGATTATGGTTATCAAATACCAACTAATCCAGAAGTTTTGCAAATTAATACAATTACAGTTAATGATATTGTAATTCCTTATTCAAGATACAAAGATTATATTTATGTTAATGGATATGGTTCTAATAATACATTAGTTATGGATTATATTTACAAAGTAGATGAAGCATATTTTCCACCACATTTTGTATTGGCTTTAGAATATGAATTAGCTTCTATATTTGCTGGATCTGTTGCAAGAGATTCTGCAATGATTAGACAATTTAAAGAATTAGCAGAAAGACAATTTTTAATAGCTAAAAATATTGATGCTCAAGAAACAACTACAAAAGTTTTAGATACAAATAGATTTATAAATCTTAGAAGATCTACTAGAACGGATGTATAATGGGAAGAACATTAAAAACTGTTATAACAAATTTTTCGTCTGGAGAACTTAATCCATTATTAGCAACTAGAACTGATGTACCATCTTATTTTCAAGGTGCTAAACAATGTAGAAATTTTGCATTATTAGCTGAAGGTGGTTTAATGAGAAGACCAGGTACTTCTTATCTTGCAACATTACCTGCTGAATCTAGAATTATACCATTTGTATTTTCTGATGATGAAATAGCTATTATTGTTTTATCTAATCAAAGAATGGATGTTTATAATATAAATGGTACAGCAATAACAAGTAATTATACAACTAATTGTAATTGGACTACAGCTCAATTGTTTGAATTAAACTTTGCTCAATTTGGTGATACTATTTTTATAACAAATAGAAATAATCGTATTAGAGAAATATACAGAGAATCGGCATCATCTTTTATTGTAAGAGAATTTGCATTTAAAATAGATGAAGATATTGTTGTTTCTGGAGCATATAAAATAAATGCACCATTTTATAAATACGAAGATGCTCTTTCAGAATTAACAATTAGTACAGCAGCAACAGGAACAGGTAGAACTGTTACATCTTCTACTGCATTTTTTACTTCTAATTATGTTGGACATTATTTAACTATAGATGGATCTCAAGTTAAAATTACTGGATATACAAGTCCAACAGAAGTAACTGTAACTGTAATTGAAACAATAGTTGGTGGAACTGGCCCTCATCTTAATTGGAAAGAAGAAACTATTTCTAATGCAAGAGGTTTTCCTCAAGCAGTTACATTTCATCATAATAGATTGTGGTTAGGTGGATTAAAATCTAGACCTGCTGGAATACTTGCATCTCATATTGGAGATTATTTCAATTTTAATATTGGTACTGGATTAGATTCGGAAGCAATAGATTCTGATATAACAGGTAATGCAGTTAACGAAATTAGACATATGTTATCTGGAAAAGATTTACAAGTGTTTACTGATGGTGGAGAATATTATATTCCAGATAATACTGATAATACAATTACTCCTGCTAATATAAGTGTATTAAGACAAACACCTTATGGTATTTCTAGAACAGCACCACATATGTTTGACCAAGCTACAGGCTTTGTACAAAAAAATGGTAAAGCTGTAAGAGAATTTGTTTATTCTGATTTAGAAGATGGATATAAATCTACTGCTGTATCTATACTTGCTCAACATTTAATTGATAGCCCAAAAGAAATTGCTATTATGAAAGGTAATAACACAAGACCTGAACAATATGCTTTTTTTTTAAATAATGGTACTACATATCCTGGAACATTATCTATATTTCATTCTGTAAGAGATGAAAAAATTGCAGGTTGGGTTCAATGGTCTACAAGAGCTAATGATTATTTTCAATCTATTACAGCTTTAAATGAAAATTTAATTGTTATTATGAAAAGAGTTTTAAATGGAGCAACAGTTTATACATTAGAAAAATTTGCAGATGATGATAGTGAAACATTAGATTGTCAAACTTTATCTACATTAAACCAAAGAGGAACACCTTTAGTACAAGGTGGAAGTCAAACTGGTTCTGTATTAGTAGTAGATGGATTTACATCTGATCCACAAATTAACGAAACATTTACAATTGCTGGAGATACTACAGAATATATAATTCAATCTGTAACAAATAATGGTGCAGGTTCATATACTTTAAATTTAAATGAATCATTAGTATTAACACCTGCAGATAATGCTATAATTACTTTAGTAAAAGGATTTTTACATAATGTTAATGGTATTTATACAAATGAATCTGTTAATATTGTAGATGGCAATAGTTCAATTGGTTCATTTACAGTATCTGGTTTAGATCAAATAACTTTAACAAATGCACCAAAAGCTACTGGACTTAAAATAGGATTTAACTATATTCCAATAATTGAAACTATGCCAATTGATAAAGAATTACCAGAAGGCCCATTAACTGGGTTACCAAGAAGAATTTCAAGAGCCATTGTGGACATTAACTCTACCCTTGATATGACTATTAAAGCTGCAGACAGCACCTCTAAAGCATTAGTTATTCAACAAGTTAATTTTCAAGGTGGCTCTGACCTCACACCAGTTACAGATAAAAAAGAATTTTTCTTTTTAGGTTATAGTAAAAGTCCAACAGTAACAATAAGCCAAGATGATCCTTTACCAATTAAAATCTTGGGAATGTCAGTGGAGGTAGTTTTTGCATGAGTGCTGATCCAGTCACAATGTTTGTTGTATCTGCAGCTAAAGCAGTTTACGATATTAAAGAATCTAGAAAACAGGCAGAAATAGAACAACAAAGATATGAAGCTCAAAAAAAAGCTGCAAAAGATATTGCTGATCAAGAAGCAGCAGATAGACGTGAAACTTATTTAGCAACAATTGCTTCTAATAAAGCAACTCAAGCTGGTTCTGGTTTTTCTATGGATAGTAGATCTTTTTTAAATATTCAAGAAGATGTAACAAAAACATTTGAAAAAGATATTGCAACAATAAGATTAAATGTTGGAACACAAGTTGGAGATATTGGTTATGCACAAGATATAGCTGCATCTCAAAGACGTAAAGAACAATTTGGTGGATGGGCAACTATAGTTAGTTCAGGTGTAGAATATAAAGCTAAAAAAGATTTATACGAAGGAAAATAATGGCATTAAAAAAAGATAAAGCACAATATAAAATACAATCTCCTGGAAGTATACCATATGTACCTACATCTAGTTATTTAGGAATTGCTGTAGATGCTTTTAAACCTACATTAAATAGATTGCAAAATGAAGCAGAACAAACTGCAGCAGCAAATTATTTTCAAGATTTTCAAATTAAAACAAGAGATCAATTTGAAAAATTTAGAATTAATTTTGAAAATGATCCTAATGGAATGAAAGCAGCAGTTGATACATATTCTAAAACTTTATTAGATAATACACCTGCAGCATATAAAATACAAGCTAATGCAATGCTATCTGCATTAAGTCAAAATTCTATTTTATCAGCATCTAAAAATTTTAGAGAAATTTCTAATAATAAAATTTTTGCAAATAGAGAAACTAATTGGAATAAATGGAAAGCTGAATCTGATTTTGCAATAAGTTTATTTAATGAAGAAAATGTTGAATTTGGAACAACCAATATTAATGGAAAATATTTAAATAACATGAAAGAAATAAATGAGTTAGCTCATGAAGATTTAGTAAATTTAGTTAATTTAGGAAAAATTACAGATAAAGATCACATTAATAATGTAGAAGAAAATGTTGAAGCTTTAATAGTTTCAAGAGGATTTAATATTATGAAGTTATTAGATAATAATGGTAATGATAGAGGAGCAAGACATTGGTTATATAATTTTGCTAATGGTAATGATGATTATAATGTTGAATTAGATCCTAATAATCCAGTAACAAAAATTGTAAATAAATTAATTAAAGATGATGATGACAGAAAAAGAATTATAAATAATATTCAAAATAAATATGAAGCATTTAGTAAAGAAAAAATTATAGGTAAATTAAAAAAACCTAATATAGATTTTAATGGTTTAAAAGAATATGGAAATGTTCTTAGTGAAGAACAATTTAAAAGTGGAAATGTTGAAGTATTAGATTTGGCAGATCAATTAAATATAGATTATGGTTCTGCAGATTTTAAAGAACTAATAAATATTGTAGAAGAAAATAATAGAATACAATCTTTAATTTCTGAATTTAATCAAAAACCAGATGAACAAATTGTTTTTCAAGATTATAATGTTGATCCAAATAAATTTGCTACTACAATGTTAAAAAATGAAGGAATTAATAATGTACAATATAAAAATGCAAATGCTAATAGTTTAACAACAGCATTTAATCTTTTATCAAAACAAGATGTATTTCCACCTGGTTTACAAGAATTTTTAACAATAAATCCTGCAGCTGATTTATCTACACCTGGTTCATTAGAACATTATAATAATCAATTATTTGTTTATCAATATGCAAATAAATTTTATCCTCAAGGAGAGTTTAATGATTTATTTCAAAAATCTATAGACAATGGTATATTAGAAGATATTGCTATTAAAGACTATGAAACTGCTAGTGTAAAAATTAATTCAATTAGAAAAGATAATGAAAATTATGAAAATAGAAAAAATAGTTTATTATTAAATCCAAATTTTAATAATACTTTTGATAAACTTTTACAATATAAAGTTGAAACTACTAATATAATTCCTAATTTATTTAAAGATAAAAGAGATGAATTACATAAACATATGTTTAGAAGTTCTGATCAAACTACTTGGTTTGCTTATGATGAAGCTAAATTAATTCCCCAAAATGCAAAAAATGATATGCAAAAAATATTTGCAGAAAATATGGCAGCTTTAACCCAAGGTAATTCAATTCCTGAAATTACAGATGTAAAAAGTAATAAATTAGTTAATATAGCTTGGGTAAAAATGACTCATAAAATAAAAGAATTAGGATATGGTATTAATGAATTTACTAGAAGTGGACAACCAGAATTAATTAAACAACCATATTGGTTAACTAATAATGAAAATCCTAGACACGATGATATGTATGCTTTTGCTAAATCTCAATTTGCAGGTAATTCTCCTCAAGAAAATATGATAAAATTTGGAACATCAAATTGGGAAGATGTTAATAGTTTATTAAATGAATATTTTGCTAATCCTAATGGAGATATAAAAATTGTAATTGAACCACAACCATTTAATACAGATGAAAAAAAAACAGCTTATTCATTTGAAATACACGATCAAAAATCAGGTTTAAGTATTACATTTGAAGATAATTTTAAACCAATTGGTGATATGAATATTAAATATAATGAAGGAATTTATGGAAGTAAAAATCAATTAGTTAATGAAATTACAAATGAAATTTATGAAGATTGGGTTAAAACAGATTGGTTTCAAAATTTAGAAAATGCTTTTGATTGGTCTGATGTATCTACTATGAATCCAAATGCATTTAAAGATAGTAAAAAATATAATAAAAATTCTTGGTTTAAAAAAAAATTACATTCAATAATTAGAAATGGTGTATCATTAAGTGATTTTAGATTTCATCCATCTATAGATGTTAAAACAAGATTTTTTGGTGATGTTGAAACACTAGCAACTGATATTAGACCTTTTGGATGGTTAGCAAAAGTAATGGGTTTTAAAGGAGATTTTAGAGAAATCGAAACTGATTTAAGAATTGCTTCTAAAAAAGCAAATGATGCTTTAACAGTAGATGAACAAATTAACAATAGTCAAGATTTATCTGATACAGAAAAAGTTTTAGAAGCTCGTTTTCCACCTTGGAAATTAACACAAACAAATGCAAATGCTGAAATAATGTTTAAACATTGGGTTAAAAATAATTATAATAAACAAATAGATGATGAAGGAAATTTACAACCATTAACATTAAGAACAAATAATTGGGGAGCTATATCTTCAGATAAATGGGATGGTGAATTAGATGTAAATTATAAAACAGATGGAAGAAATTTTGCTGTATTTGCTCATCCTAAACATAGTATTAGAGCAATGACTAGATTATTTTTAAATCATTCATCATTAACTGATGCTATTAATAAAGAAAAAATTCCTAGTGTTTATTCATCTACACCTACAATAGAACAAATGTTAAAAGGTACAAAATATGCTACTAATATGCAATCTTATATGAATGCATTAGATAGTCATCCAGTTTTAAGTAGAGATACTGTAATAGATTTATTAAATACAAACCAAATGGTTAAATTATTATATTTTATAGCTCAACATGAAACTGGAAAAGAAAATTTTAATTCTAAATTTATTCCTGAAATTGCACTTCAAATAATTCATGAAGGATATTCAATGGGTATTAGATCTTTTGATGGTAAATTACAATAATGGAATTTATAACACCAATTAATCGTAGTACTATAATACCTCCAAAAAAAGAAGCTAAAAGTTACAGTATAACAGGATGGTGGGATGGCTTTAAAGAAGAAAATTTATCTGTAATAGCAACAAGACATTTACTTAATTCTTCTGATTTTGTACCAGAAGAAAATTATAATCCTGCAAGTGATCCACAATTAAATGGTTACGAATCATTAATGCATCATTTTTATTTTAGTCAAAGTCAAGCTGAAAGTTCTGCTATTTTAAATAAATTAAAAAAATATAATGAAGTTAATAAAGAAAGTCCTTGGTATATGTTAGGTAGATTAACTGGTGCTATATTAGATCCTTCAAGTTATTTATTTTTTACTAAATTTGGTCAATCAGCAAAAATTGCTGGTACTGCTATGTTAGGAGAAGAATTAACAAAACAAAGTATTGATCCTTTTAGAGATGATTCTTTAATTCCAATAGTTGGAGCATGGGGTTACACTGTTCCTTATTTATTAAATAAACTTTCAAACAAAGTTCCTTTTGGCGTTCAAAAAAATTTAAAAGAATTAGATGATAAATGGATTGGAAATCAAACTGTTAAAGATACAGATATTGCTATTGATGGTACATTTGTTAATCCTAATAAAACAGATCCTACACCAAGTACAGTAGGAGCTGCAAAAGCCCCTTCTGGAACAATTTTTAATAAAGGAGATAAAGTAATTATTAATAGCAAAGGTGATACTGGAACTATAGTTGGTTTTAATAAAACTAATACAAAATTAGGAAATTTAAATGATAATTATGTTATTAAATTAGACGAAGGATCTAAAGTTTCTGCTACTCAAAAAGATAATATGGTTTTAAGTAAAGAAATTATAGATGAATATAATGTAATACCTACTCGTTCAAAAAAATTTAATATTAAACAAAAAATGGAAGGAGAAGATTTTATTAAATCTAATTTAAATATTTTTGGAGAAGAAGGGCCATGGACTCCAGTATTTAGAGTTATTAAACAAAAAACTTCTTTAACTGCTAAAAATATTATGAGTGATCTTTTAGATACTCCTTTATTAAAACTTAAAAATACTAAAGAATGGGGATTTCAAGCTAGTGGTAAATCAATTGAAACTGATATGCGTATGATGAGAGTTGGTGAAATTGAATCTCATAAATTAGTTAAAGATGAATATATTAATTATATTAAAAGAGTACAAGGAAGTAATAAAGTTCCAAGTACTAATTTAGGTTTAGCATTACATAATAAATTAACTCAAAATACTAAATCTGGTGTTAAAGATAGATTATCATTAGATCAATTTAGTCATGAAGTAACTAAAGCTAGATTAAATGGATTTTCACATGATGTACCAGAAGTTTCTTCTGCTGCTAGACATACACAAAAACATGTATATGGCCCATTGTTTGAACAAATTCAACAATTAAAAATTAGAGAAATGCCTATTATTTCTGAATTAAGATTTTGGGAATCTCAATTAAAATCAATGAGAAAAAAAGGAGAAATGTCAAAAACATATACTTCTAAAGTTGATGGTATTTCTGAAACATATAATATTTCTAGAATAGAAAAAACTATTGATGAATTAAATCAAAGATTAAAAAATGTTAAAACTAGAGGTGTTAATGATTATATTAATATTATTTATGTTAAAAATGCTATAGAAAAAAATCCAGCTAGATTTAAAGAAATTATTAAAGGACATTATCAAAGAGCTGGTGTATTAATTAATGAATCAAAATTAAATCAATTAGTTAAAGATTTATCTGGACATTTTCCTTTTGTTAGATTTGAAAAAACTATTGGTGATCTTACAGAAAGATATGCATTTAATAGACCAAGATATGCTAGAGCTGTAAGAGCTAGAGAATTAAACTTAGATAAACAAGCTCAAATAGAATTACTTGATGGTGGTTTTATTATGAGTGATATATTTGCTTTACAAAAAACTTATGCAAGACAAATAATACCAGATATTCTTCTTACAAGAAAATATGGAGATCCAAACGGATTAGGAATTAAGTTTATTGAAGATGGTGAAATGTCAGGTTTTAATCCAGGATTAATGACGGTTGCTAATGAGTTTAATGCTAAAGCTCAAAGTATATCAGTTACACCTCCTAAAAATCTTACTGGTAAAGCTAGAGCTGATTGGATTAGAAATACATTAAAAGAAAAAAGAAAACCAATCTTTAAAGAAAGAGATCAAGTTTTATCTGATTTAGAGGCTTCTATTGAATTAATCAGAGGTACATATGGATTACCTAGCAATCCTCATGCATGGTCTTCGGTAGCAATGAGAACTATGAAACATTATAATGCATTAACTATGTTAACTGGATTTGCAGCAGCAATACCAGATGTTGCTAGAACTATTATGACTTCTGGAATTAAACGTGGATTTAAAACTCAATTTGATATGTTTTCTGATTTTTTAGATGGTGGTACTATATTTAAAATGGGAAAAAAAGAAGCTCAATCTTTTGGTGAAGCAGTTGATATGGTAACTGGACAAAGAGCTATGTTATTTGCTGATGTTGGAGATATGTTTGGTTTAGCATCTAAATTAGAAAGTGGTATAGGTAAAGCATCAGCTTTTAATTTTATGTATATTAATCTTATGTCTAGATGGACAGAAATGGCTAAATCAATGGCATCTGTTACTATTGGTTCTAGAATAATTGAAGACTCTATTAAATGGACTAAAGGTTCTTTAACAGATAAATGGAAAACTGCATTATCATCTTCTGGTATTGATCAAGATATGGCTAGAAGAATAGCTACACAATTTGAAAAACATGGTGAAAAAACTAAACATAATTTTATGGCAAATACTGCTAAATGGGAAGATGAAGCAGCAGTAGATGCTTTTGGTACAGCTTTAAATAAAGATATAAATATAACTATTGTTACTCCAGGATTAGGAGATACTCCATTATGGATGAGTACTGAATTAGGTTCAACATTTGCTCAATTTAAAAAATTTGCAATGTCAGCTACTCAAAGAATGTTAATGAGAGGTATGCAAGAAAAAGATTTAGATTTTTTATTTGGTTCTATGTTATTAATGGGATCTGGTATGTTAATAGATAAAATTTATACTGAATATAGATTTGGTAGAGATTATTCAAAAATACCATTTACAACTAAATTACTTAATGCTTTTGATAGATCTGGTTTAGCAGGTATTTATACAGATATTAATAAAGCTATAGAAACTTTAACTGACAACAGATTTGGTATTGGGCCAATGTTGGGAGAAGATAAACCATTTGGATCTTCAAATAGATGGAAAGCTGGAACAATTGGTGGGCCAACAGGAGGACAAATTTATAATATATTTGACATCTTGTATGATGTTGGAGGAAATCAATATAACCATCACACTGCAAAAAATGTGCGTAGGTTAATACCTTTGCAGAATGTATGGTATTTAGACTGGTTATTTGACGATATTCAAAAAGGATTATATTAATGGCTATTACTATTTCAGATACAGAACCAAGAGTACAATATACTGCTACTTCAGGTCAAACAAGTTTTTCTGTACCATTTGAATTTTTTACAAATGCGGATATTAAAGTTTATAATGGAACTACATTATTAAGTTATAACGCATCACCATCAAGTGCTTCTCAATATTCGGTATCTGGAGCAGGAGTTTCTGGTGGTGGATCAATTACATTAGGGGGGAGTGGGGCTACTCTTAATGATGTAATTACTATTTACAGAGATTTAGCAATTGCTAGATCTACTGACTTTCCAACATCTGGTGCATTTCAAATTAATTCATTAAATGATGAATTAGATAAAATTATAGCTATGTGTCAACAGCTAGAAAGAGATTTAAAATTTTCTCCTAAAGCTGCAGCAACAACAGCAAACACTTATGATATTACATTTCCTAACTTAACAGCTAATAAAGTTTTATCTGTTAATAGTGCAGGTACAGGATTAGAGTTTGCTCAAGATATAACTGATATTACAACAATTGCAGCAATAGCTGGTGATGTAACTGCTGTTAGTAATATAGCTGCTGATGTTACAGCAGTTGCAAATGATGCAAGTGATATTGGTGTTGTGGCTACAAATATTGCTTCAATCAATACGGTATCAACAAATATTGCTGATGTAATAACAGTAGCTAACGATCTTAATGAAGCTATATCAGAAGTAGAAACTGTAGCTGATGATTTAAATGAAGCTGTATCTGAGATTGATACAGTATCAAATAATATAGCAGTTATTCAAACTGTAGGAGATGCTGTAAACATTGCAAACATTTCAAGTGTTGCAGGACAAATTTCTCCTACAAATAATATTTCTACAGTAGCGGGTGCTACAGCAAATATTGGTATTGTTGCTGCACAAA
>Ga0222714_10006189_pt1 | contig 11226 bp, 10 predicted proteins | sample C33_3DmetaG_FD_165048 | JGI IMG/M metagenome (GOLD analysis project Ga0222714, IMG submission 165048) | Estuarine water microbial communities from San Francisco Bay, California, United States - C33_3D | ecosystem: Environmental > Aquatic > Marine > Unclassified | place: USA: California... | reverse complement strand
CGGGGGCGGTCGTCGCTAGCTTACGGGCGCTTCCGGAAGGAGAGAGGGCATGAAAAGGAAGAAGATCGCGGCCGTGCTGGCGGTCGTGTCGGCCGTCGCGGCGGTTCCGGCGTCGGCTCAGGATGGCACGATCCCGATGGACAAGCCGGCGTGGGTCGTGGGTGACGTGCCTGATACCGTCTGGATCCTCATGGAGCACGCGGTCGCCGTCGGGGTCGACGACGAAGACCGCATGAAGGAGGTCCTGAAGGAAGCGGAGGGCTTCGCGCGCGCGGCCGTGGTCGGCCACGAGGAAAGCGTAGGACGTCGCTTCGCCCTCGCGGCCGTGCTCGGGATGCGCGCGGATCGTGAAGGCGGGCGCACCAAGGTCCGCGCCGCGTCGGCGCTGTATGAGGAGCTCGACGTCGTGCTGGCGATCGATCCGGAGCATGCCCAGGCGAACTACATGATGGGTCGGCTGCACGCGGGAGTGCGGCGAATGAACGGCGTGACCCGCTGGATCGCGACCAACCTTCTTGGCGGAGACGTCCTCAAGTCCGCGTCCTGGGAGGAAGCCGAACGCTACCTGGTGTTTGCCGCGGCGCGTGCGCCCGAGGTGCCGGACCACCACCTCCAGCTCGCGAGGGTCTACAAGGACACCGGACGACCGGAGCTCGCGATTCCGCCGCTCGAATACGTCCTGTCCATGGATCTCGACTCCCCGATGGAGCGCGAGGCGCAGCGCGAGGCGCTTGAGGTCCACCAGGAGCTCTCCGCCCAGATTGCCGGGGGCGGAAACGCTCCGAAGTCGTGACCTGGCGGGTCGGGGCTGGAACTCCCAGCCCCGACTCGCTCGGTTACGACGTCATGGACGAGGTCCACATACCCAACGACGCGACGTACGCGCCGTTCTCGCTCACCGACGTGATCGCGGCGGCGCCGCTCGCGTCGAGGCTGCTCCTCGGGGCGACGTTCCCCGGCCGGGTGCTCAGCGCGGCGGCTCTCGGCGTGTACCCGGGGAGCGCGCTCAAGGACTGGGTGTGCCGCCAGGACGAGGTGGCAAGGCTCGCGGCTCGCCTCGACGAGGGCTTCACCAGCTTCCTTTGGATCCTAGAGGCAAGCCGCAGTGCTCGGCAGCGGGCGCACCCGGCTTTCGGCTGATCAGGACCCGAAGAGATCGTACTGGGGCGCGTCGCGGTCCGGGGGGACGCGAAAGGCGTCGGAGGACAGACGGGGTGGTGCGACGAGGCCGAGCCGGTCACGCGTGACCCGGAAGAGGGACCGCATCTGGTCCGCCCACGGACCCTCGCCGCGACCACGCGTGCCGAAGCGGGCGTCGTCGAGTTCCCCACCGCGCATCTCACGGACCCGGTTGAGAACCTTGGAGCGACGCTCCGGGAAGTGCCGCTCCAGCCAGTCGGCGAAGATGTCTTTCACCCCCAGCGGCAGGCGAAGCATGATGTAGCCTGCGAACGTCGCTCCTGCGTCGGCGGCCGCCTGGAGGATGTCGGGCACTTCGTGGTCGGTGAGGCCGGGCACGACAGGGGCGACGTTGACACCGACCGGGATGCCCGCGTCGGCGAGAACCCGGATCGCGCCGAGCCGGCGCGCCGGGCTCGATGCCCGCGGCTCCATGGCACGATGGACGTCGTTGCTGAGCGAGGTCACCGAGAGGACGACCGCCACGGCGCGGTAGCGGGCCAGCTCGGCGAGGAGGTCGACGTCCCGCGTCACGAGATAGCTCTTCGTCACGATCGCGACCGGATTGCGGAACTCCGCCAGCACTTCGAGGCATCGACGCGTGATGCGAAGCCGGCGCTCGGCGGGCTGCCACGCGTCGGTGTTGCCGCTGAGACCGATGACCCTCGGCTTCCAGCTGCGTGCCGAGAGAGCCTCCCGCAGGAGTTCGGGTGCCCGCCGCTTCACCAGGATGCGCGTCTCGAAGTCGAGTCCGGCGGAGAATCCGAGGTACTCGTGCGTCGGGCGCGCATAACAGTAGGCGCACCCGTGACTGCACCCGCGATAGGGGTTGATTCCCACGTCGAAGCCGACGTCCGGAGAATCGTTGTGCGCCAGAATGCTTCGAGTGGCGTCCTCGAGAAGCTCCGTCTCGGGCGCCGGATCGTCCGGGTCGGTCCAGCCACGACGGTCCACGTGGAGCCGCTCGAAGCGGTTGGGTGGGTTCCAGCTCGCGCCGCGGCCGTGAAGCGTGGGAAGGGAAAGGGGCATGGGCTCCTGACACCGAAGAGAAACCGAAACAAGGGTACCGTGCCCGGGCGAGAAAGGAAAGAGGCCCCCCCCGGAGAATCCGGGGGGGGCCTCTTCCGTCCTGTCGCTCGTTCTTCGCTTCAGGCCTTCTCGATATCGTAGCAGACGCGCCAGTCGATCATGTTCTCAGGGTCTTCCGAGCCCTCGTCGGTCGGCTGGTGCCGCCCGATCCACGAGGAGGCGTCGCCCCTGTACTCGCGACGATAGTCGGCGAGGTGGTCGTTCGGTGAGAAGTCGTCGAGTTCTTCGCCGAACAGCTCCACGATCAGGTTGTCACCATGCGGTCCCTCGTAGAGCACCTTGTCGATCTTGTCGACCTTGTTGCGACGCGGGTGATCGGAGATGGACCAGTAGCCGGTCTCGGGGAACTGGAGTTCGTGCGACTGACCGGCCGTCGTGACCACGGAACGGAAGCGGAATTCCCCCTCATCGTCCCACATCGCTTCCTTGTTGTCCTTGATCTGGATCCACCGAAGGATGACCCGGATCTGGTCGCCACCGGATTCGGACATGCTGGCTCCTGGTTGTTCTCGAAGATTGGTTAAAGTCCAGTAATAGAGCCGCGGAGCGCCCGCGGTCAAGGGCGAAGCGCGGCTTTTCCCGGGCTCAGGACCCTCGGTCTTCGGCCATCAGGGCGACCTGGTTTCCTTCGGAGTCGCGGAAGAAGGCCATCCAGAGGTCGTGGTCCTCCATTTCGGCGATCAGCAACGGACCCTGGTCGAACGTGACGCCGCGTTCGGCGAGCGTGGTGTGCGCCTGCCGGATGTCGTCCACACCGTAGTAGAGAATGGAGCCCGCGTAGTCTCGCTCCCCCTCGTGCTGGGCGAGCATCAGGCGCACCGGAGCCAGGTCGAAGAACGCCATGCGGGGCACCTGAAAGAGAAACGGCACGCCCAGCACGTCCCTGTAAAAGGCGATCGCCCGCTCGAGGTCCTGGACCGGCACGAGGATCTGGCCGAGTTGGCGGAGTCCAAAAGGTGATTCGCTCATGGCGGTTCCTTGGCGGGTGCGTGGGTTCAGAGGTTCAGGGTTCTGGAAATCCACTCCGACAGCTGTCGTTGCGTGGAGAGCACGATGGCGAAGGCCAGCGCCGAACCGACCCCGTGACGGACGGACGCGGCGGCCAGGACCCCACCGCTGAAGAGAGCCTCGAGTCCGGCCGCGAGGAACAGCCCGATGCTCGCGATCGCGCCCTTGGTCGCGACGACTCGCAGCACTCGGCCGGGGTCATGGCCCTCCCTGTGGAGCGCCGACATCGCGAGGGAGGCCATGAAGCCGACCAGCCCGACGTCGACGAGGATGGGACGCCACGCGACGTGCGGCTCGGGAAATCCCGTCACGGCCACGAGGACGTTTCCGCTGATGAGGATCCCGAGCGAAGCCAACAGGACGGCGACGGCGACGAGCAGCCACTGCAGACCGTCCCGGTCTCCCTCCGTTGCGCAGGCCCATGCGCGCCGGAGGTGCATCACCGCGAAGCCGGCGGCCGAGAAGCGCACCAGGTCCATGCCCCGACTGAGACCCGCGTCGCCGAGCTCACCCCGCGTCGCGACAGTCACGCCCCACAGCGCCGTCAGGACGACGGCTCCCGCCAGGAGGGGTGCGAAGGGCCTTCGCAACCTCAGAGCCGCCTCGTGGAACGGCAGGAGCACGCGGGGAAGCGTGTCCAGGGGCGCGAGCTCGTCTTCCCGAAGCGGGCGTGGAAAGATCGCCGTGTAGCGAAGAACACCGACGAGTCCGAGGACCTCGACCGCGAGGAAGTGCGCCTCGAACGCGTCGCGCTGGATTCCCGGAACGAGCGGGCGGAAGAGCAGCGTGATTCCCGAATACGCCATCAGGTAGCTCCAGGCCCCGAGCGCGAGCCCGAGTGCGCGGGCGGCGTCCTGCCGATGACGCTCGCTCAGGACCAGCGTCACGGCGAAGACGGAGCACGTCACCGAGACCAGCGCGTGCGCCGAGAGGAGCACGACCGTCGCCGTGCCGACGTCCCTCGAAACCGTCGCCGTGATTCCGAGACTGTGCCACCACACGGCGTCGAGGAAGGTCAGGTGCCCTGCCGCGCCGGCGACGGCGAGCAGAATGACGATCACACGGACGAACGTGGGCACGAAGGGCAGGGTGCGGGCTGGCGGGGGCGGAGGGGCAGGAGAAGCCCCGACGTGCGGGCAAGGTGCTTCTTCGCACGGGACCTTCACAAGGCACGGGGGCTTCCGGCGGCCTCCGCGGTTGGCCTTTTCGGTTCGAAGGCCCGATCATGTCGGCCCGATCATGTGTCGAAGCGAACCGTGAGATCCCGATGCCGCTTCCCTCGTTCCATCGCCGTGTCCTCTCGTCGCGGAGCATCCGCACCCCCGACCGCACCGCACGCTCGGCTCGTCCGCCCGGCACGATGCTCGCAGCCGGCCTCGCCTGCGCCCTCATCTCGAGTCTGACACCGGTGAAGTCCGGGGCCCAGGAGGCCCGGGCGCGCTGGGAGCGGATGTGCCAGATCCGGGCGGAGAAGTTCGACCTTGTCATGCCCGAGGCCATGCATGACAACGACCTCGACATGTGGATCGTGGTCATGCGCGAAGGGCTGCTCGACCCGATGTGGGAGGCGCTCGGCCGGGGGTATGTCGGAGACTGGGCGTACTACGTCTTCACCGACCGCGGGGACAGGGTCGAGCGGGCTGCGCTCGGGGTCGGCGGATACCGACTCGAGCAGTGCGGCGTCTACGACGAGTTCGGAGGCGCGGACGAGCTCGCGGCGTACGTGGCGGAGCGCGATCCGGAGCGTATCGGCGTCAACATGGCAGCTTCGATCGGTGGGGCGGACGGTCTGTCCCACACGTCGTACCAGCATCTTAAAGACGTGCTCGGCCGCTACGGGGACAGGCTCGTCTCGGCGGAACGCTTCGTGTCCGACTTCCGTTCCACGCGAACGGCCGTGGAACTCGCGGCGTTCGCCGAAGCCGGCGAGATCAGCCGCGAGATCGCCGAGCGTGCCTTCTCCAACGCGGTCATCACGCCGGGGGTGACGACGCTCGAGGACGTTGCCTGGTGGATGTCCGACCAGCAGCTGGCCCGCGGCCTCGGATCCTCGTTCGACATGCCGTCCGTGTACGTGACGGGACCGGAGGGGATCGTGGCGACCTCCACCGACCGGATCATCCAGCGTGGTGACCTCCTGATGCTCGACTGGGGCGTCGGCTTCCTCGACTTCTACACCGACATGAAGCGCATCGCGTATGTCCTGCGCGAGGGAGAGACGGAGCCGCCGGCGGGCATCCGCCACGCATTCGAGCGCGGCATCGAAGTACGCGACATCATGAAAACGACCATCCGGCCCGCGGCCACCGCGTCCGAGGCACTCGAGCGGACGTGGGCGGCGCTCGAGGGGGCCGGCTTCAACCGCATCGAGTTCAACCAGCCGTCCGCAGACCCGACCGTCACGGACGTCGTGCTGGGGCCGCACTCGGTCGGAAACTGGGGGCACGGGCTGGGCCCGTCGCTCGCCTTCTTCAATCCGACGCAAATGACGTACGAACTTCGGCCGGGCACGCTGCTGTCGATCGAACTGTTCGCGTACACGTCCAACCCGGAGTGGGCGGGAGCGAAGATCCGCATCCCGCTGGAGGATGACGCCGTCGTCACGGAGCGGGGCGTGGAGTGGCTGTATCCGGTGAACAACCGCATCCTGGTCATCAAGTGACGAGCAACGCTCCGGGCGCCCCAACGTCGACCCTCGACCTCGGCGGGTTCGAAGCCATGACCTTCGACTGCTATGGCACGCTCATCGACTGGGAGCGCGGGATCGTGGCCGCCGTGTCGGATCTTCTGGACGGGGTGGGGGGTGGCCTGGAGTCCGAGCGGGTGCTCGAGCAGTACGGGCGCTTCGAGCCCGAAGCCGAGCGGGGTCCCTTCCGGTCGTACCGGGAGGTGCTTCGCGACGTCGCGCGTGCGTTCGGCGAAGCGTACGGCGTGGTCGTGGGCGAGGGGGCAGCCGACGGCTTCGCGTCGTCCGTGTCGCGGTGGCCGCCCTTCTCCGACACCGTTCCCGCGCTCGCGGCGCTGGCCACCCGGTATCGGCTGGCCGTGGTCTCGAACGTCGATGATGATCTCTTCGCCGGCTCCTCCAGAATGCTGGGCGATCCCTTCACCGCGGTCGTGACCGCGCAGCAGGTGCGCAGCTACAAGCCGGCTCCGGCGCACTTTCACGAGGTCCTCCGAAGGCTCGATCTTCCCCGTGAACGGGTGCTCCACGTGGCCCAGAGCCTCTACCACGACGTCGCGCCGGCGAAGGGGCTCGGCTTTACTTGCGTCTGGGTGAACCGGCGCGCGGGGCGGGGCGGGGGCGGAGCGACACCCCCTTCGGACGCACGACCGGACCTCGAGGTCCCGGATCTCGCGTCGCTCGCCCGCCTGGCCGGGCTGGTACCGGCGTCCGATGTGAACAAAGCGCAGGGCTGATCTGTCGATGGTACCCGGGGGCACGCGCGACCGCTGGTCGTTCGCGGCGACCACCCGTATTGTTCTCCCCCCGTCGGCAGCCGGTCGTTCTGGCCGGGACCCGTCGGGGAGACTCAACTCACTGGAGGTTCTTGGGATGACTTCACGGCTTCACCTCCCGGCCGTCGGCAAGGGCCCGAGCGCGCCGCTTGCGTTCGCCGCGAGGACGATCCTCTCGGGGCTCGTGGTCGGCGCCATGCTCACCGGCGCCGCTCAGGCCCAGCAGGCCACCCGCACCCAGCCCGTTGAGGGCATGCGGGACAACGGGACGGGGTACCATGCCCTGGTCGGCGCCCGCGTGGTGACGGCGCCGGGACAGGTTCTCGACAATGCGACGATCGTGATTCGCGACGGCCTCATCCAGGAGGTCACTCGGGGTGGGCGCGCGCCGGCCGGAGCCCGGGTGTGGGACCTCGCCGGGCATACGGTCTATCCCGGGTTCATCGACGCCCACGGCAACCTGGGCATGGACGCGGTGCCGGAGGGCGGTGACGTCGGGCCGACGCACTGGAACCCTCAGGTACGGGCCTGGTTCAGCACCACGTCGAACCTCCAGGACGACGAGACCCGGCGCAGGTCGCTGCGCTCGCAGGGTTTCGGAACGGCGCTGGCGGTGCCCCGGCAGGGGATCTTCCGCGGTACCGCGTCGGTGGTCAACCTGGGCGATGCCGGCGTGCGTGACCGGGTCCTCCGTCCGGACCTCCTGCAGTCGGTCGGCTTCGAGCGCTCGTTCCAGCTCGGCGGGTCGTATCCCAACTCTCCGATGGGTACCACGGCGCTCATGAAGCAGACTTTCATGGATGCCGACTGGTACATCCGGGCCTGGGGCGCGTACGAGTCGAGCGGACGGGCATTCCTTCCGCCCGAGACGAGCGAGGCCCTCGAGGCGCTCGAGGACGTCGTCCAGGGTCGCCAGGCAGTGGTGTTCGAGACGCAGAGCGAGGAAGAGTATCTTCGCGCGTACCGGATGGCCGCCGACTACGGGATCGACCCCTGGTTTCGCGGAAGCGGGCAGGAGTACCGGATCGTGGACGTGCTTCGTGGGCGCTCCGATCCGCTGATCGTTCCGCTGAACTTCCCGGATGCGCCCGACGTGAGCGATCCGGAAGCGGCGCTGAACGTGACGCTGGCCGAACTGCGCCACTGGTACCTGGCGCCCACCAACGCGGCGAAGCTGGCCGACGCGGGTGTCCGATTCGCGATCACGGCCGACGGGCTGGCGTCTCTCGATGACTTCCTTCCGAATCTCCGCACGGCGGTGGCGCGTGGACTGACTCCGACCGACGCACTGGCCGCGCTGACGACGACGCCTGCGGAGTGGCTGGGCCTTTCCCGGACGCACGGGACGATCGCGGCGGGCAAGGTGGCGAACCTCGTGGTTTCGGAGGGCGACCTCTTCACCGAAGACGCCACCGTGCGCGACGTATGGGTACAGGGCCGGGTCTACGGAGTGACCCGCGCGCCGCAGATCGATCCGCGCGGCACCTGGCGAATCGCTTCCCGCGACGACTGGGGCTTCGAGGCCGAGCTTCGCCTCGAGGGACCGCTCAACCGCCTGAGTGGCTCCATCGAGATCGCGGAGGCCGGTGGCGCGGGGGCTCGGGTGAACCTCGCCTCGGCGACCGTCGTGGCCGAAACGGGGCGTCTCGAGGTTCGCTTCGACACCGAAGAGCTCGGCTACGAAGGGTTCGCCCTCCTCGCGGGCTCGATCCGGGGAGAGGAATTCTTCGGCTGGACGTCGCTGCCGAATGGCGCGGACCCGTCGTTCAGCGGGACGCGGACGGAGCCCTACGAGGGTCCGACCCGCGGCACCGTGGCGATGAACGTGCCGGATCTCGACCTCCCGTTCATCCGCCCGATGATGGACTACGGGCGTAGCAGTCTGCCGGAGCAGCCGAGCGCCGTGGTCGTGCGTAACGCGACGGTCTGGACGCAGGGTCCGCAGGGCCGCCTGGAGAACGCCGATCTCCTGATCCGGGAGGGCAAGGTGGCCGAGGTCGGCGTCGACCTGAACGCGCCGCGCGGTGCGGTCGAGATCGACGGAACGGGCAAGCACGTGACGCCTGGCCTCATCGATCCGCACATCCATTCGGGGGTCAGCGGCGTCAACGAGAGCGGCTTCGCTATCGTGCCCGAGGTGCAGATGGGTGACGTGCTCACGCACAACAACATCTCGATGTACCGTCAGCTGGCCGGCGGCCTGACGACCGCGCACGTGAAGCACGGTTCGGCCAATCCGATCGGCGGCGAAAACGTGATCGTGAAGATGCGCTGGGGCGCGCTTCCGGACGATCTCCGGCTCGAGGGGGCCCCGCGCACGGTCAAGTTCGCGCTCGGCGAGAACCCGAAGCGCCGCGAAAACCGGTACCCGGACACCCGGATGGGAACGCAGGAGATCATCCGCGACCACTTCCTCGCCGCTCGTGACTACGAGCGCGACTGGCAGAGGTGGGAGGCGAACCAGGAAGGCATCCCGCCGCGTCGGGCCCTTCGCATGGAGGCGCTGCTCGATATCCTCAATCAGGAGCTGCTGATCTCCTCGCACGGGTATCGTGCCGACGAGTTCCTGGCCCTCGTCAGGCTCGCCGAAGAGTTCGGCTTCCGGGTCCAGACGCTCCAGCACGGAGTGGAGGCTTACAAGATCGCTCCGGAGCTGGCGCAGTCCGGCGTGGCCGCGGTGGTGTGGAGCGACTGGGGCGGGTTCAAGCTGGAGGCGTACGACGCGACCGTGTACAACGCGCGCATCCTGATGGAGGCGGGCGTCGTCACATCTCTTCACTCCGACGACAGCGAGATCGCGTCGCGCATGAACTGGGAGGCGGGCAAGCTGCTCCGCACGGGACTCACCGAAGAGCAGGCGCTCTCCACCGTGACGAACCAGTCGGCCCAGGCGATCGCGATCGACGACAAGGTCGGCTCGCTGGAGCCCGGAAAGGACGGCGACTTCGTGGTGTGGAGCGGAAACCCGCTCTCGCAGTTTACCCGGGCCGAACAGACCTGGGTGGACGGGCGACGCTACTTCTCCCTGGACGACGATGCTGCGCTCCGGGAGCAGATACGCGACGAGCGGGCCCGCCTGATTCAGGCGGTGCTGGCAGCGGGCGGCCGTGGACGGAGTGCAGACCGGAACGGGAGCGAGTGACCATGATGATCATCAAGAATGCGCTGAAGGTCGCCGTGATGGCGGCCACCATCGCGCCCGCGGGCCTGCACGCACAGGTGCGCATGACGGTGCCGCCGCAGAGCGTGCCCGTCGCGATCCGGGGCGCGACCATCCACACGGTCACGAACGGTGTGATCGAGAACGGAACCATCCTGTTCGACGACGGCCTGATCACCGCGATCGGTGCCGACCTCGAGATCCCTGCGGGGACAAGGGTGGTCGACGGGACCGGCAAGCACATCTACCCGGGCCTGATCGATGCCTACAGTACCGTGGGTCTGAGCGAGATCGGCTCGGTCGACGTGTCGAACGACGTCAACGAGCTCGGTGACTTCAACCCGAACGTCCATGCGGACGTGGCGGTGAACGCGGAAAGCCGTCACATCGGCACGTCCCGTTCGGCCGGCGTGCTGGTGGCGTTCAGTACGCCCGGGGGCGGACTCGTGTCGGGCATGTCCTCTGCGCTCAGCCTCGAGGGGTGGAGCTGGGAGGAGATGTCGATGGAGTCCGCGGCTGCGCTCAACGTGAACTGGCCCGACCCGAATCCGCGTCGCTTCCGTGGATTCGGAGGGTTCGGCGGACAGAGGGAAAGGCCGCCGTCGTACGAGGAGCAGGTCCAGCAGCTCAAGGCCTTCTTCGGGGAGGCCCGCGCCTATCGTGACGCGGTCGTCGCAGGCGAGGAGGTACGGACCGATTCACGGTACCTCGCGATGATTCCGGTCTTCGACCGGGCGGTTCCGGTGGTCGTGTCCGCCGACGGCGCGGCTCAGATCAACGACGCCGTCACCTGGGCGCTCGAGGAGAACCTGCGCCTGGTGATTCGCGGTGGGCGGGACGCCATCCACGTCGCCGACCGACTGGTCGCGCACGATGTCCCCGTCATCCTGACCTCCACGATGGCCGCCCCGGATCGGGACTACGAGGGCTACGACGGGGCGTACTCCATGCCCGCCCGGCTGCACGAGGCGGGCGTCCGGTTCGCGATTTCGGGTGGTGCCGGGTCGCTCTACACCAACCGGCTCCCCTGGGAGGCCGGGGTCGCCGTCGCGTTCGGGCTTCCGGAGGACGAAGCGCTGAAGGCCGTCACCATCAATGCCGCGGAGTTCATGGGCGTCGACGACCGGGTCGGCTCGCTCGAGCCTGGAAAGCAGGCCACGTTCCTCATCACGACGGGGACGCCTCTCGACATGACCAGTGACATAGAGCAGGCGTACATCCAGGGCCGCGAGCTCGACATGATGGACATTCAGAAGTTCTTCTTCGAGAAGTACATGACGAAGGTCATGCAGTACCTGCGCGTCGTGATGTAGGAAGGTCACGGCTCTCGA
>Ga0222714_10006188_pt1 | contig 11228 bp, 17 predicted proteins | sample C33_3DmetaG_FD_165048 | JGI IMG/M metagenome (GOLD analysis project Ga0222714, IMG submission 165048) | Estuarine water microbial communities from San Francisco Bay, California, United States - C33_3D | ecosystem: Environmental > Aquatic > Marine > Unclassified | place: USA: California... | reverse complement strand
TCAATGTGGGCTTGAATATCATGAACAATGTCAGCAATTTCTTGGGCATATTCATCTTTATGTTCTGGGATGAATACTTCTTTAAGTTGAACAATTGATAAACGATCAACTAGTTCGCTTAGTGTTGGAAGGTATTTTCTCATTTTAATTCTCCGGTTTCGATTTTATAATAACGTTCGTTTTGATTTTCTTGGCGATTAATAGTTTTATTATGGATAATGCTCCATTCTTCACTCAATGGTAAGTTAGCAAAAGTTTTGTAACCATCTACCATTCCGTGAACTTGGTGTCCTGACCACTTTATTTCGGGTGTATTTCTGTAAATACGTTTTTGAGCATCAGGCCAATTTACCCATCCTTGTTCATTAACATGCCATCCCCATTGTTTAATATGTTGTTCAGTTAAACCAGGAACTAAATTTTTACGAGGGCCAATTAACAAATCTACAGGATTATTTTCTAAAACCGCTTTTAAATTTTCAATTAAAAACTCTTCTGGAATTTCATCTGCATCGATCTGGAAGATATAGTTTCCAGTGCATTTACTATTCATGAAGTTTTTATTGTCTAGGAAATTTTGTTGAAAGTTAAATCCATAATATGAGATTTCAGTTTCATATTCTTCTAAAACAGACATTACTTCATTAGTAACTCTATTTTGATCATAAACTACTACAATTTCATCTCCTAAATCAATTCGTTTAATTAAATATTCAATTAAATTTTTGATTTCTTCGTGCTCATTACACACGGTTAATCCATAACTTATTTTCATAATTACTCAGGTAATACTCCAATATATGAAAGAGCATCCATAAAATCACGCTCCCCAAACATTTGGATTGAATTCATATCCATTTTATGAGTTTGATCTTCTCTAACTCGCTTATCCCCTTCTTGAAGTTCAATTGCTTTAACAGCAGCCCAACCCCATTCTTGACCTGAGGGGCCATTAGCAAATACCATTCCTTGTTCAGGGATGTTTACTGCTGAGGGCATCCAAACTTGATTGTTTTTATCTGTATAAAGTAGGTCTTTATAAAGTTCAGGGAGTACATCAAGTTGTTGGGTATAAAATTCTTCACCTTCTTTCATTAAAGAATTAGTTTGAAAACCACACCCATAACAAAATTGGGTTTTAATTTCTAGGTTTACTTCGTCTACATAACAAGCATCCGAATCACAACGAGAACATATTGTTAAATTATCCATTTACTTCTTTTTTAGGTAGTTCAATTTTTTTAACAGTTGGAAGTTTTAATTTTACTTCTTTAGGAAATTCAGGAATATTACTATCTAATAGTTGATTAAGCAATTCATCCATCTTTTCCCAACTAAAATTAGTTTTACTATAATAAGCTTGGCGCTTACCACCATCAACATACTTTTTATAGTTTTCAAATATATCTTTTAAGTAATGACCTATCTGACCATGATCTGGAGATAACCATTGAGCTTCTTGTAGTAAGAAATCATTAGCTGCACTAGGATGAACATTTTTAAGTTCACCTCCGATCATAGAAGTAAATTCTGGTTTAAGAAAATCTGTATGACCTGACCATCCTGTGGTTAGAATTGGTTTTTGGCTAAGACTAAATTCAAGTAATGGGCGACCAAAACCTTCACCTTTAGTAAAACTAACCATGGCTTTTACTTTAGAATGGTTATAAATCGAATTCATTTCTTCATCTGTAAATTCACCATGCAACAAATAAACATTAGGTAGATCATTTGAGTTTACTGATTTACGGATAAGAGTTATCTTTTTAGTAATTTCTTCTCTATCCATATAAGAAGATCCTACTTGGGATGTTTTTAAGATAAGTGCAGGTTTTTTAGATTTATTCTTAAAGGTTTCATAAAATGCCTTAATCAACAAACCTACATTTTTTCTATCTTCTCCTAAATCTCCATTAATCCAATGACCAACAAACAAATAAGCAAATTGTTCTGGGATGTCAAAATTAATTAGGCAAGGAGTATTAGTAGGTTTATAGATATCTAAATTAGCACCTTCAAATACTACTTCTACTGGGGTTTCTAATTTAATAGTTCCTTCATTTTGGTTAGTTTGTTTATTAACTTTTTCAAATGAAGACTCAACAAATCCTTTTTTAGCATGTTCTGAGGATACTAATAATAGATTCATTCTGTTTGCTCCTTCAATAAAATTAGCAGGAACAACTGTAGTTTCAATACCCGCTGTTACACCAATGTTATATTTTCCAACAGGTTGAAATTCATTAGGTACACTAATTTGCATCCAAATTTCAGGCTGTTTAGGAAGTTGATTATTAGGAAGAACTAAATCTAACAAATTACTCCACTCAGGATTATCTTTACAAAACCCAAACGGTGTATTACCCCAACGTTGAGACATTAATCTAACATTGTATTTATCAGATTTTATAATTGATTTGATTAGGTCTCTAGAACGAGCACCATACCCCGAGTAAGTATCAAACGGAGAACTAATTACGAATAACGGTTTCATTAATATAACAGATTGTGTGTGTTTACTTTATCTTCTACTTTATTTACATTGATAAATTCAAATTTTTCTCTTGGAGTCCAAGTTTCAAATAGTTCATCAATAGCTTCAATTACTCTTTTTCCTTGAATTTCACCAGTAAATCCGGCTTCCTCACTAATAGCCCATTCACGTCCTTTAAGTCCTAAAGCTTTACGTTCTTTACGAGTCATATTATACAACTTAAATAACTGCTCAGCGGCATCTTCAGGATTACACCTATCATCCCAAATATAAGGAGTTTGAGGTGAACCTTGAATTGAACGGTTTGTTGGGTATACTGGGAAGGCCCATTCACCATGTTCTTTATATTTACCTGTATGGTTTGAGGGTACTTCAGGTGATGGAGTAAACCATTTGCCGTTTTCATCAACAAATCTCATCTGATCCTGCATACCACCAGTTACGTTAGCGATAACAGGAGTACCTGCTAAAATGGCTTCAGTTAAACTTAATCCCCAACCTTCGTTTGATGTCAATAAGATTTGAGCATCGGCTGTATTATAAAGGAGATTTAAGCTTTTAGGATCTAACTTATTAGTTGAAAAGAAAACATTATGATGAGACTCATTTAAAAGCAATTCTCTAACAGCTATTAGATCAGTACCGTGCTCACTTACTAATTCAGTATGGAGAACAAAAGCACATTTTGCTGCTTTTTCTTTAGGCAACTTATCTAAAAAGTAACGATATGCTAAGAGAGTATCTGGGATTTGTTTGCGACGAATGTTTCTTGAATTAAAAAATAAAACAAAATCCATTTCTTTACCACCAAACATTTTTTCCTTAAAATCAATCAATTCAGAATCGCTATCATTTATAGGATGATAAATTTCATGGTTTAATCCGTGAGGAATATATTTAAATAATTTGTTTTTAGCTTTATCACCTAAAACAATTTGATTAATATTTACTGTTTGTTTCGAAATACCCATCAACAAATCACAGGCCTCATAATATGCTTTATTATAGAGAGGAGCGGGGTAATCATCCCAAATATTCAAATATACAATAGGAATTTCTTTACGGATTTCATTTTCAATAGCAAATAACCAGGTAAAATAACGTGGATCTGTAATCAACATAATTGCATCCGGTTTCTCCAGTTCAATTAATTGTCTAATTAAAAATGGGTTTCCATATCCACTTACAGGATATAAAATAACTGAGCTATCTTTTAAGCCCGTATTTTGGTTAGTGTCTTCTGAAAGATCAAAACGTTTTCCTTCATCTGGGTGCTTTACGGCTCCTCCGACATTAACCCAATTAAAATGTTGAGACGTATGGATAACTATTTCTCTACCAACTGTTGCTACTCCTGAGTGGACTCTAATGTCATCTGTGATTAGCATGATTTTCTTTCTCTTTTCAGGAGAAAGGTAAGCAAAACTTGAATTCATTTAATTTTTAATTATTTGTTAAGATCTAAATCTGTGTGGCCATGAACTTTCTTACGAAAATCTTCATCGGTAAGATACAAATGAATAGTACGGTCAGCAAGCTTTTGTAAAGAAAACTTATACTTTACACACGAAATTTTAAACTCTTCAAATAACTCACTCTGTACTTTTACAGAGGTCAAGGTCATATCTTTCTTTGTCATAATCTTTATTATTATTTATTTGATATACATATATTCAGATTCAGGAAGAAACCCCTACATGACACAAATCCTTTTTATCTTTAAAAGGACAAAAAGTACAATTAAATTTACTTGGATTTGGAACAAACATTTCTTCTTTAAATTTACCCTCAGAGGTAAACACTTCTCCTATAAACTCATTCATTGCTTTTTCGGCACGACTCATTTTAATTTTACCAGAAGCCGGTTTAAATAATTGAATACGAGGAATAACATATTCTTCACTTTCAAATAATTTACGTTTTACAATAAAGAATTCAATATCAATATTGTCTACTGGGAAGTTATGTTGTTCGGCAAAGAATTTTTTATAAAGAATTAATTGGAATTGTTTATCCTCATTTTTCTTTTCTTTATCCTGCCACCCACGAGTAGATGTTTTAATGTCTATAATTTTAATTGTATTGGTTGGTTCGTGGTATAACACAACATCGAGATAACCGCGATATAATACGTTTTTATACGCGCTATTAGGCGATATAAGCAACGGCAGTTCGCATTTTACCAAATGCCATCCCTTCTTAGAAAAATATTGATTACGTTTCTTTTTAAAATATTTTAATATTTCAACCCCATCATCAAAAAACTCTTTCATCTCTACTGGATCTGAGAAATGGACATTTTTATTAGATTTATAATCTTTTAAATAGGTTTTTCTAAAACGCTCTTCAAAGTATGATTCTAGATCCATTCTATCAGCTTCTGCTCCACTTTTTTCATACATTACATCTAAGTAATTTTGAATTGTTTCGTGAATTGCTGTTCCAAATGTCATGTGAATAGATGACTCACTAGTATAATGACCGTCTCTGTATTGGAGAGCCCATTTTTGAGGGCAACTCCTATACATTGATAGTTGAGAGTAGGAAATAGCCTTTTCATAAGCGTAATTTACTTCACGCTTTGATTTTTTAAGAATTTCCTTAATTAGGGATGGTATTTTTTTCTTAGCCAAAACTTTATTTTTTCCACTTACCTCTAATTACTAACATAGCAATAATGCCATAGTTAGCAATATCAAGAAAGCTATCAATCATTGGCTCATTAGTAACGTAATTTCTACCTTTACGTTTTAACAGATTTTTTAAACGGTTGATTTTATCATTAACACGAAGCCAAATACCTGTTAAAGATAAATTTACATCTTCTGGGTCTTCTAGGTTTGAGCCCAAAGCAATATTTGAAAGGCCATAATCCATCATTTTTCTAGCAAACAAAATATATTGTTCCTCTTGGGTTTCTTTCCAAGCTTGAGCTAATGTTGGGTATGTTTTTTCAAAGTCACGAACTGCTTTTTCTTCACCTGTTTGTGAATTGTATAGGGGCATTTCTTCTTCCCTAACAAGAACATTATTGGTAGTTGATGATACCCAAATAGTATTATTTTCTATATTTTTACCAGCCATAACTAATTTATTAAATTTAAAACTTTGCTTCTTTGATTAACTTATCTGTTTGTTTTTCATCTACACCCATATTCCAAAGAATACCTCGTACACCTTCTTCTCTTAAAATATCAATATAATGTTCAGCTTCACCTAAACCACATTCAAAATAGTTGGCTACGTATTCTGCTAATTCTTGTTGGTTTTTCTTAGATTCAGGTTTAATGTATTTGAGGAAGAGTTTCTTTTTTGGTAACATGGTTCGGTAGATGGTGTAAACTTTTTCTTTTTCGGTTAATGGTAATTTTTGAGCAATATTTGCGATATCTATATATCCGTTATACATACTCACAAACCGATGAACCATGTAAGGATTGAACGAAGATTGTTGATCTTCCGTGAAAGATTTCCAGTCTTTTTTCTCAAAGGTAATTTGATTAAGCCAATCCCAAAGCGTCATTACTTGTATTCTTCTCTAAGTTCTTTAGGCAAAGTATCTTGACAAATTTCTCCTGTAGCAGGATCAAAAAATACTGGGATTGGAATGATTCCATCTTCAGAAGTGCCTGTAATAAAACGGGATACTTTTCTAAGGATTACTCCTTGCTGCCATACTTTACTATCACCAGAAGGTTCTACTGCTGTAGTTTTAGACAAATCGATGTTTGGTTGTTGAATTTGATCTTTCATTTTTTATTTTCTTTGTAATCTATAATAAAGCCAATTAATACTATAATATTCATACCGAAACTGGCAATGATTTCGTGTATGTCTTGGTAAGCAGTGGTCATTAAATGAAAATGTCCTACTGTCCAAAAAGGTATGGCAAGGTTTTGACTAATCCAAATTACTAAAAACTTTAGGAATTGTTTCACAGTACTTGAGGTTTAGCTAATTCAATTAACTTTGAAATAAGTGCCATTGCATTTATTTCTTTGTCAATACGGAAGTTAGCCTGGTACGAATATTCGTTAAGGTATATTGCCACCATTCCTTCGGACCCAGGAGCATAGATAGAAGCGTTATCATAAAGGTAACGATAAAGTTCTTCAAAATCTTGAATATTTGCATTTGCTACAATTTGTCTAATGTTAATCCAATTTGGTTTCTTTTGAGTAAGTTCTTTTAGAACTTGTGTCATGTAATTAGATGATACAATTACTGATTTATCAAGTTTAAGTTCCCCATCCTGGTTTGCCAATTGAGCTGTGTTAAGCATTTTACGCAAATCGGGATAAAATTGAGTAACTAAGATTTTAATATCATCAATTTCATATGATACCTCTTCTTTCTCTAAAATATTAGCTATATGTTTAGCAATTTCTTGTTTTGAAGGAGGTATAATTTTCAGGACCTGGCATCTTGATTGAAGTGGGTCAATGATACGTTCCACATAGTTACATGTTAAAATAAAACGAGTACTACGTGAGAACGTTTCAATGACGTTTCGAAGAGATGCCTGCGCCTGGATAGTGAGGAAATCGGCTTCGTCTAGAATGACTACTTTGAGAGGTGAGAACGAAGCTGCTGAAGCAAACCCTGACACCTTATCCCTAATCGTTTCAATTCCTCTTTCGTCTGAGGCATTGATATAGAGATATTCACAATCAATGTTATTAACAATGAGCTTAGCAAGAGTAGTTTTACCGGTACCAGCAGGTCCATAGAATATTAGGTTTTGAATATCGTTCTGTGATAAATATTTAGAAACCGTAGTTTTAATGTTTTCATTACCTACGTAATTTTCTAAAGTATCACTGCGATATTTTTCAACCCATAAAGTATGTTCTTTAATTCTCATATTCTCCGTAAATGTTAAATCGTTTAGGTGGTTCTGGTTTGATTTCTACCTCTTCGGTGCGTATAACATACAATTTTCCTTGCAAAGGGGCAAGTCTAAATTCTGCTTTTTCACCTGTTTTTCCGAACCAAGCCTCTAAAACTTCAGTAATAGAGTTATAAACAATTTTATCTCCTACTAAAGTCCAACGATCACCCGGGGGAACTCGTGTGGCAATTACTTCAAGAAATTCTTGTGTTTCTGTTTTCATAACTTAATTTGTTGGGTCAAGTACGGCAGTAGGTCCTCATATCTCCAATTAATAGTTCCTCTATCAGGAGTTTGGAGACCAACGTACAATCTATTTGTACCGGGGACAAAATAGAAATCTTTAACTTTATAAACTGCTTCTTTTATAATAAGAGATTTTCCTATGAGGCCTACTGCGTCTTGCATACTAATTTTTTAGAACATACCACCCATACCACCCATTGGATCAGAATCATTCTTATCTTCTGGGTCGTCTACAACTACACACTCCGTTAACAAAATGGTTCCTGCTACTGAAGCTGCGTTTTCAAGGGCAGTACGAGTTACTTTTGCTGGATCGATGATACCTGCTTCTTTCATATTGACAATTTGTTCGGTTTTGATATTCATGCCTAACCAAGTATCCTCTTCATAAACTCCTAAATCACTGATTTTGTTTTTAAAACCAAAAATATCTTGATCTCCATAACCAGCGTTTTTAAGAATAGTTTCAAATGGTTTACCACATGCTTCAAATACAATACGAGACCCGATTTCAGTATTTTCTAATACTTCACGAGCATGAAGCAAAGCAGCACCACCCCCAGGTACAATACCTTCTTCAATAGCAGCTTTTGTTGCATGAAGGGCATCATCTACACGATCCTTTTTTTCCTTCATTTCGGTTTCAGTCATTCCACCGACATGAATAATAGCTACTCCGCCGACGAATTTCGCGAGCCTTTCTTGGAGTTTTTCTTGTTCGAAAGCGGATGTTGCTTTTTCGATCTGTCCTTGGATTTCCTGAATGCGTGTTTGAATTGATTCAGGTTCTCCTCTTCCATCGACAATTGTTGTTTCATCTTTTGTTACTGTAACGATTCGTGACTGGCCGAACCAATCCCAAGAGAATTTATCTAATTTCATTCCCTTTTGTTCACTAAATACTTGACCACCAGTCATAATGGCCATATCCTCTAACAACAACTTACGACGATCACCAAAGTCAGGAGCTTTAACAGCTGCAACTTTAATAATACCTCGTACTTTGTTTACAATAAGAGTTGCCAACGCTTCATTATCAATATCTTCAGCAACAATCAAAAGTGATTTGTTCTGGTTAGATACTGCTTCAAGAATTGGGAGCAACTCTTTTACTTGAGTAAACTTTTTATCTGCAATCAAGATAAGAGTATCCTCAAGCGTACAAGTCATTGAGCTATTGTCAGTAACAAAATAGTGTGATTTGTAACCACGGTCAAACTGCATGCCTTCTACAGTTTCAAGGTAAGTATCACCTGATTTTGATTCTTCAATAAACACAACTCCTTCACGTCCTACTTTGTTCATTGCGGTTGCAATCAACTTACCTACTTCAGGGTCGTTATTGGCTGAAATGGTTGCAATTTGTTCAAGTTGTTCCTCTGATGAGATATCTTCAGCGTTGTTGCGAATTGATTTAACTACTTGTTTTACAGCAGTATCAATTCCACGCTTAATTTCTACAGCATTAGCACCATTGTTAAGGTGAGTAAGACCTGCTTTTACCATCTCACGAGCCAACAAAGTAGAAGTTGTAGTACCATCACCAGCACCGTCCGCTGTTTTAATAGCAGCTTGTTTTACCATTGATGCTCCTACTTCCTCTACATTGTTGCTCAATGAAATGCTCTTAGCAACCGTTACACCATCTTTAGTGCTTTGAGGATAACCTTGGTTATTTGCGATAACCACATTTCGTCCATTAGGACCAAGCGTAGCAACTACTGCATCCGCTAATTTATCAATACCAGCAACAAGTTGTTTTCGTGCTTCAGGACCAAATTCTATTACTTTACTCATTATTTATTTACTTTAGCTAAAACATCATTTTCTTTACCAATAAAATACTCCTGACCTTCATAGTCAAAACGAGTAAATCCGAGAGCTGGTAGAACTACTAAATCTCCTTCTTTAAGGATAGTTTTTACAAAACCAATTCCCATTACTTCACAACCAGGTCCAACTGAGACCACTTCTGCTAGTTTATTTTTTTCACTAGCAAGATCAGGTACTACAATATTACCATACATTTTTTCCTCTTGATCTGAGGGTTTAACGATAACTGCGTTAAATAGAGCTTCTAAATTCATATTCCGATATTAGTTAATTGTTCGATTTCTTTTTTAAGTTGATTATAAGTTTCGATATATTCTTTGACTGACGAATATTCTTCTTTAAGGTTAAGTTTACTCTTAGCAACGCATTCTAGGGCTTTTCCAAAATGAGAATAGTGTCCTACAGGTTTTTCATAATCTTTACCTTTACTTCCTGCTTCAAGATTATCAGCATTTGGAGTAATTACTTCATACACAGTGTAGCAGTAAGCATCTTTACCAATGTAAAATGGCTCTAGGAGTGAATCTTTGATAATTGTCATAACTTTATATTTGACGTGAATATACGAACTTTATTTGATAAAACCAAGCTTTAGGGAGCTTTTTATTATTTAATTTTAATTGTTTTTGGTTTAGCTTCTTCAGCATAAGGAATTTTAATTCCTAATAAACCATTCTCCATCATTGCCTCTGCCTTTGATAAATCAAATTTGGAAGCGATTTTATAACCTAAATTAAATGAACGTTTAGCTACACCCTTATGAATGTAGGTACGATCTTCATACTCTTTTACTTCTTTATTGTATGAAATTTTAAGAATATCCCCTTCGATGTCTAAACTAACATCTTCTTTAGATAAACCAGTACATGCTACTTCAAAATGAAGTCCATATTTGGTTTCAAAAATATCTACAGGGTGGGAAATTTTGGCTTCAGTAGCCGGTTGGAAGTCTAGTTCAGACTTGAAGAAATCTCTAAATAGGAGATCAAATGGTGAGACGTGTCTCTCAAAAAATAATGTACTCATATCATTTTAAAATTTGTGTTGTCCTAGGATCAACGGGTTAAACTTAACAAAACTTGCTCCCTAAAGTTGTGGTTTTGTCTATTATACATATAGTGGTTCTTTTTCCATTATCAAAGTTCCCATAGGATTTTCAGTATTTCCTCCTAATTCTATTTTATAACCTAAATTTAAAAACCTTTTTATGACATTCCAAATTTTCTTCCCTTCTTCATTCAAATGATACTCTATTATAAAAACTCGAATATTTCTTAAAAAATCATCAGATACAGATTCTATAAAGTCATATTCAGATCCTTCAATATCACATTTAACAATAGTTGGTAGGAGTAGATTGTTTTCTTTAACAAAATCTTCTAAATTAATACATTCTACTTCAATTGGGATACCATTAGTATTGTATAAACTATTACACACTGAATGGGGTTGTAGGTAAAATGTTTTTATTTCGTTATTATTAGAAATAGCTTTGGGGAAAATAGCAATATTAGAATCCCAAGCAAAGGTTTTTTGAAGACAATCTACATTAAATGGGGTAGGTTCAAAAGCATATACTTGTTTTACTCCATTATATAAAGCCCACATAGAATAAACTCCAACATTAGCACCTAAATCATAGACAATATCTTCAGGATAGTATTTAGTTTTAAAATCATCTTTATGGACTAACTGTTCCCAAGAACCAAATGATATTTCTTTTTCATTAGAGAAAAATTGAAATTTTTTATCTTCTTTTTTATA
>Ga0222714_10006184_pt1 | contig 11233 bp, 17 predicted proteins | sample C33_3DmetaG_FD_165048 | JGI IMG/M metagenome (GOLD analysis project Ga0222714, IMG submission 165048) | Estuarine water microbial communities from San Francisco Bay, California, United States - C33_3D | ecosystem: Environmental > Aquatic > Marine > Unclassified | place: USA: California... | reverse complement strand
GGACAAGACAGTGAGATGGACACATGATGAAGTGAGATGAAGTGAGATGGACACATGATGGAGTGAGATGGAGTGAGATGAAGTAATATGGAGTATTCTTAACTTTTGGACAAAAAAAGTCCCACTGGAAAGTGGGACAGTTCTTCTCTGGTACTTCGCTTAATGGTTTGAGTTTTCAAACTCACGTTTAAGGTCTTCTAGTGATTTATGGTATTCGATAAGTCGTTTCAAATGCTCTTCTGATACATGCAAAACAGTCTTTCCATCCTCTGATCTTTGTTCACCTAACAATAATTTCCCTTCATAGAAGTTCACAATTTCATCCTTAGACCACCCTAAATCTTTTTCCAGTTCCGGGTATTTCGAAAATAGTTCTTCGAGTTTTAGAAAGTTCATGTCGTTATTTTCTTGAGTCGTATCCAAAGGTATGGAATTATGTTGGTTATCTACTGAATTTTTGACTGAAAAAAAAGCATCTGTCATAGATGTAACCTTTTGATTTATAGTATATTTCTGTCGATATTTACTTCGGTCACGAACTTGAGAAGTTTAATAAAGCTTTCTTCGGTTATCATGGCTTTATTCTCCTTGCCACTAACAAAACCAACCAAAAGTCCTGATCTAAAGAATATGCCCACTTTCGTTGCCGTCCAACCGAGCTTTATGGCTTGAGGGTAGAGTTCAAGCAGTTCGGTTGGGGAATATAATCGAATAGCACACATATTAGATGGTTCAGGAGTTTATCTATATACTATAGATAGTACAAAAAAAACGCCGTTTGGTTGCGTTTTATTTAGTGAATCGTCACATATTTTGCTTGTTCGTACCGCTTTTAACAATTATTTGTGATTCTAAACCGTACAATTAACCGCTTTTTTCAACGAAAAGCAGGTACGTGTCCCCCCCCTGTACCCCCCTTAGGTTGTCGTCCACCGCTTTTTGTGATCGGAACTTTGAAGAAAACAAGGTTAGATGAAGATCAAAGGTGGCATATTAATCACTCCAAAAGACATCATGCTGATCACAGGAATCAACTGTGAACGCACGGCTCAAAAGGAGCATTTAGCTATCCGAGACACATTGGGAATCATCACAAAACGCTTAACCATAAAGCAGTACTGTGAATACTGGCAAATGGATTACGCCGAGTTGATCGACTTCCTACATCACAACCGCTAAAATTCAGAGCCATGAGAATAGATAAATCAGACATCAATGTTTTTCTGTCCCTCTGGATCAAAAGTGACCCGGAATTATGGGGCGAATTGAGAGACATACAGATCAAGATTCTGCTCCAAAGAATTGTAAAGGAAAAGTCCTTTGCGGAATTAGCGGAAGAATACAACGTGGAAGAATCAAAACTTCGGGAGATTTTCCAGGTCATTGTTAAACGAATTGAGTTGTCGTTGGGCCATGAAGTTGCCTACCACCTTGAGAAGATGAATCGACTATTGGACAGGCGACCAGTCATGAGAATAGAGTGTGATTTCAATCGAATCTTCCTGAATTGAGCGACTAATTGCGACTAATTACGACTAATTACGACTCATTGCGATTGATCCCGACTGATTGCGGAAAGCAAGCGATTCAACCTTCTGAAATTTGTAGAAACAAAAGATAAAAAAGTCATGGAAGCATTACTGATCATTAACTCAATCCTTGTAGCAGTTTGCCTGTACTTCATCAAGGATTTTCATGGAGACTTCAAGGAAGTAGCCAAGAAGGTAGGAAAGCTAAAAGACAAGGTTAACAGAATCTCATTGAAGCTGAACGACCATGTAAACGTGGTAAAAAAAAAGTTGAAGGGTATCAAGAAATAGGACATGAAAGTCATTAAATACATAGCAATTGGTCTCGGCTCGTTCTTAGGTCTCAGATACTTAATAGGATTAAACCGGGCAAAAGACAAAATCAATATCAACGTCTCTGGACAAAAGGATAGTATCACGACACAGGGGATAACCTTATTGGTAAAGTATAACATTCAGAACCCCACAAGAGCTAAGTTAAAACTGACACCGCCATTAATCAAATTATCAGTAAACGGAAAGCTTATCGCCAGTAGCGCAATGCAAAGTGTCGAAATTCCACAAAATGTAAAAGATCAAAGTGGAAGAATCATTATTGAAGCCTTTAAAGAAACAGGCATTATCACAACAAAAATCCTGGTCCCCTGGCTTGCAATAGCCACAATAAGCCCAACGCTGGTAACACGATTACAAAGCACTGACCCAAAAGACAAAATCAAGATCGAGATCGAGACCATTTCTCAGGTATATACCCTTGCAGGCGATTACCCATACGAAGATGTAACAACCATTGAATTATGACATGCATGATGCCTGAAGCAAAAAGATAAACAGGATGAAGACTGGAAGAAGACATATCGAAAACGGTAAACAGTACACCAACCTGTTTCCAAAACCCAAGGGTGAAACAAAAGTCGTTAAAAAGTACGCCAACCTGGAGGATACCCTTGAGTTAATGAGGCATATCACGGAAAGTACTTTAGAGGACACCGAGAAGATTGCCGATTTACTCAAAGCCCCAACCGAAGATCAGACTTGCTCAAACATTTGGCACTTCTGTTTTAATCACTTGCAATACACAAAAGATGAAATGGGCAAAGAGCAAGTGAGACGTCCCTCAAGAACATGGCGGGATCGCAAGCAGGGTGTAGACTGTGATTGTATGAGTGTTTTCATCGGATCAATACTCACCAATTTGGGAATTCCATTTTCGTTCAGACTGACCCAATACCATTCCCCGGAGTTTGAACACGTGTACCCAATAGCCCACACAAAGAACGGAGTAATAATCATGGATGCAGTAGTTCACGAGTTCAATCGAGAAGTAAGGTATTCCGCAAAAAAAGACATCAGAATGGAACTACAATTTTTAAATGGTTTCGATGATGAAGAATTCGACCAGTATGAAGAGTTGGATGAGATCATCGACAACGACTATCCGATGGATGCGCAAGGCTTGATAGTTGCGGATGAAGAATTGAATGGTTTGTTTAAAAGCAAAGCCGAACGCAGGGCCAGGAAAGCAGCCAGGAAGAAAAAAAGAGCCGAAAAGAAAGTAGCACGTAAAGAAAAGCGTGCTGAATTCAAAAAGCTCCCTTTCAAAGAAAAGCTGAAAAGAGGTTTGAATGTGATCAACAAGTTCAATCCTGCAACCGCACTTCTTCGTGCAGGGATTTTAGCAAGCATGAAGCTTAACCTGATGAAAGTACCCAGCAAATTGCGTTTTGCGTACTGGTCGGATGCTGAAGCTGCCCGAAACAACATGGACCTTTCAAAATTTCAACAACTCAAGAGGGTTCGGGAGAAGATGGAGAAGATTTTTTTTGGGGCAGGAGGTAAAACCGAAAGTCTGAAAAAGTCAATTCTAACAGGAAAGGGAAATCGGGACCGACGAGTTGTTTTGAATGGATTGGGTGAAATTATCCATCCTGTTTCCGATGAAGACACATTACAAACCATCCTGGGAGATGATCTCTTTTATGATGAACTGGAGGATGTTGATTTCGGAGTGAATGGGTTGGGATCAATTGCAGCCACAGGTGTCGCAGTTACGGCAGCATCAGGTGTGATCGGAACCATCGCAGCGTTGATCAAGAAGATCGGTAGCCTATTCAAGAAAGGAACACCGCAAGCTGAACAGGAAGCAATTCAGGAGAACACCGACAACGAGGAAGAGAAAACAAGAAGATTCAGTTTGAAAAACCTTGTTGCAAAGATTCAGGCAAATTCACCGAGTACTTCTACTGAAGTAGCTACCCGACAAGCAGAAGTTATTCAGGATTATTCAGGTGAAGAAGTAGACTTTCAAGAGTTCGGTGAAGATCCTACTGAGATTCAACGATCAGCATATACCAAAGCAGCAGAACAAGAAGCTCCAAAAGAAAAGAAAGGCATCATTGGTTGGGTAAAAGAACACCCACTTCTAACGGCAGGTATTGCAACGGTTGCAGTTGGTGGGACAATCCTTGTGATCAGAGCAGCGAAGAAAAGCAAAGGTCTATCGGGTGCACCAAAGGCAAAAAAAGTGAAACGCAAAAAGCCGACAACCAAAACCACTGCCAGAAAGTCAACCACTGCACGTAAGCCGAAGCCTAAAAAGAAGCGCAGTACCACCAAAACGGTGAAGCGCAGACGTAAGTCTCCGGTTCGCAAAACAACACGAGTTCAAAAGGTAAAACTCCTTTAATCAGTCCAATGTCAAATTCAAAACAGAATAACGATGAAAAAGAAGAAAAACAGCAAGAATTCAGGCGGAATGCTCGCACGCTATAAGTCTGCCCGAACAAAAGGTAACATTACGGGCACCGGACTAAAATCTCTGGTTGACCTGGTGCTTGGAGCAACGATTGGTGCAGGTATCGGAGCATCAACCGGACGAGCAGCATTGCCAGTTGGCTTGTTACTCATTGCAGGCAGTCACTACTTTGATGAGCAAACGGGTGTGTTACGTGTCGCAGGTGGAGCTGCCATTGCCTACGGAATCGGAAAAGCCATCGAGAATCAGAATATCGCAGCAGCGAATTCGGTAAATGGCTTTACTCTGGCAGGTGAAACCACGAAAGCCAAAACACGATTGAGTCAATTCAAAGACGAAATTCTAACTGCATTTTACCTGAATAAAGTGTTCAAGAAGAAAGCTGAAGAATCTCCCGCTTTTGAGGATGGTGGGGCTGTTGGATCAATCGACCTGAGTGCATTGGATGTATTCGAGCAAAACAATCGAAGTGAAGCAATTGAGTATAGTTTAAGTCAGCAAGATGATGAAGACTACTCTGAAATTTCGGTAGGCTTCGATCAACCTGAATACGCATATGCAACGTATGATGATGTTGATTTAACCAACATCTAAGATCAATTCACTTAAAGTTTAATCTCCCAATCGGGAATAAAATCACAAATTATGACAGACGAGATCATGAATAGCGAATACAACAACATAGGTGAGTTGTTTGGTATTGGCGAGCTGGAAAGAGCAACCCAAGGGATGTCACCAGTAAAGAAAGCAATGTTCATTAAGAAGGTTGCAGGACAAGTACAAGGATCGAGAAGATCCAGGGCGGAAATGGAGAAGTTCTTCAAGCAGCTTCCCAACCACGTAAAAGGTGAGTTATTGAAAGGAGGCGTGAGGCTTGCAGATTACACGATCTACTCCACAAAGCAGATCACTTCCAAAACCATTAAAATGTTTGAACCCCAAGACGACAAGGAAGTGGGCATCCGAAACATTTCGAATGCGAAGCTGCCAAAGAACATGGTTTTCCTGGTAAGTGGTATCATTCTTTTGACTGGAAGAGCCTCTGACCCAAACAACAAAGAAGCATTGAAGGCAATCGACTTCAAAAGCGTTACCACCATCCCTGCTGTTTGTAACGGTGAGTTCAGTTTGAAAGCCAACCGCAAGCAAATCGTTCCGGAGAATCAGTCGATTAGACGATTCGCAACCGACAACGATGCAACCGTTCCATTGGGTTACTACAAGTTGGATAACCCAAGATTAATCCGGGATGAGGAACTAATTGAGTTTACCGTTGAGTTAGGTACTCAATTGGGTATCCAGGCAGGGCAATACATCTATGTTGGGTTAGATGGAACCGGAACCACTCCTTGATTCCTTGCCAAGATAGCTTACGGACTGTGGCTAGTACCCTCCGGTCACAGTTCCGATAGGCTTTAAAAGCAATTCATTCACAGTCTAAAATTCAAGTAAAATGAGTTACAAACATAACATCATCAAGGAACGCTTCGACTTAAAAATCACCTCCGCAAACGAGGTTTTTAAAGGCGAGTTCGAGTTGGATAAAAACGCCCATTTCCTTATTGGAATTACGATTACCTCTGATAGAGATAATCTGGTATTCTACCGTGGAACGCAAAAAATCCAATTCAACGACAGCGAATTATTTCCGGAAGGGTTTGAAAGCAGAATGCTCATGGCAGGTTTGAACGTTTCACCCAACCACCGTATGGTTGAAGTTGGAATCATTGAGGCAGGAAACGGAAAGTTGGAGGTTTGGTTTAAAGACACCGATCACCCAAATACCCTATTCACTCCTTATCGAGTGACATTCTACACATTCTCCCAAGTAACCAAAGAAGAGGATTGCTAACCATGATTAAGCGCATAGTACATATCGAGCAAATCAAAGTCCAAGGTGAAAAAAGACAGTTTCAAATTAAACTGCCCATGAACGCTAAAAGACTCTTGCAGATTCATACCACAGCTAATGCGGTGAATCCTGATATTAAGAAGCGCACCCTGGTGTTTTCTCCGGATGCAGGTTGGTTATGGCTTAGAATATCGGAGTTAAGAGACGTTTTCTTTACCGAAGTAGTCAAAGTACCTATCCAAAATTACAATCAAACGATTGAATCCCACCAACCAGTGGATGATTTTAGACAAGGTACATTTTGGACACAGGGAAAACAAGAAGAATTCTACGATATCACAGCCGACCTCGACACCAATCTACTTGAAGGATATTATGTGGATCGCCTGCTTGCTTCAGAACAAGCTGTGGGTCTGGAAAAGCCATTCATTCCCCCTAGTGGACTCAATGAATATGAGCTAAGAATCTATTTAACAATTGAGCTATGACAGAAGGGCTAGCCATAGAAATTGCGGGGCAAATGATGCAGGAACAAGGCATTGGAGATCAATATATCTTCCGATACCGACACTTCCAGCTTTCACCACTAGGTAAGGTCGAAATGAAAGGGCACAATGAGCTTATCATTTTAATCCGCCCGGATGATCTTCTCGAAGCCTATTCAAAGGCAGGGATTTATAATGTGCAAGACGAAAGAATCAACGAAATGCAATACCTCCACAGAGGAGTTGTCACCATGATCAATCAATCCGATAAACAACACTTACAGGTTAAAGTTCTGCAAGTCATTCCAAAGTTAAATACCCTAAGAAATGGAAGAGTTCAATAACAGAAGAAAAAAGCCGACTGGTAACGTTTTTACGGAAAACTACAACCATCAAAGAATTGAGCGATTGAAAAGTATCATCAAAGACTTTCATCATCAAGGTAAACAGAAACGCTATTGTGTTTTGGTAGATGGTGAGATGGTGGTTTCCATAAATGCAGACTATCGCAATTTCGATAACTATAAACGCTATATGTTGGGACACACCCAGAACATTGAAATCAGAATGTTCTTTGGACAATCACCCAATTTTAACCGACACATTTTCCATACGGGCGCGCAGGGTTTGAATGGCGCACCTCAAAAAGAAGTGCAAGATCAAATCAAAGAAGCATTGGAAAAGCAGCGACTGGAAACAGAAATAGCAGCGCTGCAAAAAGAGCTAAGGCGAAAAAACAAGAAGCTAAAACAGTTCAAGGCACTTCAGGCAGAATTGGATGAGAAGAAAATTGACATCAAAGAACTGATCGCAAAAGGATTGGAGCTTTACGGACAGTACAACGCTTTGAAAGGAGGTCAAATCCCAAGTGGAACAGTCCAGGGTACACCTCAGGCAGAGGTAGAAGTTGAAGCTGAACCAGAAACAAAAGCAGATCGGCACTACGCTAAAATGAAACAACAATACAGTGAAAAGGAACTCGAAAAAGCGCTAAAGACGTGGCAGATTTTTACCACCTATCCAAGCCTTAGAAAGGAGTTTTCAGAATTAGTAAATCAAAAAATCAATAATCATGGAGAAGCATAAGTTCACAATCAGCATCTCTGGAAGCAAAAAAGAAGCGACCGAGAAAGTAAATGGACTGGCAGTATTAGCAGCCCATTTGTCCGCAGACACAATCAAAGCACTGGCCAAAGTTGCTAAATCCGATCCTGTCAAAGTAGAACTCGCAAAACACTACCTGGGAGTTTCCTAAAACTAAAATCCGATGAACAGCGAAGTGATGATACCGCACAATGCCAATTATCCGACAACACAGGTTGTTTTGGATCAGCAGAAGCGTACGTGGTGGAACAGTTTGACCGATAAGCAACGTCAGGTAATCGTTTCGTTCTCCATCATTTTAGGTATTTCCATAGTGGCTCTAATTGCAATCAAGTTCGCTTCCAATCAGGTTCGTGAAGTCATTGCCAACAAAGAAGAAAACAACAGCTTCGGAGATGACAAACACGCTACTTGGGCAAAACAGCTCAAAATGGCTTTTGACAATGATGGTTGGTGGGGAACGGATGAAAATGCCATTCGACAAGTATTGAGAGCGATTCCCACCCAGGAGGATTTTGGTAAAGTACAAGCCTCGTATCGAAAGCTATACAAAGGAAGCAATCTGATTGAGGATATGACAGATGAATTAAAATCAACTGAATACAATGAAATGCTTGCCATTCTCGGATCCAAGCCACAAAAAGCCAAAGATGCCAAAGCGGGAACAATTTACGATCCACATGGTTGGGCGAAGCGATTATACAACGCAATGAGCATTTACTACATGGGTTTCATACCGGGAACGGATGAAGATGCAATCATAGCAGTTTTTTCAGAAATGCCTACACAAAGAGCATTCAAAGAAACGGCACAGGTCTATGAATCAATGTACGGGGCGACACTGGAGGGAGATTTGGATGGAGATTTAGACTGGTCAATGGACTGGAGAGGTATTGTGGGCAAAAAGCCAAAGTCCTAATAATCAACAAAAATCAAGACGATGGAAAAGAAAACGAAATACATACTGATAGGTCTGGGCGTTGTTGCAGTGGGAGCCGGAGCATACGTTTACTACCAGATCCAAAAGAAGAAACGAGATAATGCACAAAGGGAGTTTGAGCAGGCGGTAAATACCAACTCTGTTGCCCTACCTGGTCCGACTTCTTCTTACACACCTTACCGATCAAGTTCCTCCGGAAGTTCATCAAGTGGCTTTCCATTGAAGAAAGGCAGCCGAGGTACACTTGTGACCAATCTTCAAAATGCACTTATCAAGAAATACGGAAGAGCCATTTTACCGAAGTATGGTGCAGATGGAGCTTTTGGAAGCGAAACTCAAAATGCACTTGTATCGAGGGACTTCCAACGGTAATTGATGAAGATGCTTTTACCAAAATTGTTTTAGGAGGTGGTACTTCTTCAAGCAGTTCGACAAGTCAATCAAGTACGACGCAATCTGCCTCTACGATTTCATACCATATTCACACAGCAATCAAGCAGGGTAACTTTTCCTATGCCCTGAAGTACCTCAAAAAGATTGGATCAGTAAGCAAGTACACAGCCGTAAATACCATATTCAAGAAAAAGAAAATCGGTTGGGTAAGTAAAACACTTGTTACCGCATTGTTGGATGCCTTTACGAGCGCATCAGAGAAGAAATCTCTTAACCAGGAGTTCTATCGCATGGGACTAAAATACGATGGTTCGAAGTGGTCATTGTCTGGTCTTTCAGGAATTGTTGACCGATTGGTAACCATAGAACCAACAAGAGTATGGGATGAAAGCGGAAGAAGCCTCAATGTTCCCAAAGCGACAATTCTTGGAGAATACTTGAATGCCAGTAATGGGGTTACCGAATTTGAAACGATTGATCAGAAGCGATTGTTTGTGGGTACAAAGTCGATTCGCTACCAGTAAAAAATTATTCACCATGACTAAAAAAGTTCAAAAATGGGTTGTTATCGGCGCATTTACCCTTGTGGTTGGATTAATAGTCGCAAATAAAGTAAAAATGAAAAAGCAAGCATCATTATTAGAAAAGCTAATCCCATTTGTAGAACAATGGGAAGGGGGATTATCGAGAAAAACATCGGACACAGCTTCGAGTCATCCTGCTCCATGGGTCTATAATGGAGAGTCAGGATGGCACACCAATAAAGGTGTCACATATTCTACCTTTGTTTCACTCGCCTCTCAGATCGGATACGCAATCACTCCGGAGAATTTTTTCAATATGTCCAATGATTTATGGATTAAAATCCTAAAAGTAGGCTTCATGGCTCCTTATCCTTTGGAGCGGATCAATCACCTACCAAGGATTCAGGCTGTAATCATTACATGGGCATGGGGGTCAGGTCTGAGTGGTTCGGAAAGAAGACTAGCCAATTTCCAACGTGAAGAGATGGGTATCAAGGATAGCAATATCACGAAAGCGGAAATCGTGGAGAATTTCCGAAATATGATTACCCGATCAACTGAACTTATGTGGTTTTATAAGCTCTGTGCTCGTAGGGCTTCGGACTTTAAAAAGATGTCCACCTATGCTTTTAACGGTCGAGGCTGGCTTCGCAGACTGTCTGATTTTAAACGAACATTTGAATAAGCGATGAAATACATTTTTAAACGACGGAAAATGGATTACCCCAGGCTGACATTCCGCTTATCTGTGATCGGCTTTGTCGGAAGTCTTGGATTCTACTTCGGAGTGCTACGGGAAGTGTACTCTGATCAGAACACTCAGCAGGTTATTGAAAACCTCGAAACCGAAAATTCAAAACTCAAATCACACGTCGAAATTCTAATCAAACGGGTGAACGATTGTAAGGACGATGAATAAGCAAGAGCGAAATATCATTTCCGCATTGGAGCGTTCTTTTGTAAAGAAGATCCAGAAAGCGTTGGAGTTGGGCGAAAAAATGAATCGTCGGGCTACTGAACGCGTTGCAAAGTCCTTTGGGATTCTGGATAAAACAAAGATCAAAGAACTAACCGAGCTTGCCATTGTCAATCGTGCTAGAGAAATCGCACAGGATTCCGCTTCCAATTACGACAAGTATCAGCGAATAGTTGAACTCTACAACAACCAAACAAACCTATCCTTTAGAACCTCACAAAGCGTCTTGCTTCAGCAATATTCAACACCTGCGCCTATTGGTTTTCTAATGGGACTTTATTGTGGTATTGAATCGAATGATAAAAACGTATTTGAACCATCAGCAGGTAATGGACTTTTAACCATTGCAGCGCATCCATCAAAAGTGACAGTCAATGAAATTGATCGTGTTCGGAGAACGAATCTGTTTTCACAGAAATACAAGACTGTACTTGCACAAGATGCTTCAAGGCCTTTTCAAAGGTATATGCGTTTTTTTGATGCCGTGATTACAAACCCACCTTTCGGCAGATTGCAACAAGCCGCCAGTCACGATTCTTTTCTGATCAAAGAGTTAGATCACCACATGGCAATCCTTGCACTTGAGACAATGAGAACAAACGGCAAGGCAGCCATTATCATAGGAGGACATACAACGTGGGATGATCGAGGAAGAATCCAAAAGGGAAAGAATCG
>Ga0222714_10006183_pt1 | contig 11234 bp, 16 predicted proteins | sample C33_3DmetaG_FD_165048 | JGI IMG/M metagenome (GOLD analysis project Ga0222714, IMG submission 165048) | Estuarine water microbial communities from San Francisco Bay, California, United States - C33_3D | ecosystem: Environmental > Aquatic > Marine > Unclassified | place: USA: California... | reverse complement strand
ATTCATACCCATCCTCAAACTTGGCATCAATGGGTGTAGGTATTACGGATTTGGCTCGGGCATTATAACATTGCTTCTTCCACCACTCAATGGATGATGGTGTAATGGTACGCTTGAGGCGTCGGATCTGGTCTTCGGCATCAAACTTAATGAAGAATGTATTTTGTCGGAGTATATCTGGGCTGGGATTGGAGTCTGGATCAAAATGTGTTGCGGCTAATGATAATATCACCGCACTGGACTTTTTACCCAATGTCTCAACATCAAACATAAACATAATCAGGTACTATATTGAATAGATTGAAGGTAGGCTTGGAATGCTTTACTTCGTGAAAGTAGGAGGTATAGGATATTCATTTAGTAAACCTCTGGAGAATATCTTTAGCCTCGGTATAATTGGTCGATTCTAGTTTAGATTCGATCTGGTCTAGGATCTTTTCATGGTCAATGACAGTCAAAGTCAATTCTGGCTGTAACTTACCAACGAGTGTAATATGTGGACGTTTAAAGTTTACATCAATATTCCAACGATTCATAATCATCTCCATAAAAATAATAATATACTACAATTAAAACATTAAATCAAGGCAGGTTTATGGATTCTCAGGTAATGGAGGAAATGGATCCGCGGGGATTGGTTCATTACCATCAGAAACTTTTATATAACCCGTTATTCCATCAGGCTCATAACCTTCTAGCCATTTCAAATATCTCTGGTAATCTGCATTAAGTGGATCTAATGGAATATTAGCCATATCAGCTAATCTTAAAATACTCCCAATCTTTCCATTTCTACCTTCAATAGGATCTAATATTATCTTATACATTCAAAACTCCTTTTTTAAATAAATTATGAGGATGGCTCTGCATCAGCCACCCAATTAAAACCTGCCATAAAATGATTTCCTAAAGTTACTGGCGATATATAAAACATCGCGGCGGTACCCGATATTGCCGTCGCAAATGCGGCTTCATCACCAAGACCTCCTACTGATCCATTCCAAATGTATCCTCGACCTGCGGTTGAAGAGTTGAGGCCATATAAAGTAACTGTTGGGGGACCCCTCATTGGACCGCCAGGCCACCTTATATGATTATATGTCTGGACTGTGGTTTCACCAGAATTATTTGATTGTATATACATTCCTTCAGTAGTGGATGTCCAAGCATTTGTGCCATATAAGTAACTTTTTTGGTAATATCTTAGGCATAATTCATATTCTGTTTGCCAGGATCTAGTTTGAAAATCAGAAGGTACCAGATAAGTCGGAGTAGGACTAGGTAAATTTCCGATGTATTCTAATTGAATGCCAGTTAATTTCATTGTTGCATTTAATGTCGAAACTAAATCAATATTTCCACTGAGTTTGACATTTGATGTACTTTCCCATAATCCAGGTGTCCCTCCCGAAACCGAAGAACTTGCGCCTAAAGACCAATTTACTCTAAGTCCCGTACTTTGATTTATACTCCATGTTTCAGATGTCGGAATAGGAACAGGAATCGAATATCTCACCCACTGATTGGCATATCCATAGACATTTACCCTATATCTAAAAGTGGAGGGAGACGGCGCCTCAAATCTTACGGTGTAAAAACCCGAAAGTGAGGGTTTCATAAAAAAAGACAATAACATATATCTTGTTTGTCCATAGGAATTTCCTATTCCAAGATTTCCAAAGTCCATATCCATGATGTGTCTTCCTTCAATATTTTGAAAGAAATCATAGGAATGTGATGTGCCTATAGATAGACTGCTTAAAGATTTTATTTCTATACAATACGGAAATGTCCTAGTGACCGGCATATTGTATGTAATAATATCATTTGAAGTTGCGGCATTCACATATATAACATATAACGAATGAGCACCTGGAAGATCATCGTTCGCAATTCTCACAGAAAACGCTCCGGCCGTGGAGCCACCTAAACCCCAACGATCTGGACCAAATGTTCGTCCAACGACATTATTTACTGTAAGTCCGTTATTTCTCTGATTAACATTGAATTCTCCATTTATTATTCTATTTTTAAATGGAAAAAAACTATTACCTTGAAGAGTGTACAAGCCAACATTCTGGTTTCCATTAATAGAAACATTATCAGTATTAAGTCCTAAGTAATTTTGTCCTAAAACGATTGTCATTTTTATACCTTTTAAATTCCTATTTCGCCATTTACTTCTGTGTAGGCCCAAAGACCATAATGACTTGTAGCATATGAATTATAGTACATCATACCAGCACTAGTACCTAACCACGTGGTTGATCCTACAACATGCGAATTCACACCATCGTTTATTGTTAGATATCCTCTAACACCAGAATCACTATACATCGTGACAGTTGGTGTAACCGCCTTTTCAGAAAAACTATATGGAATATAATATGGTTGGGCAGTTGCAATATTTCCTCTAAAATAAGGATATAGACCATCTCTTGAACCAAGATTTCCTGATGGAGGAATAACAGTATCCTGGTGCATTAATTTTTCATAATATCTGTGGCAACAAATTGACTGTGTTTTCATATCAACAATTGGAGGATTTGAGGAAACACCTAATTTATATTGTATTGGGTTTGTAATTGATGTAACATCTACCGCATTCAAATTCGCTACGTTATAATTGCTTGTTCCCCAAAAAGAACCAGGAGTTGAGGCCAAATCTGATCCAGATACCCCTGTTCTAGCTTTTGTTAGGACCCTATACATTTTTGAGCCGGTGTTATTTGGAAATACTTGTCTAGCATATGCGGAGTTTGTGCCTCCGGACTGTTGAAGCGAATTATAACCAGGATTAGCTTCTAATACAATATCACCATTATTGTTTTGGATATAATGAACATCAATGACATTAAATCCTTCATAAGTATAATTCTGATATATTCTAAATTCTATGATGGTTTCTACAGCATTACTTCCGTTGTAATTATACACCACTGCTCTCATATGGTATCCTGGTTCTGAACTTCCATCCTCCATCGTGAATGTTGTTGATCCACCATAAAGACTTTTTAGTCTTTTATCTGTGACACTGCCGCCTCCGCCACCAGTATTAAGTGTTCTAAAAAATCCCAAATAAGGAGCAGAGGGACCATAGTGAACACTGTATATACCTGATGCACCACTTGTTGTTGTAAAATTTAAATGTCCATTTGTACCGAAATATATTTGAGAGGATGATTGTCCAAAAAACTGTGTAGTAAAACCTAAATTGGCTGTATAAAAATTATCATCAGAATCACCGCTGAATATTACAGATCCTATATTACCTAAAGCTGATGGTGCATAATTTAATGCCATAACATGAGCAGAATAATTCATATAAGGTGCTTTTTCGAAACAAACACCAGTTAAATCAAACCATGCTCCTATTGGAGCCCCAGTGAGAGCACTAGAATTGGTTGATGTGAAATACTTTGAAGTTGCGCTTGCATATGATACCCAAGTATGGTCTTCCGTGGAGGCTACTTTTAGATTAGAACCTCCGGCTAACATCCACCCAATGAATACTCCTGCCGTTCCAGGTGCGATCTGCCATGTTCCATCTCCACATGGGGGTATAGGAATATAAAATTTATACCAGGTGTTTGTTGCATTTATATAAAATGGTGAAGTAAAAATCCTTGTGACTCCACCATTCCAAACTGCTATATTATAGACTCCTGTTGCATATGCTCTAGCCCAGAAAGAGAGACATGCCGGCACACCATTTGATGAACCCCAATGTAAATCATGTGTATCGATCCCTTCTATACCTGTTCTTATCATAACCCAATCATTAGCGCCAATACTAAAGGCGGATCCGAGAGTAGCCACTCGAATATAAGAATCGTATCCATCGGGAGTTTCGGATTGTCCACTGGTTATGACTCTTTTATGTGATACGACATTTGTATTACCGCCTGAAGGAAAATAAGCTCCAACCCTAAACCTATCAGCTACATAATGAAATTGAGTTGTATCGGTAGTTCCACCTGGATGCGTTGTTGTTGCAGTTTCATTTCTTTGTGCAATATGCATATTGCCATTAATTATTTTATTTCGGAGAGGATTTGCATTTCCGCCTATAAAATATCTTGGTGTGCCTTCGGTGCCAGAATCTTGATTTGTACCAAAGACAATTGAACCGTTCGCTGTTAAAGTTACTGACATTTGTTTTTACCTATCGACTTAGTAAATATCCGCGGTCGCACTGTAGTGAAGCCAGGCTCCGCCCATATAATCATATCCTCCGGTTCGATACAATACTATTCTATAATGATTCGTATTTATTCCTGTACCGGCTATGGAAAAATCTACCCAAGGTCCTGTATCAGCAGATACAACACCCGAATTACCAGATATCGGAGCATACGTTGTAACTGTAGGAGTAGTTCTCATTTCACCTCCTCTCCAATACATCGCATAATAAGCTCCTCCGAGTTGATTTGTATATCTACTTATCCAAGTTACTCCATGAGCGCCATTTATGCTTTGTGTACCTAGAGGTGAAGTATAAGGATATGTTTTTTGATAATATCTCTGACATCTTTTTAATTCTAATGCAAAAGGAATAGTTTCAAATTGGGTCGCAGAAGAACCTTTTTCAAGTTGTATTCTAGCAACATCAAATGTGGCTCCATTTGTTGCTGCGAAATTGGTTATTGACGAATTTGCAAAGAACTGTGAGGAAGTCCAAGTATTCTCTGATCCTCCTTGATAGCCGGTATTACATCCACCTATGACATATACATACATTCTGAAAGATCGATCTCCAGGTGGTATTGGACAATTAGTGGATCCGTGAACATCGAACGTTACGGTTTTATATTCCCATCTATTTGCTGCATTAATCGTAAACAATCGATAAGCATAGAACCAAGTATTTGATGAATTTTGAACCGCCAATAATATTCCAGAAGTTCCCGTTAAACTTGCTCTAACCCATAAACTTACGGTCAATTTACTAGTAGTTGATCCACCCAAATTTAAATTATATAAATTAGCTCCTTCGATTCCTTGAGTAACAATCCATTCAAATGATGTGGAATTGGCATAAGTGCCGGCAGAGGTCATTGTTCTTCTAATATAATATCCTGGAAACTGATTTGTCGATACAAGCTGCAAAGATCGAGTCCCCATTCCACCGTGACTGTTGCCCCATCGATCAACAACCATAGAATTACCCGTAACTGTACTAGTGTATCTCTGATTAACGCGAAAATCTCCGTTGTGTAGATTATTTACATAAGTATCTCCAGGCATATGTGTAGTTAAAAGATTTTCGGTACCAGACCAAGAAGGACCTGCTCCTGGAAGAATAACTTTACCTGCGGATGATAATGTGATCGTCATTGAAAAACCCTAGATTTGATAGTCATAAGCATCTTTTATTATTATCATATTTATAAAGCTTACCGCATCATTTTCTTCAGCATAGTATCGAATCAAAGTTTGCCCAGTGTACTTAGAAACGACCACCAAAAGTATGCCCGAAATTTTACAAACGGAAAACTTTATGATCCAGCCGTTTTTAACCACTGGGCGAAAATAACTTACATTACTTCTTATCTCCTGTTGGAGAGAAGTTTGAGAGTTCTTCGATGAATCGTCTTGCATATCTGTGTGATTCTGTATTGATATAATTGAGTCCCCATGTATATGTAGCAAAATCGTGACCTGCAAATTTGCTGAAGGCATCTAATACGGATTTGTTGGTTTTCTCATGAATATCAATCATCGAGAGAGAAAGGTCTTTTGATTTTTGAAGCATATCGGCTGTCATTTTGTTTCCCCTTATTCGTAATATTTGACTGGATAGGTTCTTCGAAGTTCAATAATCTCATGGATTATTTGTAATAGGATTTGCATTTTATGTCCTTGATAGTTGGGCCTTGTGAGCCAAACTATTATTTATGCTGCGATGCACAAGATTATTGTCTATTTTCAGATATCCATTCTTCTTCACCTAAAAATTTAGGACTATGTTTTAACTGTTTTTCTACTTCCCACAAAATTAAATATAGTTTCTTTTTAACTTCAAACTGACTAAAACCGTCATTTCTCATATCGCACATATAATGTCCGTAGTCTTCTATTTGCCATAATATATCTTTGTTCATGCTGGTACTTTCTTTACTTGTGACCAACTAGATTCATCACTTAGTGGCCGAATCTGCCAAATAGTTCCATCATCACACAAAGCAAATAGAACAATTTGTCCTGTATTTGTAACTGTTGTGGTGATTTGATTTGCTTTCCTCTTATTTACAACTTTCTTCTCATCTTTACTTTCTTCAGCCATCACTCTTCTCCTTTCCAAACATTACCGTTTTCATCTTCCAATTCTAGAGGACCTATAAAGTATGTATCTACATGATTCAATCTCCAACCGTCTTCTTCAAGTTCATCATGGTCCATTTCATATAGTCTCTCTTTATATTCTTCATCAATATTATCTGAGCAACGAACATCACTCCAACAACCATCATCAGATTCATAATCAATTACTTCAATATCTTCCAAGTTGAATCCATATTCATTCTTCAAATCTATATCTGGCTTTTCTTCTGATTCAAAGGTACAATGGCCCCAGCGCCAACCATACTCGCGCTCGATCCACATTTTCTGACCATTATCATCTTTGAACCAATTCTCAACATCATATAAAGATTTTTTATATTGTGGTGATAATTTATATAACATGATTTTCTCCTACCAGTGTCTAATAACACCAGCAATTATAACCGCATTTGTAATAATATAAAACAAAACAATTAGAGTTCTAATGACTGCTACTTTATCCGCTTCATAATCATTAGAACTCGCTTTCTCACCAAGTGCTTTAGCCCACAAACGCCACATTATGCTGCTTTACCCCATACATCATTCCATGATCCGCTCAATGCACCACGGGCATAATCTGTTGCACGATTCTCAAAGAAATTTGTATGTGTTGGTGCATTAATCATTTCTTCAACCCAAGGCAGTGGATTCTTTTTGACTTTCATTATGCCCTTGAGACCAAGACTAATAAGCCGACGATCAGTAATATAACGAATATACTGTTTAACGTCATCAGAAGATAGGTCAGGCATACCGCCCATGCTAAATGCCAAATCAATAAAATGATCTTCGAGTGCAACCATTCTTGTTGCAATAGTATAGATTTGACCTTTGAGATCATCATTCCAAATTTCTCTGTTCTCTTCGACATATGCTCTAAACAATTTAATCATTGATTCTGCATGGATAGTTTCATCTACAATACTCCATGTTACAATTTGTCCCATACCCTTCATCTTACCATGGCGAGGAAAGTTTAGCAACATAATAAATGAACTAAACAATTGCATACCCTCGGTGAACGCACTAAACAAAGCCACATTCTTTGCAATTGCTGTTGCATCTCCAGAACCGTTTGAATGTTCTAATAGATATTCATGTTTTTCTTTCATTGCCTCATATTCAAGAAACTGATTATAGGTAACTTCAGGTAAACCTAGAGTCTCGATCAAATGACTATATGCTGCAATATGTAGGGCTTCACGAGCAGCAAAACCAGACAACATCATCCGAACTTCAGGCTGAGGAAAATAAGGAAGGTAATTACGGACGTAACCACCAGCAACATCGATATCTCCTTGAGTAAAAAAGCGGAAGATATGAGTAAGGAATTGTTTCTCTTCATTAGATAATCTATTTTTCCAATCTTTGACATCTTCAATCATTGGAACTTCGGTGTGTAGCCAGTGACTTTGTTCATGTTTCAGCCATGCATCATAAGCCCAAGGATAATTGAATGGTTTGAAATAACTTCTTTCTTCGGTAAGATTAGTTTTGGTTTTCTTAATCATCCCTTTAGTTCTCCGCGTTCGATTAATTTTTTCTTATTGTATTGATGTCCTTCTTGAACCAATTCTTTATTTTCACCTTGGTACAAAACTGCATAATTATTATCAATAAGCCACTGATTTAGGCTCATTCCATCTTCCATGATGAATACACCGAGAATACGACCAAATTTATCATCATTCGAATCTGTTTTCATTGTTTGAATTTTTTGCCAACTTCCTACTGGTAATTTTTCTGCTAGTTTTTTCTTTGAAAGTATACCTCTCTCTTTTTCTTCTGCATTTGAAGTTCTCGACTCTGGTGTATCAATTCCAGCCATTCTGACTTTTTGATTAGCTAAAATAATATTAAAACCTAGATCAAGATCGATCTCAACGGTATCTCCGTCAACAACTTTATTAATTTTACATCTGTAAATATACACAACTTCTCCTTGTTATTTTTTAATTGTATAAAATCCAGCCTTTAATTTCTTCTACGGTTTTAAGACCAACTAGAGTTTTTATTGGAGATCCTTCTTCAAGTAAAACGAGAGTCGGTGTGCTAGTAATGTTATATTTTTCAAACATATACTGATTATCTGTAATATTATCGCAGTGTATAGACATTTCATCCAGATTACAATCAATTAAATTTTGATTCATTTGAATGCAATCTGAAGAATCTGAAGTGAAATTAAAAATGTGTTTCATGTTTGCTCCTTAATTGTTTGCCCAGTCTCTTATTTGTTGATGTGTATGAACGCCTACTAGTCTTTTTTCTGTTGTACCATCTTTTAAAATTAAAGTTGGTACTGAACGAATACCATGGTCAATTGCAACGTCATCATGTACATCAATATCAATCACCTCAATCGGAATATCCAACTTTGCTTCTTCTAAATTTTTAGCCATCGCTTTACATGGCTGGCACCATGAAGCGGTAAATCTTAATATTTTTTTCATTTAACACACCTTTTTGGATTTTGCAAATTCATAATAAGGTTTAAGTATCTCATATTCTTCGGGATAGTATGTATACATCATACAGGAGAAACCTAAACCAACCAAAATTACAAGAAAAAATGTACAAATTATTCCTATAATGTTAGTAATGGGATGTTGTTCCATTATCCCTCACACGCCAAACATTCATTGCCCTGTGCAATAGCAGTCATATCAAGTTCATTGATAACTTGCCTTTCAATCTTCTTCGATACTTTATCAGCCTTTGCAAGTTTCTCTGAGCGGCAGTAGTAAAGAGTCTTCAAGCCTTTTTTCCATGCCAAGAAATGACATGCATGAAGATACTTTACATTTACATCTGGTCTAAAGAATAGGTTTAAACTTTGTGCTTGGTCAATATACTGTTGACGATCTGCTGCATGTTCAACAAGCCAACGTTGATCAATTTCCATAGATGTCTTGAATACATCTTTAACCCAATCACTCATCCATTCTAGGTGTTGTATCGAACCATCATTAGCGATAATACTTGACCACGTTTCATCATAATCAATTTTATCCGGACTTTCACTAGCCTCACGAATAATTTTATCGAGATACTTATTTTTATTCAGATAAGCCCCTGAAAGAGTATCTTGACGATAAGCATTAGCGCGATAAGGCTCAATAGATGGGCTAGTATTACCCATGATAATACTAGAGGAAGCATTTGGAGCGATAGCCATAACATGGGCAAAGCGACGCCCAGTGCCAGCGCAGTCAGGGGCTTCGCCTCTTTCTTTACCCAATTCAAGATTTGCATCATCGAGTTTTGTCCTAATTGTCCTGAAAATTTTATTGTTTAGAGACTTAGCCATTGCACCTTCAAAGGCTACATTCTTTCTCTGTAGGTAAGCATGGAATCCAAGAGCACCGATACCAATACTACGCTCACGAGAAGCAGAGAACCTGGCACGAGCAATAGAATCAGGAGCATTATCGATAAAATACTGCAACACGTTATCAAGCATTTCAGCAATATCTTTAAGAAAGTATTGATTATCTTTCCATTCATCATAATACTCCAAATTAACTGATGATAGACAGCAAACTGCGGTTCTATCTTTATCGGTGGGTAGGATAATTTCGCTGCAAAGATTTGATTGTCTGATACTAAGACCTATCTTCTTCTGAAATTCTGGCATCATTCGATTACTAGTATCAATGAAGTGAATATATGGCTCACCAGTTTCCATACGAAGAGTTAAAATTCTTTCCCACAATTCTCTTGCTGATATAGTATCACGAACTTCACCGTTGTGCGGATCTTTAAGTTCCCATGTATCATCAAAATTTGGATCGAGCATAGACTTTTCGATGAGAGTCATGAAATCATCGGTGATATTAATACCATGATGAAGGTTCAATGCTCGCATATTAGGATCACCGGTGGGTCGGCGCATTTCTAAAAATAAGAGAATATCAGGATGACTAATATTGAGATATGCAGCATAACTACCGCGACGAGTCCTACCTTGTCTATAGGCGAGAGATGATGCGTCATATGTGCGAAGATGCGGCATAATTCCAGTTGATTTATCATCGGCTGAACGAATACCGATACCGATCCCAATTCCGCCTCCCAACATGGAAAGCCAATTTACTTCCGACAAACAATCCACCAAACCTTCTGCACTATCGTGCATATATGGTAAAAAACATGAAATAGGCAAGCCACGACGACTACGCCCAAAAGAGAGAATGGGAGTAGAATAACTGAGCCAATGCTGACTGCTGTACTCATATAACCTCTGAGCGTGTTCCGGCGAGGAAGAGAATGCTTTTGAGACATATGCAAACCTTTCTTGTGGCGAGACTTCCTCATCTCGCATATAACTTTCTTTTAATCTTTTCTTTCCTAACTCATCAAACAAATTATCACGAGAATAGTCTACCTTAATACCATGAATGATATCTTCCATGTGTTCCTCTTTTTATTCTTGTACGAATTCAGATGCTAAAGGAAATACTTCAGCAATTACTTTTGCACACTCTTTAGCAACTTCTTGATGTTCTTTTTGAGTACCGTTTGAACTACGCAATTCGATAAAATGAATCCATGAACGAAGAGTGCCATTCATATAAATTCTTGAAGTGATAAGTCCCTCTGGCAGAACTGCACGAGCCTGTTCTTTGGCGATACCTTTACTAATAGCCCATTCATAGGCATTTTTAGCTTCAGTAATTACGCGAGTCTGCATTTGTTGCCATTGATATGCAATCTGACGGTCGATATCTACATTCATATCCATTTCTATGCTGTTTTGTCTATTTTTTGTATCTTGATAACGTGCTTCTCTTAATACAAAATCTAAGTCCTTAGTTGGATCGGCATATCTTTGGCTAAACTCTTGAAAACTAAAACTACGATGACGAAGAATCTGCCTTGCAATATCTCTAGTTGTTTCGATTTCG
>Ga0222714_10006181_pt1 | contig 11237 bp, 2 predicted proteins | sample C33_3DmetaG_FD_165048 | JGI IMG/M metagenome (GOLD analysis project Ga0222714, IMG submission 165048) | Estuarine water microbial communities from San Francisco Bay, California, United States - C33_3D | ecosystem: Environmental > Aquatic > Marine > Unclassified | place: USA: California... | reverse complement strand
ATTCGTACACTTCAAAAGGGGTAGGAGGAGCATTAAGCTGTCCACCTTTCTCAATAAATAGATGCTGATTTGCCGCGACATTTAGAAGGCGATCACGGGTCCCGTCGGGCCATTTTACGATCAAAGAGTCAATGGTTGATGCCGCTCCAAGCCCAAAATGAGCTGAAAAGTCCATGTTTTGGCTGGTGAACCCATCCCCCGCCGTAATGTCCCGAAGCTGAACAACCCCATCTTTCCAAACCTCAAGCCGCGATCCGATTCCTCGTTTGTTTGGGGCTGACTGGATAAGGTTTACGGTTAAATAACCGTTTGACCCGCCATCATTGAGCATGAGAATGCTGAATTGGTTGGTGATATTGCCCCCTTGTGGGCCAAAATCGCCGCCCGAAAAGATGTCGACCCATCCATCGTGATTAAAATCTGCCACGGCGATGGACGTGTTATTGGTTACCAGAGGCACACCCGAAACCGCATACTTGTTGCTAAACGTACCATCTCCATTATTGATGAACATATATGGAGGTGCAGCCCTGTTGGATACATAAAGGTCCACCCATCCATCGTTGTTGAAGTCGGCCGCCGAAGTACCATAGCTGAAGCTTTTCTGCTCTCCTCGCACTCCAGCGTCCAGGGCCACGTTTGCAAAGGTGCCGTCCCCGTTGTTTCGGTACAGTACGTTATGGCCGGACCTACCGTCGGCTTCCGCCATGTTGACAATGTAGGTGTCCATGTCTCCGTCTCGGTCATAGTCAAGCCAGGTGATCCCCCAACTCGACAAGTCGTCGTCAACGCCCGCTGCTGCTCCAATTTCGGTGAATGTGCCATTCCCGTTGTTTTGGAAGAACTTGTTGATGGACAAGGCCCTGCTCAGTGGCGCGCACGCGGCGATGAATACATCTAAGTCGCCGTCGTTGTCGAAATCTACGCTGGCAACGCCATAGGAGCGGACTTCCGTATCAATTCCGGCTAGAAGCGTGGTTTCGGTAAAATGACCCGTTCCATCTCCGAAAAATAGCTGGTTTTTGCCCGTTTCCTCGCCCATGAACATATCCAGGAACCCATCTCTATTGTAGTCCCCAAAGTTGGTGCCTTGGCCTTGTTTTAGCGCTGTAAACCCGAAGTTTTGGGTCGAATCAGCGAGAATAAAACCCCTATGGTTCTTGTAAAAGATGCTGTTTCCTGTGGAAAGATCGATGGTGAACATCTCGGGGAATCCATCGTCGTCCACGTCGGCGAACACCGAGCCAAATACAGCAGATTTTGTGAGTCGTATTCCTAATGATTTGAGAGATGAAACGAATTCGCCATTGCCTTGCTGCAAAAACAGGATCCCAGGTTCATACACATCAGGGAATCCGTTTCCATCAATGTCTACAAAGCTCGCGCCCCAAGCGCCATGGAGCGAACCATCTTGATCGCTAAGCCGGCTGGAGACATTTGTGAACGTCTGGGCTTGTGCAGAAAAACAGAACAAAGAAGCCAAAATTATAGAAGAAAGGCTTCGAGAGGATAAAAATCCGAAAAAATGGGGCATCAACGGTAACAGAGTAGTTCCTTAGTCTCAATTATACCCACTAGCCCTCAAAAGTACCCGATTGGGATCACTTCAATTTGATTAAAAACGGAAAGGGGGGCGAGCCTGTTGGCTCGCCCCCCTTTGTCCGATCATCCAGGAAAAAATGGATCCCCTACTTCATCAGAATCATCTTCTGAGAGATCGAGCCGTTTGGCGTCGATATGCGGTAGAGATACATGCCACTTGGCAATCCTGAGGCTTCGAAAGTCACAGTGTGTTTACCGGCCGGTAGTTGACCGTTAACCAAGGTTGCAACCCGACGTCCGAGGACGTCGAAAACACTCAAGTTAACATTCTGCGTTAGCGGCAGGTTAAACTGGATTGAAGTGGTTGGATTAAATGGATTCGGGTAGTTCTGCTCCAATGCGAAGTCGGTTGGGACTTCCATTCCATCTTCTTCATTACTCGTCGAACGAGCTGAAGACGTGTAACTAAACGAAGCTGTAGTACCATCTTCTAAAAGTGCATAGACCATGCCACCAGAGACCGCTATGTCGTAAACATTGGTTGTTTTAAGAGCGAAGACCGAAAGCTGAGTTGCTTGCCAATCATTCGAACTCCAAACACCTTGTCCCCATGTAGATGCGAACAACTTACCATTGTTATCGAACGCTATAGCGCGAATTTCAGGTGGGTTGGTTGGGAATGGGAACGCAGAGTTCAGTCCCGTCCAGTTCGCACCGTCATTTGACGAATATAAGATACCTTTTGCAGTTCCAACAAATAGGTTACCCGAAATTGGATCCTGTTCAATATCGAAAATATACCCGTTTAGGAGGCCTACACTGGCAGGTTTTACCCACGTTTCGGCAAAGTCCGAAGTGATATACAAACCATCACCAAAGGTACCGGCATACAATTTACCAGGAATCGTTGGATCGGCTTCTAGTGAGTAGGCTGTATCTGCTGATCCCATTGGAAGCTGTTTCGCTTTCTGCCAAGTCACTCCGCGATCGAACGAACGGTATACTTCTCCATTGTTTGCTGAGATAAATAACGTTCCTAGGATATCTTCGGTGATCGCATAGATCTGTGCAAAACCATCTGGGATTCCATCTGGAGCCCCACCAATGCCACCCGATAGGTCAGCAGCTGCACTCACCCAGGTCTGTGCGCCATCGTCGCTGTAATACAGGCCGTCAAAGCCCCAAGTGGTTAGCCAAATACGTCCTGAGGAATCCTGGTACATATCTGTAACCACAAGTGGAGAGAACAAATTATCCTTTGCAGGAAGTCCTTTTCCACAGGTGTACCAAAGATTTCCAAGACCACCATCCCATCCTACTGCAGCATTCGTATCAGGCACGCGGCACAGTAGTGATCCCAAATTCCCTTGTGCAGGATCTTTGGCTCCACCGTACAGACCTACCATATAGCGAGGACCTGCTGAGGTTTGATAGAAAAGTGAAGCTTGAATAGCCGCTTTAATTGGGAATCCAAATACATTCAATACATCGAGATCAGCAAAAGCGATATCTTCCAGCGTTGCTCCATTGGCTCCATTGTACTGAGCGAACGTCGCTCCGTTTGCATTAAGGATAGAGGCATAATTGCCAATGTTTTCTGTTGTTATCAGCGTGTTTACAATGACTTTGTAGGTCATCGTCACTGATTCGGTCGGAGCAAGATTCCCTGCATTGGCTACTTTCCACAGCATCGCTGTATTCGTGCCTACAACTTGGACCGTTCCTTTAGAAACCACAACGCTTTGTTCCACGAGCGAAAGCCTGTGGTCAATGACGTCTGTGATCCAAACAGGATTGGTGTCGGTATCAATTATCCCGGCACCATTATTTGTAACCGTGACCTTGTATTGAAGATCATCACCTGGGTGTGCCCCATTTGCAGCAAAACCTACAAGCTCCTTCTTAATAACCAAGTCGGCACTGCCTGCGAATGAGTCCGCAGTTTTCTCAATGTCCGCAGCAATCACGAAATTCTTAAATCCAGCCCCAGACAGTGCGCTATATGTACCACCTGCACCACCGTCGAAGGCCAACATCGCTACGGGGTCACACAATGCGTCAGTCTTCGCGCAGTCGAGGAAAACGTAATCATTATGTGCAGCATCCGTTCCGCCGCTTACGCTTATTTCAAAATCCTTAGATGGTCTGACTACGAAGTAATCTTCCGACTTGTCAGTCGCGGTGCTTCCACCATAGAGGTTGATATTCAGCAATAATTTTGGTGCATCTCCGTCATCTGTGAATAACGTGAACACATCGTCACCAATAACAGCAGTAGGACCTGCGGTCTCATCCGCGCCGTAAACATGGACGTTCTTTTTGTTTGCAAAGTTTACTTCTTCAAACGTCGCATTTTGGCCACTGTTAACCTGGAACGTTTCGAAACCAAAGCGGAACGGACCATTAATGATGTTAATTTCATTATTGATATTGTCCGGGGCTGTGATTGCATAGGCACCGTTAACAATTAGAACGTCATCGATAGGCTCCAGCCCCAAAAATTCAACAGCGGTTGTTGTTCCGACTGTGTAGGTGGATCTCGCCAATTCCGGTCCAGTTAGGTCAGGTTCGAAATATATCAACCCAGAAGCCGGACCGGTCATTTTAAGGGTTTCGTTTGTGAGCTGCGCGTCGCCACGGAGCACAATTTTGTCGAAACCAGCTTTACCGTCGAATTTTATCCCTGGAATCAAACCTGTATCGGTTCCTCGCGGGGTCGGATTACCATTGTTAAAATCAAGCGTTAGCAGGTCGTTGCCAGATGTACCATCTAAAACGATTTCAGTAACGCCTTGGGTTACGCCATTAGACTTGACTCCTTCAAAAAGAAGACGAGCTCCTTGACGCAGATTCAATAATCCTTGAGAATCAAGGGAAACTTTATAGCTGGCAGAAGTAGCGGCGACACCATTAGAAACCGTAATACGATAATCAATATTATTGGGGACACCAGCTATGTCCGCGAGACGAACCAGCGACGCTGTCGGATCTGATTTTTCAATGGCCAATACAGAGGATTCAAAATACTGGTCCGTTCCCGGTCCGTAAAACGTTGGGTGCAACGACTTGTAAAAATCAGCTAGGACCAATTCTCGAACGGTCGCCTTGCGATCTACGTTGGTAACATATATATCTACATCTGCCAACATGGAAGCATTGGTTTCATTTACTGTTGAGCCACCAATGCCAATCACCACACCTCGGTCCAAATTCTTGGCACCAACTGTGTCCTTGTTGTATTCGTTGCCTTCTACTAATGCGCCATTATTAAGGGAGGTATTTTGCGCATCCTGTATGATATGTACACCAGTTGAGGACTCTTTACCGTTTACGTCAAAGGTAAAGTTTGCTTGATTTTGACCAACAGCAAGATTATCGAAAATATTGCCGTGAACCCAAACGCCACAGGCAAATTTCAATGGTGCAGTACATGAGGTAACTAGTCCTGAGACTCCTTCTAGGTGCACTCCCATACCGGCGCTTTTATGAGCACCAACTTTGGGAAGAATTTGACGGCCAAGCTCCACGAAACGATTTTGGAAAATTTCACCACCGGTCATAGTAGCTGTTCCGTTGGTGGTTGGATTGGCGTCTCCATATACACCGTACGAGAAGTTGCCAGAAACAGTAAGTTTCTCTTGACCAATGCTTTCGATGATGTTTGAAGAAATAGTCCACCGGTCGAAACCGCCTTCGATTTTAACACCCGCCCATGTTTTTGTAACATCACCGACTAGATCGAATCCGTTAATGGTAACGTTGTCTGCTGCAATGCTAAAGATATATTCAACCAACGGACCCGCTACTATACAAGCTTCGCCTGCTTTACAGCCAACGGCAGCAGCCCCATATTCAGGTCGCGCTGGTCCGGTATGAGCTGTATTAAACTTTGGCCCCTTTAGCGTAAGGAACGCTTTTGTGAGGTCAAGGCTTGCTGTAATATTGTACGTTCCAGCGGCAACGTTAATCGTATCGCCAGGGTTAGCAACGGATAATGCGGCAGCAATAGTCGGACAGGCATTTGCAGCAAGAGGTCCAAGGCAAGTACCTGAGAGTCCACCTGGCATGACATACAAATCTGCACCGCGTGATTCATTCGCTGCAAAGGCGAAAAGCATGAGTGCCAGTGTAATAGCTTTTAACTTCATTGTCTTATCGCTCCCTCGCGATCTTTTCTTCAAAAAAGAAGGAATTTGAATGATGATTGTTAGAGGTCGGATGAGGCGGTTTGTTCATCGTTGCTCTTTCCGATTTAGGGAACGAAAGAATTTTTGTTTTTCGTGATTCAATTTAACAGAAAGATCAGCTTTTCTAGCAATATCGATCCCAATAACCCTCTAAATACAAACAAAAGGGGGCGAATCATTCCTGATTCGCCCCCTTTTTTCTAACCAATTAAGTTTGCTTTCGAAGCTAAATACTTCCTACTTCATAAGGATCATTTTCTGGGTTATGAATCCAGTAGGAGTAGTTAAGCGGTACAAGTACATACCACTTGGCAGGTTGGAAGCATTGAATGTCACGCTGTGACGTCCTGATGCCATCTGACCATTTATAAGTACAGCTATCTGACGCCCGACAACATCGTACACTGTCAAATTAATATTCGAAGACTGAGGCAGCGAAAATTCAATGGACGTTGTTGGATTAAATGGGTTTGGATAGTTTTGGCTCAAAATAAATTCGCCTGGTAACTCTGAACTATCGAGGTCTTCGGTTCCAGTGGAACGCGCTGACCCTTCGTAACGGAAGGTTGTAACCGTACCGTCTTCCAGCAGAGCAAATACCGTGTTGTTCGAAACAGAGACGTTCATCACGTTGGTTGCTTTCAGAGCAAATAGACTCATTGCTGCTGCCTGCCAATCGAGCGATGACCACACACCTTGACCCCAAGTTGAAGCAAACAAGGCACCATTTTGATCAAATGCGATATTGCGCACCTCTGGAGAATGAGATGGAACAGGGAATGCACTATTCAGATTATTCCAATTGTTTCCACCATCAGCCGAGTAGTACAAACCGTTAGCTGTACCAACGAATAGGTTACCAGAGAACGGATCAAATTCGATATCGAAAATATATCCACTCGCTAGACCTGTTCCTGTTGGTTTTGACCATGTCTCTCCGAAGTCATTAGTTACGTATAAACCGTCACCAAATGTACCAGCGTACAATTTGCCAGGTAATGTTGGGTCAGCAACCATGGAGAAAGCAGTGTCTGCAGATCCCATTGGGAGCTGTTTAGCTTTCTGCCAAGTAACGCCGCGGTCAAATGAGCGGTAAACATCACCATTGTTGGCGGAAATAAACAGCGTTCCAAGAATGTCTTCTGTGATCGCATAGACCTGAGCAAGTCCGTCTGGCACTCCGTCAGGAGATCCACCCTGACCACCAGAGATATCAAGATTGGCATTGACCCATGTTTGGGCACCATCGTCGCTGTAGAATAATCCCTCATTACCCCAAGTTGTCAACCAAATTCGTCCTGCTGAATCTTGGAACAGATCGGTAACAATTAACGGTAGAGGTATACCGCCGATATTTGGGAGATTTTTGCCACAGGAATACCACAAATTGCCAAGACCACCATCCCATCCAGCAGCCTGGTTGGTACTTGGGACACGGCAAAGTACGGCTCCTAATCCAGCTTGAGCCGGATCTTTAGCACCTCCTTGAAGGCCTACGATATAGCGAGGACCTGCCGCTGTTTCAATAAACAACGAGGAGTTGATTGCCGCTTTCAACGGGAAACCAAATACGTCTAGCACATCCAAACTGTTTTTTGCATAGTGCTCAAGAGGCGCTCCTGTAACCCACTGGGTAACGGAGGCATCTTGATTCAAGATGGAAGCCCAATTGTCAATATTAACCGTTGTGATGAGCGTGTTAACAATGACTTTGTAAGTCAATGTTGCCGTTTCATTCTGAACAAACGCTGCATCACCATCGATGCGCCATAACATGGATCGATTCCCTGTTATATCAACTGATCCTTTGGTAACGACCACAGATTGCTCAACCAAAGATAGGCGGTGATCTATAAGATCGGTTACATAGATAGGTTGAGTAGTGGTATTGATTGCCGGAGCAGCTGCGTTAGTTATCGTAACGGTGTACGTCAGCTCATCCCCAGGATGAGCTCCGTTAGCCGCCCAACCTATTGCAACTTTATCAATATTAACATCGGTAGCAACATTGAGAGGTGCTACATTCAAAGCAAGCGCGGTTGATTCCATCAAAGAATAGGTTACCGGCTGAGCACCTGTTATGCCGGCAGTCGCGATCGGTACGTTATCCACTACCGCTGGGAAAAGACCAGTTATTTTCGATGGGCTACAGGAAGCATCTATGTTCGTATTAGCACAATCCAAAAAGATCATGTCCGTTTGCGTAGCACCACCGCTTGCAGAAATCGGGAAATTAGCAGATGGGCGAATCACAAATTTATCGTCTGACAAATCTGCGTTTGCGGCTTTATCACCCCCATACAATGCGATGTCAATAAGCAGAGGAGGTGTGTCGGCATCGTTCGTAAAGATGGACAAAATGTCATCTCCATTCCCAGGTGCAACAGTATCGTCTGATCCGTATACATGGAGATGCTTTTTGTTAGCAAAGTTGACCTCTTCAAACGTTTTCGTCGCGCCTGAGTTAACTTGAAACGTTTTGAAGCCGTATTTAAACGGGCCGTTGATCACGTTTATCTCAGCATCCACATCGTCCTGAGCAATGATGGCATAGGCTCCATTTACAATAACAACGTCATCAATGGGCTCTAAGTTGTCAAACTTAATGCTTCGAGTTGTACCAGAGGTAAAGCCATTTAGAGCGAGGTCGGCACCTGCAACAGGTTCAAAAAGGATCCAACCAGAATCAGAATCCTCCATTTGAATTGTTTCATTGGTAGACTGTGCAGAACCGCGAATCGTTATAGCATCAAATCCGCCTAGGCCATCAAATGCAATACCGTTTGTTGCAGCACCATCGCCTCCCCAAGGAATAGAGTTTCCATTGTCGAAATCAACGGTTAACAAATCATTACCAGCCGTTCCGCCCAAAACAAGCTTATCAACGCCGGCCACAACAGGAGCCGGTGTCCAAAACTTGCCATCATAAAGAAGCTGAGCACCTGAGCGAACCTCTAAGTTGCCGCCTGCATCCTTGCTGACTTTGTAACTTACCGAGGAGCCTCTTGCATTTACCGTCATTAAGTGAGCGGGTCCAGCAGTCAGCGAGACGATATTTCCTGTCGCGCTAGTGTTAGCTAAAGCAAGTGCCTCTGTGGAGAAATAAGCATCAGATCCTGGTCCAAATACGAGCGGGTCAAGAGACTTGAAGAATGGCGTGATCGCCAATTCATTCACAGTAGCTTTTCTATTTTGATTAACTACATACGCTTCAACCCCTGCAAGGCCCCCAAGGGAAGTGTTCGTTTCTTCGACTCTCGAGCCTCCTACATTCATGACGACTGCGCTTGTCATCAATCCGTTTGCGGTAGGAGTGGGATGTCCTGTAGCTGGGAAATAAGTGTTCACGTCTGTGCCAACGGCTGTTCCGCCAATCAGAGCACCGCTATTGGGTAATGCGTTGTTCGCATCCTGAGTAACGGTGATACCAACTGAAGGCTCCTTACCGTTAACATCAATGCCAAAATTCAAGGAGTTCTGGCCAATGAACAAATTGCCGAAAAGATTTTTATGTACCCAAAGGCCACATTGAAATTTCAACGCTGTGGTACATTTCGTAACATCACCAGAAATACCTTCAACATAGATTGCCATTCCAGCTGTGCGGTTAGCACCTACGAGCGTTTTACCACCAAGATCTGAGAAATAGTTGTTGAAAATCTCATTCCCTGTAAAGGTAGCCGTTCCCGTAGTTTCCCGTGACTCCGCATAAATTCCATACGAATGATTTCTCGTGTTATTCGGGGCGGCTGGTTTTTTTGCATCTATGTTAATGATGCGGCTATTTCTGATCGTCCAGCGGTCCCTTTTATCCGTATCAGCAACATGGGGCTTTACAAGAATGCCCGTCCAAGTAACACCGGTGGTTCCCGCAATGGATACATTTTCAATAATCACATTGTCGGCTGCGATACCAAACAAATAGGCTCCAGTTGCAGTCAGACAGGCATCAGTTGCGGGGGCACATGCAGCGGCAGTACCAAGAACCGTAGGACCTTGAATTGTGACAAAGTCTTTTTTGATATCCAAAGGACCGAATGAGTGCGATCCCAAAATTATAATAATGGTATCACCTGGATTAATAGCATCAAGTTTTGCTTGGTCCAGCGTACAGGCATTCGCAGGAGCGTCACACAATCCTGTGCCTATTGGAGCACCACTTTTAACGTATACAAGGTCCGCATAGGCACCTTGGACAGCGATTAGCGTCAGGAATAAAGTTAAAATAGTAGCTTTAATTTTCATCTTTTATCGCGCATCCTCGCGGAATACGTCAAAGTCTGGGCAGTTTGTTTAGGCGGAGGTCGTTCAACCACGGTGTATCAAATTGAGACACCGCCATGATGTACGACTCCCGCTAACTTCTGTAAACGATCAATTTTTCTTTTTTTGCGCAGCTATTCCAAAAAATTTTTACTTTTTTTGATAATCGTGCTTCAAGCACAGTACAGGGACTTTTTTTGAAATCTGCAACTATAAAGGAAATGAAGAAATTTCAACAGAATACTACTAAATCTCCACGAGGGATTTTCTAGCCAACTCTCTTCCTTTTTCGGTTAGGATAAGCAAGGCGTTTTGTTGCAGAATACAACCTTTTTGAAGCGCTGATCGAATGGCTTTGGTTGCAAACACGTGGTCCCATTTCAGATGATCTTCCAAATGATCAATTCGGCACTCATCCATGGATTCGGGCAATCCTTCGTGGTGGTATAAATGAATCACCAGCATTCGGCGTCCAAAATCGACTTCTTGTTTGCTTCTTTTGCGATACACCGACCATAATCCACGTTCTGGAGCAAAAACCAACGTGAGAAGGAATAACAGGCCCGACATGGAAGCCATGGACCCAGCAATGGATGCATCGAGTGCAAATGCCATCCAATACCCACCCAATGCAGACATCAAGCCGATTAAAACCGAAAGCAATATCATGCGCTTAAGGCCATCGGTCAATAAATAGGCGCTGGCAGGAGGGGCCACCATCAAAGCAACTACCAAAATAGACCCGACCGCATCAAAAGCTCCGACCGCGGTAACGGAAACGAGACCCATTAATACGTAGTGCAATAACGTAGGGGCAAACCCAAGTGCCCCCGCTAAAGCTTGGTCGAAGGAGATGATCTTTAACTCCTTATAGAATACAACGATAAAAACCAGGTTGATTGCCAAAATCGATGACATCACGACGAGAGCTTTAGGGCCCAAATCGATTCCACCGATCAGCATTCTATCAAAGGGTGCGAAAGCCAATTCACCCAGCAACACCGAATCGATATCCAAGTGAATGTCGCCTGCATACTGTGCAATAAGAATCACCCCCAAGCTAAAAAGGGCAGGGAAAACGATTCCAATAGCTGCATCTTCTTTCAGCAGGCCCGTTCTTCGAAGCATTTCCACTAGAGCAACCGTAATTACTCCAGCTGAAGCAGCGCCCAAGATCATCCAGGGAGAGGAAAGGTCGCCAGTGAGAAAGAATGCCACGACAATACCCGGAAGAATGGCATGACT
>Ga0222714_10006180_pt1 | contig 11237 bp, 13 predicted proteins | sample C33_3DmetaG_FD_165048 | JGI IMG/M metagenome (GOLD analysis project Ga0222714, IMG submission 165048) | Estuarine water microbial communities from San Francisco Bay, California, United States - C33_3D | ecosystem: Environmental > Aquatic > Marine > Unclassified | place: USA: California... | reverse complement strand
CTACCTGATCCCTGGACGCCGGGATTACACGGTCGGTACCATGGGACCCGACGGCGTACAGGGGACCGAGGACGACCTCACGGTGACGCGCCCGTATCCGGCGCCTCCCCGGTAGGGTAGGGGTCGCCGGACCCAGGCGCCGCGTCAGTGGTGTCCAACGACCTCGAGCCGGGAGACGTGCAGGTTCAGGCCGTGGTTCACCCTGAATCCGAAGATTCCGTCGACCGGGAACTCGGAGCGCGGCATGCGCGCGACCTCGGCCCCGTTGACCATGAGGGCCACTTCGCCGCCGTGCGCCTCGATCGCCAGCACGTTCTTCACCGAGGCGTCGCCGCCTCGGTCCGCCCAGTTCAGGATCGCCTCGTGGCGCGTCCACGGGCGCAGTGTGGGTGCATCGGCTCCCTGACGGCGCTTGACGATGTACTCACCGCCGTTGCGCAGCAGGAAGTACGAGTACTCCTGCGCGTCGCCGTCGAGATCCTGTCCTCCCACGAACAGGCCGAACGCTTCGCGTCGTGTGCCCGGGTCGAAGAGGAACACTTCCATCTCGATGCGGAAGTCGCCCGAGGCGGTGTTCTCGGGGGACCAGAAGGTGCCCGCGGGCCCCGTAGTGACGTGCCACCCCGGAGGCATGGCGACGAACATCTCCAGGTCGGCCTCGGTGGCGTCGGCGTGGTCGAAACGGACGTGCCAGCCGTCCGGGCGCTGGAGGTCCTGGCCAGAAGCCGGCGCGCCGAGCAGGACGAGCAGGGCGGTCGAGGCGAGCGTGACGCGGAGGTACTTGCGCATGGGGTCTCCCGGCGAGGCGACGTCGGTTGGGAACGCCGATACTCGAGTCCGACGCACCGTCTTGTCAATTTCTCGGCTCTGCGGTCCCCGAGGCCGAGGCGCGCACCCGGTTCCGTGCGAGGGGTGTGAATCCGGCCGCGGATCGCGTGGGTGGCGTTGCACGCGCGACGCCGGTCGATAGCTTCACTCCTTCGGAGCCACAGTCGGATGGGGGACTCACACTGATCGTAGCCAGCGGCGAGGTTCAGCTCTTCGCGGTGGGCCGCGGCGTCGGTCCGGACACTTGGAAGAAGGAAGTGACGACGCGTGGCTGAGACGGCGAGAGTGGCGCACGACGAGGAGATCACCGGGCACGGTTTCGGCACCGCCCCGGTCTTCCTGGCCAGCATCAGCACGATCCTTGGCGCCGTCATGTTCCTGCGTTTCGGCTATGCGGTCGGGCACACGGGCCTGCTCGGGGCGCTGATCATCATTCTGCTCGGGCACGCGGTGACGGTCCCGACTGCGCTGGCCATCGCCGAGATCGCGACGAACCGGCGCGTGGAAGGCGGGGGCGAGTACTTCATCATCTCCCGATCCTTCGGAACGACGATCGGCGGTGCCATCGGCATCAGCCTCTATCTCTCGCAGGCCATCTCCGTGGCGTTCTACATGATCGCGTTTGCGGAGGCGTTTCAGCCGCTGGCGGGATGGTTCGAGACGACCGCCGGCTTCGCGTTCGACCCACGGATCGTGTCGCTGCCCGCGACGCTACTGCTTTTGGGCGTCGTACTCCACAAGGGCGCCGACCTCGGCGTGAAGGCGCTCTGGGTGGTGGCGAGCATCCTGGCCGTTTCGCTGGCCTTCTTCTTCCTGGGCACGGGGCCCGCGGAGATCCGGCCCGAATCGGTCGGCATCTTCTCTGACCTTCCGAACCGCGACCCGTTCATGCTGGTCTTCGCGATCGTCTTCCCGGCCTTCACCGGGATGACGGCCGGCGTGGGTCTATCCGGAGACCTGGCCCAGCCACGCAAGTCGATCCCGCTCGGGATCATGACGGCCACCTTCGCCGGCATGATCATCTACGTACTCGTGGTCTGGAAGCTGGCGGTTTCGGCGAACGCGCAGGAACTCGCGGGTGACTACCTCATCATGGGGCGGATCTCCCTGTGGGCGCCGATCATCCCCATCGGACTCGCGTGTGCGACCATCTCTTCGGCGATCGGGTCCATTCTGGTCGCTCCGAGGACGCTCCAGGCCCTCGGGGCCGATTCCGTGGTTCCACGCCCCCGGCTCAACGAGTTCGTCGCCGCCGGCGTGGGGGAGGCCAACGAGCCCCGCAACGCGACGCTCGTCACGTCGGCGATCGCCCTCGTGTTCGTCCTGCTGGGCAACGTGGACATGGTGGCGCGGATCGTCTCGATGTTCTTCATGGTCACCTACGGGGCGCTCTGCGCGATCTCGTTCCTGGAGCACTTCGCGGCCCGCCCGTCGTACCGTCCGAGCTTTCGGTCCAAGTGGTACCTGAGCCTGATCGGCGCGATCATGTGCCTCGTGCTCATGCTCCAGATGGACCTCCTCTTCGCGGTGGCCTCCATCGGGGTGATGGCCGGGCTGTACTCCGTCATCCGGCGCAGCCGGAAGGGCACGGACGACCTCGCGCAGATTTTCCAGGGTGTCATGACCCAGGCGACGCGGCACCTTCAGGTGCGGCTCCAGAAGATGCCACCCAACGACTGGCGGCCCAGCGTCATCATGATCTCGTCGCGGACCTTCGATCGCTCGGCACCCCTCCAGCTGCTCGAGTGGCTCTGCCACAGGTATGGCTTTGGAACCTACTTCCACTACATCTCCGGTCGTCTGAGCGAGCAGAACTTCGCTGCGAGCGAAGAAGTCCGTGGTCGGCTCATTCAGGCGATGCGGGAGCGCAAGGGCGCGATCTACATGGATGCGGTCATCAGCCCGTCTATGACCTCGGCGCTCGGTCAGGGTCTCCAGATGCCCGGCATCTCGGGAATGGAGAACAATGCGCTCCTGATGGAGTTCGGTCGCCACGATCCCCCGAAGGTGCTCGACGAGGTGGTCGACGGGATGATTCTGGCGGGGGTGCCGCGGATGGACCGGCTGGTGCTGCGACACGGCGACAACTTCTTCGGCACGAGGAAGAACATCCACGTCTGGCTCACCTGGCACGACGCGCGCAACGCCAACCTGATGATTCTCCTGTCGTACATCCTGCTTGGCCACAGGGACTGGAAGGGCGCCGAAGTCAGCCTTTTCGCGGCGTACCCACGCAAGGACGTGCGAGAGCGGGCCGCCGACATCCACGAAATGATCGCCGAGGGCCGTCTGCTCATCAGCGAAAAGAACGTGATGGTGATCCCGACGGACGACTCGATCGACTTCGAACGGCTCGTCGAGGCACGCTCGTCGATGGCGGACCTGGTGCTCATCGGCTTCACGGACGCCAAGCTCAAGCACCGCAGAGGCGAGGTGTTCCAGCGGTTCCCCGAGCTGAGGGACGTACTCTTCGTCTCGGCCGAGGACACGATCTTCATCGACTGACCCGTCCGCCGAGGCTCCCATGCGCTCGTTCTTCCGCACGCTCCTGCACGCCATCGCGTTCACACCGTTCGCGACCGGGGTCGCGACGTCTGGCGTTCTCTTCGCGCAGGAGGAAGGGCACGGGTCACGGACTCCACTGCTCCCGGACGTCACACAGGACGTCGACTACCGGATCTACGACCGTCAGGGACGGCTCACGTCGCTCGGCGCCATCGTCGAGGCGGCGCGCAGTGCCGACGCGGTGCTCGTCGGCGAGGAGCATGACGACATGGTGGGGCACGCCTTCCAGGGCCAGCTTCTCCTGTCGCTGATTCACGAGATCGGTGGCCCGTCGGGCGGCCTTCGGCAGGTCGTCTTCTCGATGGAGATGTTCGAGCGTGACGTGCAGTACGTGCTCGACGAATATCTGGCCGGACTCATCTCGGAAGAGCACTTCCTGAACAGTGCGCGCCCGTGGCCCGAGTACGAGGCCCGGTACCGTCCACTCGTCGAAATCGCGCGCGCTGCGGGCGTGCCCATCGTGGCGGCCAACGCGCCCCGCCGGTACGTGAGCCGCGTGACCGCCAGCGGGCCCCAGGCCCTCGAAGACCTCTCCGAACTCGCTCGTTCCTACCTGCCGCCGCTACCGTACCCCGGGCCTTCGCGCATCTACCGTGAGCAGTGGGACGCGCTCATGACTCAGGCGATGCAGGCCGCGGGCGACGAAGACGCGTTGGTGGCGGGCGAAGAGTCCAGCGGCGGGGACTCTCCCATGGCTGGCGGAGAGGATGGGGACGAGTTGGCGGCCGGCCCGGATCACGGGTCCTATGCCATGAGTCCCAACGTCATCCAGTCTCAGGCGCTGTGGGATGCGGCGATGGGACACGCCGTCGCCGAGGCCCTGGTCCGAAACATGGGCGCGCTGGTGCTGCACATCGCGGGGTCGTTCCACATCGAGAAGGGGACCGGGGTCCCCGAACGGATCGCCGACTACCGTCCCGGAACGCGCGTCGTCTCGGTGGTGATGACCGGCGTGGAGGACATCGGCGCGTGGTCGGAGGAGGAGCACGCCGACCTCGGGGACTTCGTCGTGCTCACCCGATCGGCGAACGGAGAGGGGGCCGACCCTCGCTGAAGCCCCGTGCGCTCGGCCGGATCGCCCGCCATAGCGGGTAGCTCAGACCGAGCGTGAGCGTATTCGGCGAGTATTCCGAGCCACGAAGGAACGTCCAGCGGAGTGCCGCGGCCAGTTGCAGGGGCCCGATCGTGGTCCGTCCACCGACGAGGAGATTGTAACCGAAGTACGTCTCCCTGAGATCGCGCGCGTTCGGGGCTCCGCCGTAGGGAGAGTTGCGCCATCCCACGCCTGCGCCGAGAAACACGCCGCCCCTTGGACCCTGCGGGACGAAGAGGACGTCGGCGTTGTACTGCCAGTCCTTCGTGTTGGGAAGCCAGACGACGTCCGCACTCGGCACCACTTCGACCATCCCGCTGCGCAGCACCGGAATCCGCAGCTCGCCACCGAGCACGCTTCCGTTGCCGATGAGGTCCTGCTGCCATCCGGCCCGGATACCCACGGCAACGGGGGCCCAGCGCGGGGTCACCGGCTGCGCCCGGCCACGGCGGACCTGAGCCTCGGCGGACGAGGAGAACAGGGCAAGCGCCGCGATCAGTGCGACGACGAGACGGACGGTCGGCATGAAGGGTCGGATCATGCCCCTACCATACGTCGACGGCGGCCCGGGTTAAAGTCTCCTGGGGCGTAACCCGTCCGTGATGGGGCTCCACGAACTGCTCATGCCCGACGTACGTGTCGGAATCCTCGACACTGGGCACCAGACCGCTGAGCGCGTCGGACCCGTCGCTGTAATCTGCCTCGCACATGACGCCCGCCGAGGCCGGCATCAGCGACTCGCCGACGTGCGGCCGTACGGGTGCACAGGCAGGTCACTGGATGCGGATACGGTCCTCGGCCACGGCCTTCAGGATGTCCTGAGAGGTGACGATCCCGAGCAGCTCTTCGCTCTCCACGACGAGGGCGCGATGGATGCGTCCCCGCACGAGGAACTCGCAGAGATCGGGCACCGGCATGTCCGGCCCCACCGAGAAGGTGACCGGCGTCATGACGTCGCCGACCGAGACCGCGTCGAAGGACGTCTCGGGAAGCTGATCGAGAAGCTCGGTTGCCTGGAACGGGGAGTCTTCCGGTAGGAAGAAGCCGAGGGCGTCCGGCTCCAGCTCGTCGTCCGGATCCTGGTCGGGGTCCGGCGTCCGGTCGATGTCAGGCCGCATCGCGACGGCCGAGAGCGTGACGTCGGTTTCGTCCGCCGCCAGGCGAACAAGATCCGTCGCCGAAGCCACCCCGACGACCCGGCCCTGCCCGTCCAGGACCGGCACGCCGCTGATTTCGGAGTCCACCAGGACGCGCGCGAGCGTGCGGGCGGAATCCTCGATGCGGACGGTGACTACGTCCGCCCTCATGAGGTCACGAACCTTCAGCATGTTGTCCTCGCTTTGACGCCTGCGCTCAATCCTCGAGCGCGTTCGACGGACGGTAGAGGAGGAGTGGGAGATGCAGGCCGCGAAGGACCTTGTCCGCGGCGCTGCCGAGGATCGCGCGGCTCAGTCCCTTCCGGCCGTGTGTCGCCATGGCGACCATGTCCGCGCCCACGGCCTCGGACTCCGAAAGGATCCCGTGACCCGCCTGTGCGTCGACCGCGACCGATGTGGTCACTCTCAGGCCGCGTCGTCGCATGTTTTCGGCGTGTGCTTCGAGGTAGTCGGCCGCGCCCTTCTTGGCGTCGTCGAGGATCTGCTGGTTGAGCTGCGCGGTGTGGGGGAGGTACGGCGACGCGATGTCGACCGGATACGAGACGATACGCGTGAGATGGTACGCGGAATCGAAGAGTTCGCCGAACTCGGTCGCGTGGCCCAGGGCCTGTTCGGAGAGTTCGGAGCCGTCGAGCGGAATGAACAGGGTCTCGAAGGTGTGTTCGAAGGTGCTCATGGCTTCCGCGCTCTCTTCCGGGCGTACCACCACGACGGGCACGCCTGCCTGGCGCACGAAGCCGTCGGCCACGGAGCCGAGCCACAGACGGGACATCGTGCCTCGTCCGTGCGAAGCCATCACGACCACGTCGACGCCGTGTGCCTCACATTCTCCCTGCAGCATGTCGATCGTATGCCCGCTCAGCACCGCGTGCGTGACCTTCCCTCCCGCCTGTCCCTTGATGCGCTCGAGCACGTCCTCGAGATACTGGTTGCTCCACTCCACGGCCGCGCCTTCCCATCCCTCGTAAGCGAAGGAGGTGACCGGCTCGAGGACGGTCGCGACATGCACCTTTGCGCCGGTTCTGCGGGAGATCTCGAGGGCCAGGGGCAGCGCAGTCTCTGCGAAGGCCGATCCGTCCAGTGGGATCAGGATCTGTCTGTACATCGTCTTCCCTCCTCGCGGTGCGAGAATGGGGACGGCGCTGCGCCGTCCGTGACCTCGGGGAGCTCCGCCCTCGCGGGGGACGGCCCGACGTCTACATTCTGTGCATTCGGCGGGGCGGGGGATGTCGGGCGCCAGGGGGCGCTCACGGTGGGAGATGCGCCGAGACACGTGTGGGAGTTTTCCTCTCAGGAGCCGGCCGGCCGGGAGCGATGCCGTGTTGTCGATCGATGAATTTCAGGCGGTGTTCGCATCGGCGCCCGACGGGTTCCTGATCGTCCGGGCCGACGGCACGATCCGGGCGGCGAACGACAAGATCGAACAGCTCTTCGGGTGGTCTTCCGAGGAGCTCGAGGGCGAGCCGATCGAGCTTCTCGTTCCTGCGAGGAGGCACGATCGTCACCGGGAGCAGCGCGATGCGTTCCTGCAGAATCCTCACGACCGGCCCATGGGTGCGGGGCTGGATCTGACGGGAGCGCGTCGGGACGGGACCGAGTTTCCCGTCGAGGTGAGTCTGAGCCCCTGGTATACGCCTACGAACGAGCGACAGATCATCTGCTCGGTTCGGGACGTGGGGGAGTACCGCAGGCTACAGAACTTTTCGGAGGGCGCTCTGCGTGCTTCGGAGGAGGAGCGGAAGCGGATCGCCCGCGAACTGCACGACGACACCGCGCAACGGCTGGCGACGCTCATCCTTCGCGTGCGACAACTGGCGGGCGAGTCCGACGGCGCGGCTCGAGCCGCCCTCTTCGAGGAGGTCCGCTCCGAGATCGTCGAGGCCGCGGACGCCGTGAAACGCATGGCGCGGGGACTGCGCCCCCCCGAGCTCGAGGAACTGGGGCTGGCTCTGGCACTCCAGGCTCATATCAGGAATCTTCGGGAATCCGGTATCTTCGAGGTGCGCGCGGAGCTGGGGTACGTGGATCCGTTCCTGGCCGCGACGGCCAAGCTTGCCCTGTACCGGATCATCCAGGAGGCGATCTCGAACGCGCGCAGGCATTCGGGGGCCGACTCCGCCGTCGTGCGCCTGTCGCATCAGGACGGTTTGGTGATCGCGGAGATCACGGACCGCGGGAAGGGCTTCCCTCTTGCCACGGCGATGGACGGGCAGCGAGGGTTGGGTCTGACGGGAATGAAGGAGCGGGCGACGATGATCGGAGGTCGGATCACCGTCGACTCGGTCCCTGGGGAAGGGACTCGCGTGCGCGTGATGGTGCCTGTAAAGGCGGAGACGAACGATGGCTGACACGATCAAGATCCTGCTGGTCGATGACCACGCGATGTTCCGCGCGGGTATCCGTGCGCTCATCGAGGCGGAGGAGCGGCTGGAGGTCGTGGGCGAAGCGTCGTCGGGAGACGAAGCCGTCGACCGCGTCCGCGAACTCAAGCCCGACATCGTGGTCATGGATCTCGCCATGCCCGGATCCAACGGACTGGAGGCGACGAGGCGGATCTCCGCGCTGGAGCTGAACACGAGCGTGCTGGTGCTGACGGTGCACGCCGAGGAGGAATACCTCGTTCCCGTGGTCGAGGCCGGAGCGAGCGGCTATCTGACGAAGACGAGCGCCGACACCGACCTCCTCGAAGCCATCCGCGTCGTCGCTCGTGGCCAGGTCTTCCTGCCGCCCAAGGCGGCCACGCTCCTTCTCAAGCGTTACAAGGATGCCGAGGGAGAGGATTCCGCCGGCCTGAAAGACCTGAGCACGCGCGAGCAGGAGGTCCTGGCGCTCACGGCGGAGGGATTCAGTTCCCGCGAGATCGGTCTGAAGCTCTTCATCAGTCCCAAGACGGTCGACACCTATCGATCGCGCATCATGGACAAGCTCGGTCTGACCCACCGGAGTGAGCTGGTGCGGTTCGCCCTGCGTGTCGGGCTGCTCAAGGAAATCTGACGGGCGAGCGTCGACCGGTCGACCGTGGGCCGACTCCAGGCCCCGTGCGTCAGTCCGGGTGGATCTCCCGGACCGCCCGCAGAAGGTCGTCGAGCCGGAACGGGCGCCGGAGAATCAGCTTCGACCCGTCGGTGCGCCACGGTCCGAAGAAGGGCCCCGGCTCGTCGTTCGGGTCGCGCACGACCACGATGCCCAGATTCGGGAAGTCGCGCACGATGGAGCTCATCGGGTCGTCGTCCGGCGTCCCGCTCGACGGCAGGTCGGAAATGAGGACCGCGACCTTCCTGTCATGCAGCGTCGCGTGGGCCTCGGCCACGCTGCGCGCGGCCACCACCTCGAAGCCCTCATCGCGCAGCACGGCCCTGAGCACGTCGCTCAGCTCGACCTGATCCTCGATCACGACGGCGACGGGTGGTCGTGGCATCGTGTCGGACTCTGGGCGGCCGTCTAGCGAGGGTCGACGTCGGCGAAGATCGCGGTCTGGCCGCCGTGGGTGAAGGACAGCACCTGGTACGGCTGCGCGTTAGGACCTTCCATGCCGGGTGACCCGACGGGCATGCCCGGCACGCCGATACCGGCAATCTCCGGCCGTTCCGCGAGGAGCTGTCGGATCTGGTCGGCCGGCACGTGTCCCTCGACCATGTAGCCGTCTACGATCGCGGAGTGGCACGAGCTCATCGGACCGGGAATCCCCCCGTCCATCTTCACGCGCATCAGGTCCTGGGGAGACACGTCGCGCGCGTCTACCGCGAAGCCCTCCGCACGGAGGTGCTCCACCCATCCCTGGCAGCAGAGACACGTGGAGGTCTTGTAGACCAGGATGGTCGGGAGCTCCTGCGGGCTCGCGGCGCTGACGGGCGTGGCGGTCGCGACGACCATCTGCGGCGCGGCGTCGGCTCGGCCGGCCTCGGGCGAGGCATCGGCGTTCGCGCAGGCGGAAAGGGTCAAGGTCGAGAGCACGAGGGCGAGCGGGCGGCGCATGTCGATCGGTCCTGATGCGGTTGCGTCGTGGTTGCGTTGAAACATAGCCCGAAGTGGCGGCGGGTCACCAGAAGAACCCGAGCATGGCGGGCGACCTCTCTCGACGAGTCCGCCGCCGTCAGTCACCGACGGAGTCGAGGTCGGCCGTGCGCGCGTTCGCGCGGTCCCGGGCATCCATCGCGCGCCCGACCCCGGAAGCGCCGGGCACGGGGAGGTCCGCGACGATGCTGTCCTTCCTGGCGCGCGTGAGTTCGGTCTGCTCGCCGGCGTCGGCTTCCCCGCACGCCGCGGTCGACAGCGCGAGGAAGAGCACGTAGTGGAATCGTCTCATGCCCCACGCTCGCTCCGGCCCCCGCCGGGTGCAAGTTCCGCGTGATGGCCGCCCGCTCAGAGGCCCGCGTCGTCTTCCTCGCGAGCGGCGTGCTCCGCGGTCGTGTAGGCGATGGCGTGGAGGGGTACGGCGACTACGCACACCAGGACCCCCTGCAGAACAGGCTCCACGAACGCGAACAGGCCGAAGGCGGCGGTCCAGAAGGCGGTCGCCAGGAGCGAGAACGCGGCGATTGTGCGGTGTGGCGCCCGGGTCCACGCGAGCAGGATGTTCACGATGCCGGCGAAGAGCAGGAGGAGCCCGAAGCCCATGCTCATGGCGCGGAACTGGCGCCACATGGTGGGGCGGAGGGGCTCGGAGGACTGCGCCTGCTTCATCGCGTTCATCGCGAACTCGCGCATTCCGTGCATCTCGTTTTCCAGAACGAACGACCATACGTGCGCGGTCGCATGCGCGCAGGCACTCAGGACGAGCCAGAGGCCCGTGGCGTACATCCAGACTCTCGGGTCACGGAGCATGAGCTTCTCCAGGGGACGGGTGGGGCGCCCCGGTGAAGGGAGGCGCGTCCGAGGGAGGCGCGGTCCAGTCTGCCAGCCGCTCGGCGAGTCGGCGGACCGACAGGGGGGCGGACCCCTCGGCCTTGTTGTTGACGATCACGAACGCCGGGCGTTCGGCGACCGCCGCGTCGAGGACGGCGGTCGCGATGAGCTCGCGGGAAGGTACGTCCTCGTCGACAATCCGGTCGAATGGCGCATAGCGGTCCTTCGCGACCTCGTACTTCAGCCCCGCGTGCAGCATCCACCGCACGACCAGCGCCGGCTGGTAGAACGGAGAGACGAGTTCGAGCTGGCGGGAGAGCGGGGCCATGGACGGGTGCACGTTGTAACAGTGGGCGGCACCGGTGGCTTCCAGCAGCTCCCTGTATCGGTCGTTGAGGAAGGAGGGAGTGCGCAGCTCCACGGCGTAGAGCGGGCCCTCGGGGAGGGCCGTGAGGAAGCGGAAGAGTCGATCGAAGAAGGCGCCGGCGCCGCCGACGAGGTTGGGCGGGATGGGCGAGAACTGGAAGAGCAGGGGGCCCATTCTGCAACCGAGCCCGTCGCGCATCGGCCCGACCACCTCCTCCACGGCGTAGACCGGGTCGAGGAAGCGCGGGTTCGACTCGCGGACGCCGGATGCCTCCGGATCGGTGGGCGAGGTGAGCAGCCGGTCTGCCTTGACGAGAAAGCGGAAGTCGGCCGGTACCGCGTCCGCGTACGCCCGGAAGTCGTCGGCACCGATCGATCGATAG
>Ga0222714_10006179_pt1 | contig 11237 bp, 14 predicted proteins | sample C33_3DmetaG_FD_165048 | JGI IMG/M metagenome (GOLD analysis project Ga0222714, IMG submission 165048) | Estuarine water microbial communities from San Francisco Bay, California, United States - C33_3D | ecosystem: Environmental > Aquatic > Marine > Unclassified | place: USA: California... | reverse complement strand
TCCGGCAGGTAGAATAGCTGTAACACTACCGGCAGTTACTGTTCCAACTGTGGTAATGTTTGCCTGAGTAAAGTGCTCGTCAGCAGAAAAATTTGTCGTTTGATCGTGATCGATCTGAGCGGAAGAGGAAACCGTACCCGGTACAGTAACTCCTGTTAACCCTGATCCGTCACCGTAAAAGGATCCGGAAAACGAACCCGATAAAAAGGTGTCTAATACAGATGAACTTATTTGCTGGTTACCTGATGTGAAGACTAAACTGTTTAGTTCAGCATCCGAACCAGAGACGATAATCTTTTTCCACTGTGCCATAAAGGTCTTTCTTAATTTAAATTGTTAGGTTAACTCTTGTTATAAATATCATATTCCTAGGAAAAACTCTCTACTTTGAGAATAAAAGAATCCTCCTTCTACAGGGTTGGGGGTAAACTCAAACGCACCTAAAACTGTTACCCCTTGTTCATTTACTGTTAGTTTAGGTGAACCTGTAATATCTACTGAAAAGGAATCTTGGTTTCCGTCAAGATTAACCTTAAAGGATCCTGTAATTTTTACATCATTTGTAGTACTGTAATACGACCCAGTTTGTCTAAATATACCACTAGATTGTATCTGAGAGAGAATGTCGGCGTCGTTCAAAAAGAAAGAACCGGAAACATTTAGTGATCCGGTAAAGTTTGCATCACCCGAAAAACTACGATCAAGCTGTTTCCATTGAATAAAAGACATCTTAGCTAAATTTACCAGTTAATATTACTGTATCAGATGATTCTATTGGATATCCTACAAGGCCTTCATTAAAGGTTACTGTTATGTTTGAACCAGCTTCTGCGACAGTACGGTGACTTGTAGTAATAGCTATACCGTTAACGTAAACAACAAAACTGTCCTGTCCTATAGTAAAGCCTGGAGGTGGTGTTAGGAAAGATTTGTTGTTAAAAGTAGCTTCGTTTGTTGTCACGGTATCAGCTTCTGCAGAATTGGATGTAGTAATAAATATAATCTGATCAGTGTTTAAAGTTGCAGATACTTGCGCTCCTGTTAAACCTGTATCGAAGAATCTTCTTGAAGCCTGTTTTTCTGGTGTGTTAGCTCTTAGCATAAGGTTTCCTACTGTGTCTACTGTTTCTAGCTTAAAATTTATTTTTGATTTAGAGAAAAACCTATTCGAACCTATAAGAGAAGCATTTATAGTGTCCGGTACTATATGTCCTAGGAGGTTAATATTAAAAGTTGTTTTAACTGCTCTATCAGATCCTTTAGTAAGTTCAACTACTGTTTGGTAGCTGTCAATCATAGATCTAAATTTAAATCTTTGAGGATCCCCCCAGTAGGAATCAGACGCATAATTAATACTTTCAATTAATTTATTCATCTGTTCTACATAGTCTGTAAAAAGTATGCAGCTATAAACTATATTAACATAATCAGGAAAAACTACTCCGTAGTATTCTTTAATAGGTTCTCTATTAGTAAGTATAGAAAAATTATCATAAATATTTTTCTTAGTATATCCTTTTTCAAAAACACCATAGTTAACAGGAGAGTTACTATCAACTTTACTACCGAGAGATCTATTCTTTTCTATAGAATCTCTTTTAAACATCAATAAAGGAGTCTGTATTTTACCGTTTTTATCCCTGTAGAATCCGTCACTTTGAACGGAGGCCCATCTTTCTGGATTTCCGTAAACTATAGGTACGTTTATTCTGTTTCCATTTTGAATAACGGATAATTTAATTACTTCATTAAAATAGTAAAAGATAGCCTCATCAATGTCTTTTAATCCGATATTGATAGGTTTAAAAGTAGTATCATCTACTCTTCTCTGTAAAGCTCTTTCTTTCTTATTTTCTGACGGGGTTTTACCGTTAATAGTATAAGGAGTTATCTGTTCCTGTGAAAGTTCTTCTTGATTAATAGGAGAAGGAGCTTGTGATCGTGCCATTTTATCTTTGTCTAATTATTCCTACTTTATCTGGTCTTGTTAAATGGCAATCAACTATTATCGAAACACTAGAACCGAATTGTGCTCCATAATTAGTTAAATTGTAAGCTTTGTCTCTTCCTAGGAAAAGTTGATTTTCTCTAACAGTTCCCACTTCATAATAATCTTCATGCCACATTAATACATCTCCTACTTCAGGTACTACCGAGGTATCTACTAAATCTTCTCTTATAAAAGCAAATGAAACCTCCCTAGTTAAATCAGGTCCAAAATCATCATCGGTTATTACTTGATCACCTCTTGTTATGAGACAGTTTAGTTTAACTGGTGTCCAGTAAGTTTTTTCTAACCCTTCTCCGTAAATATTAACTTCAGTTTCTTCTAAAGAAAACTTATAGTAAAGGATTTCTTGCTCAACAATATCCTTGACGAGTTCCCGACCTATTCGAGTTAGGAGGTCAAAATCATTAGTGCTTCCAAAAATCATTTAATTCTCTCTATAGTGTTAGTACCTATCTCAAATTTACTAACTTGAGGGTATTTAATAGCTGTAGATCTTAGAAATTTAAACGCTTCGTCTCCTGTTTTTGAAGTTCTTATTTTAACTTTAAAGGTTGCAATATTAGCCTGTTCGTCGCTTGTTGAAGTAGAAACTATAGTCACTCCTTGGATACTTCTTATCAAGTCTGCTAATTGAACAATAGTAGTTCCGTCTGTATAAGTTATTCTTACAAAGCCTTGGTAGATTCCTGCTTCTTCGGTTATTAGTTCTACTAATTTCATCATCCGACGTAAATAGTTAAAGGTACACTTCTTAAAGTATCTTGAAGGTATTCGTTTTCGTTTCTTTTCCTCTCTAACTGTGCCTGTCTTGAAGTTTGATCTAACATTTCTCTAAGAGTCGAGAGTAGTGATTCTTTCTCTGTTCGTGCATCAGCTAAAAGGTCGGCTTGGTTGAGAGTAGCCTCAGATCCCGGTACCGGAACTGTTGTATACTTTCCTCGTACATAAGCCAACAATTCTTTAGCTAAAGCTAGTGTATATCGGTAAATCCATTGTCTTCCGACGCTATTAATATATCCGTAGACCGGATTACTATACGGTACTTCGCCTACATTCGAAATTAAATGCGTCCCAGTTTCAACTAATGGAGATCTCTTATCTGAGATTTTATAATATTCGAAGTGAAGGAAGCCTTCATTCTTAGGTATAGGGAAAATTTTTAGCTTATTATTTACTACTTCAAAAGAATATGCTGATCTTCTTATTTGATCATTAAATTCGATTGCTTGAACTTTAAGCATATCGTATGATGCAGGCATTAATAAGAAATTAATACCAGGAGAATATGAACCGAAATCAAATGCATCCATTAAGGATTGTATTCCTGTTCCTGTTCCAGCATAGGGATCAAAGTATCTTAAAATTGCAGGAGGAGCCTGATATAGTATTCTTCTTATTTCTATTCCCCCTTCTATACCTTGATCAGTAGCCCATGCATCAAGGTCGTAGTTTTGCTGATCTATACTCATAGAAAGAGAGCCTGAGTATTTAGTAATATTACCTCCTACACCTGCCTCGGTTCCGTAATTAGAAGAAATTTGAATTACTCTTGCTAAAGTAGGATCTATTACCCTATTATTAAAACTGCTGCCGGTAGATGCTCCTTCCATTGAGAGGTAATTCTCTCTAATTTTATACTGAAATACTTCATTACCGTAGGTTGTAACTGCTTCTTCAAAGCAAGCATAAAAAGACCCGGATTGCAATTCTACTTCCATAAGAGGATACCCTAGTCTTCTGGCACAGAAATCTGCTACTTTGTCAGCGTCTGCTGCAAAAGCTGTATCTGTATCATAAAAGCCAAAAGGAGTGGATCCTGTTGCAAAAGTAGATGATCCGTCCCAGATTGATTTTACAGCCATAGTAAGCCTTTTTGTATATAAATAGTTTAATTTTACTTACTATAACCACAAAGACAAAATAGTCTTTAATCTCTAAAAGTTTTATAAACCTCTAAGATAGGAGATACTATTTCATGACGATGATTGGTAGTAAGAGTAACTATTCTAAAACCTTTAACCTGTTCTTCTACTCTGTTAAGAAAAGAAAAACCTGTATCTCTTCTATCCTTTAAGTCTATTTGAGCTAGGTCACCACATATAACCATTTTACTACCTACCCCTAATCTAGAAATTACTGCTTCCATTTGAGTATGAGTAACGTTTTGTGCTTCATCTACTATTACAAGACTTCTTACAAAAGTTCTACCTCTTATAAAAGAAAAAGGAACTATTTCAATACGTCCATTTTCGACTTCATTCTCTATTGCCTCTTTCTTATATAACATGAAGAGATTGTGATATATAGGAGCTAACCAAGGGTCCATCTTCTCCCTAATATCTCCTGGTAGAAACCCTATTTCTTCTTTAGATACAGTTGGCCTCGTAATTACAATTTTTTCTATTTCATTTCTAAATAGGAGATCTAATGCTACTTGACAGGCTACAAGTGTCTTACCTGATCCTGCTCCTCCTCTTAATACTGTAATTGGTACTTCAAGTATATGAGCTTTAGCTTCCTTTTGTTCGTCATTAAGCTGAATGTTGAATTTAATAGGGTTTTTAGGTTTTCTTTTAGACCTATATACTTCATCAGTATGAGGAAGAGAACTCATATAACAGATTTTTAGAATTAAAGTTAACTAAAAATAAATAGAACAATAAAGACTATCCTACTCTTTTTATAGACGCTATAATCGAAGGAGTTTCAGGTACAACCGCGGTAGCTGGTGTTTCAGTTAACGCTGTAAGTGTGTTTTCCCCAGTCCAGTAAAGTTCAATAAAATCATTATTATTTAAAGCTGTTCCAATTATACTTATCGACATAAGCTGTGCAGAAGGAGTTGTTGCATTTTTTCTAGGCTGTAAAGTTAGCTGGGTGGTAGAGTTTGGGAAGTTACTTCCATTATATCTAATCCAGAACCAGGAATCGTATACTGCGTTTTCCGCATTAGTTACTTGTGCAACAAAATTAAATTCATAAACTCCTGCTTGTTCAAAAACTATTTTTGAGCTACCGGATAACTGTACCCCTTGAGATGCCCATTCGCTGGTAAAGGTAACAACTTGAGCAGCTCCTGATACCAGGAGTGGTTGTGATCCGGTTGAATATATGGATAGGTATGCTGATTGTACAAAAGAACCTGTCTGCGATGGAGTTATAAAAACGTCGGATAGGTCGATATCAAACGTAGAAGCATCGCCTTTTTCAAAAACTAAACTGGATCCTGAAAGGGAGCTGGTTATTAAGAGCGATCCTGTATCGGAGGATACTAAGTAAGAGGAGGTAGCAGCTGTTAAATTGTTAACTTCTGTTTCAATAGAGCTTGTAAAAGAATTAAAAGTGGAAACAGTAACTAGAGAAGAAGTATTATACGTAGCATGTATTCCATCTCTAACTGTACCGTATGTAACTTTTTTAGTCTCACTAGAATTTACCAAAGCAAAAACATCAGATGCTTGAGGGTCTAGTGTTAAGTTTAATTCTGTTATTCTCTTATCGGCCATTATAAATAAATCTTAGATCCGTCTTCCTGTAATATGTAAAATCCGTTTTCTTGTAATAAAAAGCCACTAAAAGGCTGTACCGGTATAGAGTCTGTTAACGGTCCTTTGTTTTGATAATTATTCATTGAGGAAAGCTCTTCTAAGTAATATCTATACCGTTTTGCCTGTTCATTAAGAGGCAAGTTTTTAATATAGTTAAGACTTATGAACTGTTTCCATGTTAATTCCATGTTAATAAATAGTAACCAGTTATATAAAATAGGAAAGGGCCCCGTAAGGCCCTTCCCGTTTATCTCTAAACTATATCAAACTTAAACTGTTTCTAAGTCTGATACGAAGATTTTACCGTAGAATTCTGGACGGATCATTTTCTTAGCGTAGCGAGTCATGAGACCTTTACGTGGTGTGAAGGTATCAGGATCGTAGATAAGAGGAGTCATCATCAACGGTACGTAAGGAGCGTAAGTAGCACCAGTTTCAAGGAACTGTGAACCGCGGTAACCCAATAAGATTGTATTTTCAGTCATATATGGGTTTTTGTATACTTGGTAGCGGCTATTTAGCTGTCCTACTTTCTGTACACCCATAGCGAAGTCCATTTGGTCGCCATTAGTGTTAGCAGCATATCCAGGAATTGACTCAAGGATAGTTGCAACTGTAGGAGAACATACTAAGAAGTTTGCACCACCGCGTAATGTTTTCTGATGGATCTTGTTAGACACTTTTTGGATTTTAGTACCAAGTGTTTGGAACCATTGTCCTTGTGTGTTGTAGAAATCAGAAGTAGCAGTTGACCAAGCATTGTTCAACCATACTTTGTTGTTCTCAGCTGACCATCTTTCAGTTGTTACTGCATCTTGAATCAACATGTCTAAGATTTCTAAGTCGATTTCCATAGAAATGTACTCAGAAAGTAATGAAGTTAATTCAGCTTCAGCATCGATTGAATGGTAAGCATTAAGATCCTGAGCGAATTCAGGTGTCCATTGTGCTTTTAACTTGCGTGTTTTAGCTACGATAGCTTCAGAAGCAAGTGTTACGTTGATTTCAGGGATTTTCAAAGTACCAGTAGTATCTTCGAAGTCACCACGGCTATTATCACCTGGTTGTTTGTGGTAAACAACAGATCCAGTGATGTTAGCTGTTTGTGATACTGCAGATCCTGTGATAACGAATGTTACGTTGTTTCCAGAAACTGTAGTAAATTGTGGGTATCCAGTAACGTCAACTGATCCTGAAAGTACTCTGAAGGCACGAACGCCTTTGCTGTCAAAGCCTGTACCTGAAAGATCGATAGTAGCAGTTACGAAAGTAGATGGCTGAATACCATCTTCGTATCCGATAGATGCAGAAGAAGCAGCACCAAAAGCAACTTGTAATGCAGCAGAAGCAGAGTTGATTGAGTAGCCGAATCTACCAGCGCCGTAAAGACCGCCTGATACTTCTTCATCTACTGTCATTTTGTCGTTAGCTGTAGATACGTTACCGTACATGTTGTCGCCAGAAGTGAAGCCACCTGTGTTAGTTCCGTATTTGAAGTCCAAGTAGAATACTAGACCTGATGGCAAATTCATTGGCTGAACAGATACGAAGTCTTTTGCTGCGATTTGAGCAAATACTTTACGTACTAAAGGTAGAGCTACACCAGCCCACTGCTCACCAGCACCTGCAGTAAAAGTACCGCCTGTACCAGTTGAAGAGGCTTCAGCAACGATTTGCTTAGCCTGATTCTCAAGAATCATGGCCATGTTATTTTTTTCGACATCGCTCTTTAATCCTTCAAGAAGTCCAGAAGATACCCATTTGTCTGCAAGACGAGCGGCATCTGCTTGAACTGTTTTGTAGGAATTTGAGCTTTCGAGTAAGCTATTAATTTCCATTGTGTTTAAAAAAATTTAAAGTTATCGGATGATTCCGGCAAGCTTCTGCATACGAAGTACTTGCTCATTAACTTGAATTACTTCTTTGTTAGGAGCTACTCCGGCTGCTTTAGAAGCAAAGCCTTTGTTTTCTTTGATTGATTCTTTTTTAGTTACAAAGCCTTCTTTTAAGGTTTCGTAAACTAATTTAACTTCCTTAGCAGAGGTAGCTTTATCAAAAGCAGCAATAGTGCTAACTTTTTGAGCTTCTGTTAGGTTGTTAGCTCTAAATATTCTATTTAAGTAGAGCAATTTGGCATTTAGAAGGTTTACTTCAGAAAGATTTCCACGAAGTTCTTCTATGGTTGCTAAAGCTTGATCTAATTCAGCTTGAAGAGGATTAACTTCTTCAGTTACTTCTTCTTCTTGAACTACTTCTTCACCTAAGTCATTTTCTAATTCAGCAAGAAGTTCTTCGAGATTAATCTCTTCGTCTTCTGCAGCTACCATGTCCTCAGGTTGAGCTTCGGCGTCTACTTCCATTTCTGCTTCTTCTTCACCAGCCTCACCACTCATTTCTTGAGCGATAAGATCACGAATAAGAGCTTTTAGGTCCTCGACTTCCATGTCTTTTACTTCAACTTCATCTTCTTTGGCTTCTTCTTCTTCAGCCTTTTCTTCTTCAGCTTCGTCTTCAGATTTTTCTGAATCATCCTCAGCTTCTTCTTTTTCAGCTTCGGCTACTGCTTCGCCTTCTTCCTCTAATTGATCATGAGGATTCTCTTCGTGAGCATCGATGTTTCCTTGGGCTTCTTCCATTGCATCTTCATCTTCATGCTTGGCTTCTTCCATTTCGTCATCTTTTTTAGCTTCTTCTACTGCTTCTTCTTCTACTTCTTCTTCAGAAATTACTTCTTCAACTTCTTCATTTTCTAGTTCTTGCAAACGAGCTGCAAGCATAGATTTTAAATGCGGTGTTAAAGATTCTTCTAAAGCTTCACGAGCGTTTGCAATAGCAGCTTCACGAACAGCTTTGGCTTCGGCAATAGCTTCCTTGAATAAATCTTGGTTTGCCATTATGTGTGTCTGTTTTGTGGTACGTTTATTTAAGGAAACGTAAAAATATTAATAAGAAAAGTAATACCGTAAAAACGATATATTTTTATATAAATACATACCTTTTTAAAAAACCTTTGTAACTGTCTTACTCTATACTACATACACATGTAGTTTCGCAGATTATTTCTCTAATTAATGAGTTAATTCTAGTGTACTTATCCACTATTTGATTAGACTTACCTTCACTAAGATTTTCTGCAGGTCTAAGGAATGCTCCATGTGTAGAAGGGTTGGAAACAAAGTCCCAACATACTAATTCGAAATCATCCTGTACCTCTAAAGTACCCTCGTTTGTCTGGGTTACTGATCCTGTACCTCTTGAAGAAATACCTATAGTATGTCCTCCTTTAACGATTTCTTTAACTATATTACCTGAGGGTGTGTTTAGTAATTCAACAGTACCCATAAGATCATCTCCGTTCCACCATAACTTTTTAACAACATGAGATGCATTTTTGAGAGAAACGATGGGGGATTCAGGATGGTCTAGCTCACCATAAGCATTACCGGTCTTAATAAAATTTTCTATATAATTATTTACTTCTCTTTCGAGTATAGGTCTTTTATAAACTCTACCGTTTTGGTTTTTAGCACCTGCTCTTTGCATTACTCCTGTAACTTCAAAGATACCAGGTCTTTTAACAGATTCTTGAAGAGTAAGTTTGCTTACGGTTACTTCGGTTATTAGCATCTTTTTAGTAAATTTTTCCTTCTAGGTTAAACCGTTTTTTTTCCTCAACCTTAACTTCGTTTTCGTTTAAAATCTTAACTATTAGACTCTTTACAGCTTCTTTTAGTTGAGCTTCCTGTACTGTTGTTGTACTATTCTCTTTTAATTCAACTTTAGACATACCGTTCGCTTTATCTACTGTATTAGAAGGTTTAGCTTCTTCCATCTCGTCCGCTGTATCTAAATTGGCATGATCTCCTGCTAAAAGATTTAAATAAAAATTAGGATCTTTAGTTAGATTTTTTACTACCTCTTCTTTTGCTTTTAAATAATCTTCTTGAGTACCATTAAACTTAACTACATCAAATCCTTTTTTCTCTAATTCGTAATCAATTCCTCTTTCGATAGCCTCAATAGGAAACATATCCTCAGTGTTAGCTTCGTATTGGTATTCAGGTGTTTTTTCTTCTTTATATTTTTCTAAAACTTCGCTGATCATTCCTTTATTTTTAAGAATAGTTACAGCGTCGTCATAGCTATTAAACTGTGTTATAAGAGTAGGATGGGCTAAACGTGCATCTCGTAGGAACTGTGCTTTAGCAAATCTTCCTTCATTAACAGCATTAAATTTTTCAGTAAGTGTTTTCATTGTAAATAATCAATAAGTTTTGTATGAGATGGACGTTTAGGTCTTTCAACTTTTTTATATCCTAATTTAGTAAGAAATTTAGTAGCTCTATTATCCTTTTTGCTCTTAGAAAAAGCATAAGGAGTTGCATACTGGGCGCCAGTTCCGGGTGTAAATGTAGCACCTGTTCCTGTTGTTGATAGCTCTTTAAGTACTTCTCTTACTAAATTAATTAGTTCAGATTTTTTCATATTTTTTCTACTTCGGCTACTAATTCATAGTACTGCATTAGGTTTACTAAAGTAGAATCATCAACCCTATCTTTATTGGAGAGAGGTGTAATATTTTTTATAATTTCGTTTAATTTAATCTTTACTACTTCATCGTTAATCTTACTAACCCCAACTTCTAACCTCTCTACTATATTTTCAAAATTAGTATTTACTATTGCTCTAAGTTTAGATGTAGAAGAAACAGATGTAATAAACTGTCTTAATATTTCTTTTTGTTCAGGGAGAAGAGAGGTATACTTCTCATTAAATTTTTCTAAAAGAATTTTGTATGTAAGAAGTTTTAAATCTTTATCATACTTAGAATACTCCTCAATTAAAGAATCTTTAACTGTTTCGTGATCCTGGGGTGAGCTTGTTAAGTGTTCTAATAAAGTTACTTTGTTATCTACAATAACTTGAGGATCTACTAATTCTTCATTTGTATATGCTTCTAGTAGACAAAAAAGAGCAGCTAAGGGTTTATAATCTCTAACCTTTATCGAAAAAAATTCTTCTAAACTATAATGTTTCTTAATTTCTTTTATTAGTTGATACTTTTGATTCTTGAGTGATTTTTGATCTAACTTTCTAGAGATTTCAACTATAGAAGAAACAATAGATTCGGCTTTACTCTGATTAACTCCTTTATTTTTAAGTACAAAGTCGTAGAGCTTAAATTCTTTAGCTAAAAATGTTTTTCCAGAGTAAAATTCTTTTAAAATAGAAATAGCAGGTGAATCTTTCATTCCGAGAGTATCAGAAGCTAATTGCTTTACTAATAACTCGTATATTAGCCCTGTATTTCTAAATTTATTATGTTTGATTTTCATCAAAATTTATTTTGTGAATTAATTATAAATATCATTTAATCTTCTAAATTCTTGATATTAATTTCATCAAGTAAACTCTCTTGAGCTTTTTCTGTAGGATTAAAGATCATTTCTTTTTTAAAACTAATAGACTGTATGTCAGGATTTTTAAGAAGAACTGTTTGCGCTCTAAATGTATTTTCATTTACATTATTATTATCACTAGGATAGCCCCCCTTCATATCAAGCTTTCCTAATCGGTCTCTACCTCCTAAAGGATCTTCTTGTGTACCTATAATTGAAGCTCTTTCCCTAGGACGACCTTCAGGATTTTCTTCCCCATATCCTGTTGGTACTTTTGGA
>Ga0222714_10006178_pt1 | contig 11237 bp, 9 predicted proteins | sample C33_3DmetaG_FD_165048 | JGI IMG/M metagenome (GOLD analysis project Ga0222714, IMG submission 165048) | Estuarine water microbial communities from San Francisco Bay, California, United States - C33_3D | ecosystem: Environmental > Aquatic > Marine > Unclassified | place: USA: California... | reverse complement strand
AAGACTAAATTTATTAAATGGAGAGGAAATTAATCAAAAGCTTTTAAACGAGTCAATTGATATAACTTTTCCTCCTCCTAGTCCAACTATTGCAAAAGTTCACCCTATATCTCAGACTTTTGATGAAGTAATTTCTATTTTTGGCTCCATGGGCTATGAAGTTGCAGAAGGACCAGATATTGAAACGGATTTTTTTAATTTTTCTGCGCTAAATATACCTGAAGATCACCCTGCAAGAGAAATGCAGGATACATTTTATATTAATAGCTTTGATGAAAAAAATCATCCTTACGTTTTAAGAACTCATACTAGCCCTGTGCAAATAAGAACTATGCTTAACAATAAACCACCAATAAAAATTATTGCTCCAGGCAGAACTTATAGATGTGACTCTGATACAACTCACTCACCAATGTTCCATCAAGTTGAAGGTTTATTCATAAATGAATTTGCAACAATGGCCGATTTAAAAGGGACATTAATTAAGTTTTGTAAACAATTTTTTAATGTTCAGGAATTAAAGGTTAGGTTTAGACCTAGTTACTTTCCTTTTACTGAACCATCTGCGGAAATGGATATTGCTTATGAAATAATCAATGACCGGCTTAATATAGGCAGTGGAAATAAATGGCTTGAAATTCTAGGCTGCGGTATGGTTAACCCAGTGGTGTTAGAAAATTGTAAAATTGATCCGACTAAGTTTCAAGGTTTTGCTTTTGGAATGGGCTTAGATAGAATAACAATGTTAAAACACGGATTAACTGATATCAGATCTTTCTTTAATGGAAATCTGAAATGGATTTCTAAAAACGGATTTGGAATGGGTGATTTTTAATGAAATTTACTTATAGTTGGTTGTTAGATCACTTAGATACTAAACTTTCTGCAACTGAAATTGGTGAGATTTTAACTAGCGTTGGCTTAGAGCTAGAAACACTTACAGATTACAATGAAACACACTCACAATTTATTGTTGCAACAATTGATGAATTTAAAAAACACCCTAATGCAGATCGATTAAATCTTTGTATCGTGAATGATGGAAAAAAAACTTATCAAGTTGTATGTGGTGCTTCTAATGTAAAAAAAGGTCTCAAAGGAATTTTTGCAAGAGATGGTTTATTTATTCCCGGGACCAATATAACCCTCAAAAAAGGAAAAATTAGAGGTGAGGTTTCTGAGGGTATGCTTTTATCTGAAAGAGAATTAGGTTTAAGCGATGATCATGAAGGAATTATTGAATTAAAAACAAATTTTCCTAATGGCACAGATGCTGTAACTGCTCTTAATCTAAACGATCCTATTTTTGAAATTAGTGTTACCCCTAACAGGGGAGATTGTTTAGGAATTAGGGGGATTGCAAGAGATTTAGTGGCAAAAGGAATTGGTAAGTTAAAACCTTTAAATTTTGAAAAAATTAAAAAAATAGAATTCGAAAGCCCTATAAATTGGATTATTGAAAAAGATGATAACAGTTGTGAGTATGTAGTTAGCCGCTATTTCAAAGATGTTAAAAATACTACTTCCCCAGATTGGTTGCAAAAAAAACTAACCAGTATTGGTCTTAGGCCAATTAACGCCCTAGTAGATATAACAAATTTTATTACAATGGATATCGGGAGACCTCTTCACGTTTTTGATGCAGATAAAATAGGAAATACACTTTCAATGAGACTCTCCAAAGAGAGAGAAACTATTTTTGCTCTCGATAATAAAGATTATAAATTAAGTAAAACTACTACTGTTATAGCAGATGAAAAAAGACCCCTTGCAATTGCAGGTATCATTGGTGGCTCTGATAGTGGGTGTACAATTGATACGAAAAATGTTTTTCTTGAGGTTGCAGTATTTGACCCATCTAAAGTTGCAAAAGTCGGAAGAAGATTAGGTATTCATTCAGATGCAAGGCAAAGATTTGAGCGTGGACTCGATAAAAAAATGGTTGAAGAGGGGTTAGAGTACGCTTCATTTTTAATACAAAATATTTGTGGAGGGTTTATAAGTAAAAACACAGATGCTGGAAAATTAATTGATAGAAAGATATCAATCAAATATGAATTTAAACTTTTTAATAAAAAAATTGGATTTGATCTCCCTAGTAAAGAGCAATTGACTATTTTAAAAAATCTTCAGTTTCAAATAACTCAGTTAAATGAAAATGACTGCACATTGGAAGTGCCCTCATGGAGAAATGATATAAACAATCCCATTGATATCGTTGAAGAAGTAATTCGTATTTATGGCTATGACCATATTCCTTCAAATGTACCTTTGCCCTCAAATGAAGAAATTAAAAAAATCGAAGAATCAATAGTTAATAAAAAATATCAAATTACTAAAAAAATTAAAAAATTAATGATTTCTCAAAATTTTTCAGAAATTATTACATTTTCTTTTCATTCAAATTTAGCACACCAACTAGGACAAGGTGATCCAAGTTTAAAAGTTACCAATTCAATCAGCGATGAATACTCTTATATGAGAAATACGATGTTATTTAACCATTTAGAGGTCATTGAAAATAATCGAAAAAAAGGCATAGATATTTTAAATACTTTCGAGTTAGGGCCAGTATATAACAACTCTAGCTCTCAAGAAAATTCACTACTCGCTATAAAAGTGAATAATTTTAATCAGAATAACGTATTTAAAATTCTTAATGATGATTTTTATTCACTAACTTCAACATTATCATTTATTTTGACTAGTCTTAATTTTGATATGCTTCAATTTAATATCAACAGATGTAACTCACCCTTGTATCATCCTGGTCAATCAGCAGAGCTTTTTATGGGAAAAAAAATTATTACCCGATATGGGAAAATTCATCCATCTATTCTTAAGGAGTATACTAAACTTAATGATATTTTTTGTATTGAATTGTTTTACGAAAACTTGCCCATCGACTCAATGATAAATAAAAAAACTTCAAAGATTTCTGAATCCAATTTTCAATATAGTGAGAAAGATTTCTCTTTCATATTCGAGAAAAATCAAAATCTTTTTGAAGTTCATAGAGTGCTTTTAAGTATCGATAAAAATATAATTAAAAATATCAAATTTTTTGATCATTACTCTTCAAAAGAAATTGGCGAAGATATGAAAAGTGTTACATTTAAAGTTACCTTGCAATCAATGGAAAAAACTTTAGATGAAAAAGATCTTGATAGTATTCATAATAATATTGTTGAAAAAGTTACATCGAAATTTAATGCTAAATTAAGATCATAATGGAAATTTCTAAAATCAGAAATTTTTCTATTGTTGCACATATAGATCATGGAAAATCCACTTTAGCTGATCGAATTATTGAAATTTGTGGAGGAATGAATGAAAGAACAAAAAAAGATCAAATTCTTGACTCTATGGATATCGAAAGAGAAAGAGGAATTACAATCAAAGCCCAAACAGTAAGACTTAATTATAAACATAAATCTGGTCAAAATTATCAATTAAATATTTTGGATACCCCTGGTCACGTTGATTTTTCGTATGAAGTTTCAAGATCGCTATGTGCTTGTGAGGGGTCTTTATTAGTAGTTGATAGCACTCAGGGTGTTGAGGCACAAACCTTAGCCAATGCCTATCAGGCAATTGATGCTAATCACGAAATATTACCGGTTTTAAATAAGGCTGATCTTCCCGCATCTGATCCAGATAGGGTAAAAGCAGATATAGAGCAAACAATTGGAATTGATACATCAGAAGCATTATTAGTTTCTGCAAAAACTGGAATTGGAGTTGATATTTTACTAGAGCAAATTATTGACAAACTCCCATCTCCTATTTCAACTGGTAATGATTTAAAAGCACTATTAGTTGATAGTTGGTATGACAATTATTTAGGGGTAACTGTTCTTGTTAGAATAATTGATGGTGTAATGAAAAAGGGCATGAAAGTAAAATTTTTATCTAATGGAAATCAATACCACATAGATCGAATTGGATATTTTTCACCTGAGGTCAGCTATTGTGATCAATTAAATCCAGGTGAGATTGGGTTTATAAATGCAAGCATCAAGTCAGTTTCAGACTGTAAAGTAGGAGATACAATTGCTGAATTAAATAATCAATCAGTAAAAGCGCTGCCAGGATTTAAACCTTCTTTGCCTGTTGTCTTTTGTGGCATATACCCAGTTGACACATCTGATTATGAAAGACTCAAAGAAAGTTTTGAAAAACTTGCTTTAAACGACTCAAGTTTTTCTTATGAAAATGAAACAAGTGCGGCTTTAGGATATGGCTATAGGTGCGGCTTCTTAGGTTTACTGCACTTAGAGGTTACTACTGAAAGATTAAGAAGAGAATTTGATCTTGACCTCATAACGACTGCACCAGGAGTTGTTTATAAAGTAGTAGATAGAAATAAAAAAGAAAAGATAATCAGAAACCCTTCTGAATTACCTGACCCTGCTGAAATAAATGAAATATTAGAACCATGGGTAAAATCTACAATTATTACACCTCAAGATTATTTAGGCTCTGTTATCAATCTCTGTATTGAAAAAAGAGGAAGGCAAAAAAATTTAAATATTCAAAATAATAGAGCTATATTGGAAATGGAATTACCTCTTAATGAAATAGTAATAGATTTTTATGATAAATTAAAATCATATTCAAAAGGGTATGCTAGTTTTGACTATAATGTATCAGATTATTTTGAAGGGGACTTAGTAAAACTGAATATCCTTGTAAATTCTGAAGTAGTAGATGCTTTTTCAAATATTGTTCATAGAACAAGAGCAGAGACTATAGGTAGAAAGATTTGCAATAAACTCAAAGATCTTATTCCACGTCAAAACTTTCAAATTCCAATTCAAGCAGCTATTTACGGAAAAATTATCGCCAGAGAAACAATTAAAGCATTTAGAAAAGATGTTACGGCAAAACTCTATGGGGGAGATGTTACAAGAAAAAAAAAGCTATTGGAAAAACAGAAAAAAGGAAAGAAAAGAATGAAGCAATTTGGAAATGTTGAAATACCACAAACAGCGTTTTTTGAAGCTTTAAAAATTTCAGATGATTAATAAGTTCAGTATCAAATATTTAAATTATAGACTTCATCAATTATTTTATTTTCAACAAATAATAAAAAGGAAAGGCTTCAATTTTTTAATAGATAAAAAAATCATCCCTATTTACAATTTAAAGGGATTGATTACTAACTTTGATAATCATGAGTTAGAGGAAATATATTTAATAAATAAATACTTATATGAACTAAATACCCTAGAACTAGGATGTTCACTGGGGGTTAGTTCATTAAATATTAAAAAAAAAATTAGAGATAAAAAACTTATATCTATCGATGGCAATAAGAAAGCCATAGAATATTGCCTGCAGAATTTAAAATTAAATTCAAAATATGAAATTAATTTTATTCATCATATTATCTTTGGTGAAAATAATTTTATTATTAATGATGAAAATTTTTTATCCAGTTTTTCGAAAATTACAAATTCAAGTAGTGATGAAATAAAGATTTCTTGTGATTTTTTAAATAACATTATAATAAATAAAGAAATTAAATGTTTAGTTATTGATGTGGAGGGGTTAGAAGAAATACTGCTTCATAAATTAAATCTTGAATTAATTGAATTAATATTTGTAGAACTACATCCAGCAATATATGGAAAAAATAATTTAAAAAAAATTATACAAATTTTAAATAATCATAATTTTAAAATAGTAGAAAATTTAAATAATAATTTTTTTTTCAAAAAATTTTTAAATTAATGAAGATATTTTAATTATAAACAGTATTTGAATATGCAATCAGAAGATAATATAGCAATTTTTCATACCGCTCCTAGATTGGGTGATTTATTAATTCATATGGATATCTATTTTTCCATATATAAAAATACAAATAAGAAAATTATTTTTATATGCGGTAACAAAGAATTGGCTAATATTATTTTAGGAAAATTTTATTTTATTGAGCACATAATTGAATTTAAAATAAATAAAAGTTTAAAAAAAGTTATTGATTTTTGTAAGTTTTTTTCTTTGAAAAAAAAATTTCATATCAAAGAAATCTATATTATCGAAAAAAATATAAATCCAGTTATTTTTGCCTATTTTACTAATATCAAAAATATTTATTCTTTTGGTTTAAAAAAGATTCAAACTTTATTTATTAATAATAAAAAAATTCATCCAAAATTTATAAATGAAGTAGAGTATGATTTAGCATATGCATTTCTTAATGTGCTTAAATTTAATTATTATCAATTAAATTTTACCTATAAATCTGAAATAACTAATTCTTTATTTTTATGCAACCATGCTTCAGATGAAAAAAGAAAATGGCCAAAAAAAAATTTTAAATATTTGATATCTAAAATAATTAATCAAGATAAAAATATTAAACTATTTTTAAATATATCATCGAATGATTTTAATGAAATCAAATCACTTTTTCCTATGAATGTAGAATTAACTATTGGTTTATCCTTAGTTAAACTTATTGAGGTAATTAAAAAATGTAGGTTTGTTTTTTCTATTGACACTGGACCTTCTCATCTTTCATTAAGATTATCAAAAAAAACATATGTAATTTTTTCAAGCACTATACCGCAAAAATATTCTGATAAACTATTTCCTATTATTAGTGATAAAATTATTAATAAAAATAAATTACAAATTCGAAACAATTTTAGTAGTGATATTTCTGTTGAAAAAGTTTGGGATTCGATTAAGCATGAATTTAATAGGAGAGATGTCCGAGTGGTTTAAGGAGCACGCCTGGAACGCGTGTATAGGGGAAACTCTATCGTGGGTTCGAATCCCACTCTCTCCGCCAGTTTTAATTTTATGATTTCTAATATTTTATACTCAATTAAAAGACAAATAAGAAGAGTTACTGAATATCCATTAGTCGAAATTAATGATTATATTTCCCAAAAACCTATAGAACAAAAAATTAATCCAATTGTTCATCAAACATGGATAGATAAAAAATTTGGCAAAACCCATGCAAAGCAAATAATCAATTTTAGGAATCTTAATAAAAATTTATCTTTTAAAATTTATAACGATCAACAAATGGAAGATTATATGAATAAAGAATGGTCTAGCCATCCTATATATTTAATTTTTAAAAATGTTCTTATAGGTCCGCTTAAAACTGATATCTTTAGATATTGTATCTTATACCAACAAGGAGGCTACTATTTTGATATTAGCAGAGGATGTAGTATTCCTTTAACTAATTTGCATAATAAAAATTCTGACGGTATTTTAACATATGAAGATACAACATGTTTCATACCTCCTAATAATGAAAATATTTTTAAATTGAAAAGACCATTTAATCATTTTTTACAATGGGGATTGGGTTTTAAAAAAAATCATAAATTTTTAGAAATGTTAATTAATGAAATTGTTCAAAATTATGATTTCTATAAAAATAAAAATTTTAGTAATCCAAAATTAGCTATACTTAATTTTACTGGGCCTGGTATGTATACATATGTTATGAGAAAATATTTATCGCAATACGGTATTGAACAACTTACAGAACTAGATATTAAATTTGATGGTAATGGTATTTTTAAATTAAAGGGATCATCTATAAGATATTACACAAAGGAGAGTTATACTTATTATAAAAATATGAAAATATGTTATTAAACTTTAATTTTGTTTATAAACTTTTTTAATTCTTTTTTATATAAATCAACTGGAAATTCTTTTATATCAGTATAGCCAAATTCCTTAACTTGGATTGTAGTTGAGTAACCCGGTCTTGCAAATTTTCTTTCATTGGTTATTCCAAAAATTTTAAATGTATGTACGCCTGCAAATTCAAACATCCAAGACGTACCACCATCGTTACAAAGCAAACAGTCCACTTCTTTTGCTAAATTCATAATATTTAATACGTTATTGCTAATGAATTCACCATCATTCCATTCAGGACATTCAAAATTATTAGATATACATTCTTCCAAGTATTTTTTTTCATTTGGTCCCAAAAAAAAATAAATATTAAATCCCTCATTCCTTAAATATTTTGCAATATTTAAATAATTTTCAAACCCCCATTCCCTAATAGAGTCCCCAGCACCAGGGGCAATACCAATTTTTAATTTACTTGCCTTGTTAAGCTTAATTAAATTTTGATTAGTTTCTGGCAGTATAATATTAGGTATTTTTTTTATTGGTGAATTGGTAATTACACTCAAAATATTCATATAAAAATTTTCTATATAAATATTTTTGAAGGGTAGATTTAATAAATTTTTATAACTAGAAAAAAAAAAATTTGCAGTAGCGCTAAAAAAACCCTTATTTTTAATTTTTTTTAGTTGAAGTGTTCTTAAAAAAACCTTTTGCAAGTCAATTATTAGATCATAGCTTTTATTATGAAATGTTTTATTTTTTTTAAATAAATTTAAAAGTGATGATTTAATTCCATTATCTTCAATGATTTCATCTATATAATTTTGCACTAGTGGGTTTAAATAATTTTTAAATGTAGTTTGATGTGTTGTTGTATACGTTATATGAGAAGTAGGATAAATTTTTTTTAGTTGTTGAATAAATGTAACTTTTTGTAAACCATCACCTATCTTATCATTATAACTATAAATAAGTATTTTCATGAGTCATTTTCAATTTTTACTTTTGCCTGTGCACCTAATTCTTTCATCTGATTTGCTTTATTAAGTAAACTGCCCTTACCTTCTTTCATGTATCTTTTAAGTTGGACAATGTTTTCAAGTGTTTTAATAAGTCCATTTTCACTCTTATCAATAAGATTAATTGTTTTTGCTATTTGATCAAATATTCCACCAGCAAGTTCAGCGATTTGGGCAGAATTCTTATTTTGTTTTTCTAACCGCCAGATGCTTTCTACTAACTTCATGCACATAATCAATGTTGATGGGCCAACGATAATAATTTGATGCTGTTGCGCAAAATTGGCTAAGTTAGTGTCGTATTTTTGGGCAGTTACATATGCATACTCATGTGGCATGAATATAAAAACATAGTCTGGTGAGTTTATGTTTAGTATTTTAGTATAATCTTTTTTATTTAATGATGTGATATGATTTTTAATTGCAGATATAAATTTTCCCATAAGGACTTTTTTATCATTTTCATTATCTGTATTTTGAAATTCATACCAATCTTTCATAGACACTTTAGAGTCAATAATAATGTTTCTTTTTTCGGGCAGAAAAACAACAAGATCAGGTCTTAATTTCCTCCCATCCATATCTTCGCCGCTATATTGAACTTCAAAATCTCTACCTTTAGACATACCGCAATCATTAAGTATATTTTCTAATATCACCTCTCCCATAGTTCCCATATCTGAAATATTAGCCGTCATTGCATTGGTCATCTTTTTTGTTAATTCGCCAATTTCAGTTATCTTAGAATTCACAACGCCCTGCTGTTCAATAGTTCTTGATAATAATCCCTCCATAGTTTTACTAATTTTTTCAATTTCAATTGAATCGCTGTGTTGAGATTTGTTATTTATCTTAATAAAGATAGTTAAGAGCAATAAAACTACTATCCCAAGTATTATCACAATAACCAAGTCTAAGTTCATCTTAATTAATCCTATATCAGTTTATATTTATTTAAAGATTTAGTGTATTTAATGAATTTTATCTAGATAGTATTTAATTGAGTTTTTTAAATCTTCAATTTTTTTTAAATCAAACAAATCTCTATTTAGGATAGAGTTAAACTTATTTCTTAGATCGGTTGAATAAGCTTCAATTTTATTAGAGACCTCAGGAAAATCATTTTTAAATTTTTGAATTTCAAAAATAAATTCATTTAATGCATTTTTAAAATGCTTATCAGAAAAAGTTTCTAATTTGACTTGAAGATTTTTAATTGAATTATGTTGATCTAGTTTAGACTCGATATCATAAATAGTAAGCTGAATGTAATCAAATATTTGATTATTTAGGTCGTATAGCTTATCTAATTTAATTTTATTGCTTAATAAATTCACTAAATAACATTACATTAGTTTTTTTTACTTTGTCAAAGCTTTAACAAATGTTTGCCAATATTTTTTTTAGTTATAAGATAATTCTTATTAAAATTATTAACACCCGCTTTAATTTGGATACTTTTAGAAATTTTAATTCCTTGTTTTTTTAAATATAGTATTTTTTCAGGGTTATTAGTTATTAGTGTGAGAATTGATATTTTAAAGTATTTTAAAATTTTTACTGCAGAATCATAATTTCTTTCATCGCCGCTAAAACCCAGAATATTGTCCGCCTCGTATGTATCGTAGCCTTTTTCTTGAATATTATAACTAATAATCTTATTGTGTATTCCCAGTCCTCTACCTTCTTGATTTAAATAAATTAGTATACCCATTTTTTTACTTTTACTCATAAAGTCTATTGCAGAAGAAAACTGATAGCCACAATCACACTTTTGACTGCCCATGAGGTCACCGGTCAAACAAGAAGAGTGAACTCGAACTAGTGGATTCGTGTTCTTTTTCTTATCATTAAACACAAGTGCATAGTGGGTGATATTTAATACTAAGTCATCAAAAATATATATTTGAACATTCTTGTTATTTTTTAATGGCAATAGAGTTTTATTAATAAATACTATTTTTGACTTATTTAAATTTTTATAAATTTCATCAATAGAAAAAATAATATTACTATTTTCTTGATTTTTCTTTAAATCTAAAAAAATTGGAATGGGTAATAAATTTATTTTTTTAAAAATTTTAATAATTTTCTTTTCATCAAGATTTAAAATAATTGGTTTTATAATTTCAATATATTTTTTTAATCTAAAATTCCTTTCAAATATTTGATTAATATCATAAAAATTTTTTAAAATTTTAAATTTTAAAAATTCTTCTTTTGTTTCTATTTTTATATTGTGAAATTGTAGTAAAGATAAGGGAAGGGCAATATAAGAGTTAACAATTTTTTTATTATATTTTTTTAAGCACCTTTTATCATTATTAATAATATAATATCTATTATTAAAATTAGAAATTTCTCCATATTCAAAATTTACAATTAATCTATCTAAGCCCATTTTCATCGAAGCAATAATTTAGTTATAAAATTTAGATAAACAATAAAAAAAAGCCCAGTTCATAATAACTGGGCTTTTACAAAAGATACTAATTAAAATGCAGTATCTCTGCCTTTAGATTTTGCAATTTCTCTTGCATTTGGATTGACAGATGGCCTAAATGGTATTTCTACTATTTCTCCGTTAACTGG
>Ga0222714_10006177_pt1 | contig 11238 bp, 21 predicted proteins | sample C33_3DmetaG_FD_165048 | JGI IMG/M metagenome (GOLD analysis project Ga0222714, IMG submission 165048) | Estuarine water microbial communities from San Francisco Bay, California, United States - C33_3D | ecosystem: Environmental > Aquatic > Marine > Unclassified | place: USA: California... | reverse complement strand
GTAGCAGTTTGTGCTAAAAAAACGCCAATATGTTGGTCCTTCTTGCGTATGTTGCACGTCCGACAACAGGCAACAAGATTCTCTGGGTCGTCACTACCACCTCGCTTGAGTGGCACAATGTGGTCCACCTCATTAGCTGAATCACCGCAATAAGCGCAGGTATAACTATCACGCTGCAAGATGCGAAGCCTGACCTTCTTCCACCTGCTATCTCGTCTGCTCTCCTTCGCCATTAATGCCAGCCGTACTTCACCCAATGCTTCAACGCATTGCATGGCTTACCTTGATAGCGGTGGTTTATATATCGTAAATGCGCCTTTATCTGTTGCCTTGGTGTCAAGTCTCTATACCAGGTAGAACGCATCTGGCCTAAGCCATAGTGTGAACCGTTCTTCGCACTATGGTTCCAGCTACTCTCAGCTTCTATCAAATCTATGAAGCAAATGAATTCATCCCAATCTCTAATCTGGTTGTGTGCATAGAGCTTGAGATTCATCTCTGAGTTCTTCCAAGCAAAGGAAGAAGATGCAGAAGATAACAAGATGAAAGAGGCTAACAAGCCTATGAATAGAGCCTTGCCCCATGCTAGGCTTCGCCTTTGGGGCTCTGTCCCCCAGGCGATGCCGCTAAGCATACTACGCTTGTCAAGTCGAGAAGCAAAACCGCAGGTCAGACGGCGTGTCGTCATCGTTGTCCTTTCGGGTAACACTTATTGCACAGCTCTTGAGCATAGGTCCAGACACCGCACATGAGGCATCTTTGGACTCGTTCATCTCTGGCCATAGCCAGCCGCCTTGAGTAGATAGATGAGGTCGTCGAGCCTGACGATTCCACACCATTCGCCAATGCTTTGTGGTCCCTGTCCATCAAGTCGAATCACCCCAAGTCCCAATCCTTTATCTCGTCTTCTTCGCTCCAGTTGCTTGAGAAGGCCGCTAGGATTAAACCCTCTTCTGGCTTTAACTTCCCAATCCACCCCTTGCATCCCAACAATGTCAGTCCCAGAAGCACCCGAATTCGTTGGATAAACGACAAACCCGTGATGCTGCAGATATTCGGCCAAAAGTATTTCACTTTTTCTTCCCCTCGCTTTTCTACTCATAGTTGCGGATTCTTTTCTTTGCATGGTGGGCACAGCCAGGCATAGTCCAGGCCATCCTCACTCATCATTAACTTAGAGCCACCACCAGTAAGCACCACAGCAAGACACAGATAGCACTTAACAGGATGCGTGTTGGTAAGTCGTCTGAGCCCCTCAACCGCTTCATCCATGATTCACAGCTCTGAGCTCAAAGAGCCATTTGCCATCTGACAACTTGCCCCACATAGGCTCGCATTGCTGGCCTTTAATCTTCTCGATGCAGGACCACATTGCCCAGGGCTTACCTGTGGCTTTGGATTCGCCCGACTTGAAGACGCGCTCGCCATGTTTGCACATGTATTTTATGGGCTCTGCGCCTAGCGATTCTTCGAGATGCTTAACGAATGCGCCGTCATCGCTGAATGCTTTGGCTTCCTCGTCATCCCAGACAATCGTGTTTGGCTCGTTTGGTACTAGCTTGGTATCACCTTGGAACGGATGCTTTACCAGGGGCGAGTCGCCTGATTTAACTTTAGCCATTTCCTCTCGACTTGGGCGCTTTCCCTTTGCAGCGTATCCAGCGTTAGCCAAAGCTCTCCCGATTGCCGAAGTTTCTGCGTTCTCGAGAGCTGACGTAGAATTAACGCCTCTATCCGAAATAGTTTCCTCAGCAAGACCCGTCGCGAATGGTGCTCTATCATCAACCATCCGATATAACCGAGCAAAGACGATAAAGCGGTTGCCTTCATGCGCCAGTAGCTCCGTCTCAATCCTGCCAGGCGGAAAGTCATTCCAAAACTTCTCAATCCTGCTTTCGACTGTTTCGTAATCATCCAAGTTCCAACCCATCGATTTCCTGCTTTCCTAGTGCGTAGTTCAACTGGTCCCTAAATGACCAGGTTGTGCCGTCAGGCCAGGTTTGCAACTCGTTGGCGCAGTCCTGGCAGTAAGCTCTTTCAAAGTCAAGCCTACCTTTCGTTTCGCTCTTTACTATCCAACGCGCAGGCTTTTGTGCGTTTGGATGCCAGACATTCGAGCGCAGCATTCCCCACCTCATCTTGCAGATGTCACACCATCGGTCCCGTTGATGGTTAGCTTGGATTGACATAGTTGTTGTCTGACTCATCAACTGAGGCCTCATAAGCGATTGCGAGGTAGCAAATCGCGTCGAGGTAACTGTCGCGGTTTCCAGGTCCCTTCGTCTTAGCGATTCTGGCGAGTTTGCCCAAAACGTAGTCAATCGCCACTTTATGTGACGTTTCAGGAAATCCAAACATGGCACACCGCAGTCGAGCAGTTCGGTCCATTGTGTCGATGTAATCTCCATATACTTTACCTCGGGTACCGATGATTCGACATGATTCATCGAGCAACTCGATTGCTGGTTTCATTATCATTAAGTTTCTTCCCTGCTTTGAAGCCACGCCAATACTCCCTCTCACTCACGATTACATAACAGCACCATAGGATGAATAAACCAGCCATCGACACCCACCAATAAATAATCATGGGGTCGATGTTGAGCCAGGCGCTCATTTGACAAGCTCGCTTAAAGCTAGGTTTTGAAGGTTGATGTAAGCCCTGCGAATCAGCTTCTCGGCTGCCTCTAGGTCTTGATTCTCGTTCACGGCTATAAGCGCCGATTCGAGATTATTGTTCACCGCGTTCCGATATTCACGGATTGACTTGGTCTTCATCGGCCAGCACCCATCAACTGTGCGGCCAGGTAATCCAAGGAAATCTCACCATTCTTGATTAAGCGGTTGAGGCTTCCATTGTAGAAACGCTGATTGACGTTTGCAAAGACGCGATGGAAAGCGTCAAATGTGTAACCTGTGTTTTGAAACAGCTGAGTCTGGAAATCCTCGAACTGCTGTGCTGTCAAAGTTGTCATCGTTAGGCTCTTTCTGTCATACCACCTTGGTCTGACACGAATAAGGCTACGCCCTAACTACGACTTTTTGATGGGCGTGTCGATAACGATTTTGTTATAAAATCCGAGGCTGATTCCCACGCATCCATGAGCGCGTCGGTGTCCCTGTAAAGCGGCACTATGTCGTAAATCACTTATAGCGTTTACCCTCAAAGACAAAGCTGCCGTCTGGGCTCATTGGGACCATGACAGGCGTGAACCGCTTGCCGTCCAGGTAGCCCACCATAAAGCCAGGTTGCCAGTTCGCATAACCCTTTGTATAGCCCATGCCTGGAGAAGTCAAATCCACAAAATTGCCGACCTCACATCCCCATAGGATACGGCTATAACGGCCCTGGAAGGCCTCTGAGACCGCTGAAATCCCCAGTCTATGGGTATGACCACAGACCACCGATTTTCCTAGCCTTATAGCGCCATTTAAGGCCGTTTGACCAGGCTTGTTTGATAGGGGTACAGCGTCGCCGTGAATGGCTACCCAGCCAGGCGCAAAGGTCAGGCCTTTCGCGTGGTAGCGGATGCCAGCCTTGTCGTATCCCATGAAGCGGTGATATTGGAGCTCTGGCAGCTTGAGGAAGGCAGGAAGCCTACGGCTCAGGGACTTATACACCCTAGCTCCATGATTGGAGCCCAGCACATCCGTAACGCCAAGCTGGTCAAGAATCTCCAATGTCCATTCTCTGTCATCATTGATGTCGCCTTCGACTTCTTGCCAAGCGGCAGCGAATGAACCGAGCTGTGGTAAGTCTATCTCATCACCAATCTGAATGACTTGGTGGGGTTTCCATTTGGCCAGGAAGCGGGCCATTGCATTGACCATCACCTCCGAGTGGAATGGAACCTGGAGGTCTGGAACGAATGCGATTTTCTTAATCTTCTTCCTCTTCCTCGTCGTCGAATGGGTCGAAGATGTCGTCATTGACGGGCCATCTTGGCACTATGGTTTCCTGTGCCACCCATCGAGCTTTATCTGGGTCGTATCCCTGGCGAATCAATGCAGCTTCAAATTCGACAAAGGTGATAGCCCATTGGTCAATAGGAGTAAGCGGCTGGCGTTTATCGCGCTTTGCGCTTCGTTCTTTTGCGCGGCGTAGTGCGGCCTTTTGAGCCTTGGTTGCTTTTGCCATTGCTACCTCCCGACATAATGGTGGCATAGATGTCTGACTGTCGCTGGGACAACACGCCGATTTCAACTTCCAGGTGGTCCATCCTGAGCGTCAGTTGATTGCCAATCTCGGCAACAAACTGGCGAACCATCCATCTCAATGCTGCTAGGAAGCCAGTCGCTATCGCGGTCAGCCCTGCAAGGATGCCAATCCACTGTTCGACAGTCATTTGACGGGTTTGGCGTAGCCAAAGACACCTGCCAGCACTGCAAAGAGAACTGCTCGGTAGTCGAGGTCAAAGTTTGAACCAGCCCATGCGGCGAGGAAACCACCGAGAGCTAAAAGGATTGGGTGCTTGAGATAGTTAGTCATTGTTGCCTCCTAAGCATGGCACGTCAAAACGCGTCATGTCATTGTCGCCGAGTTTGGTGAAGCTAATGTGTATGTGACGCTCATGAGAATCTCCAGCATACTTTCGCCAGCGAAAGAAAAACCTTCGAGATGCAATTCGGCCTTTGTGGATGATGTAGTTGATACGTTTATCAGATTTGGCAGCCACTCGAAGCTGATTAGCCAGCTCCCACGACCCGACTTGATGTCGTAAGTCAGCATCAATATCGAGGGCACGAACCCAGCCTTGCGCATCTGGATTGTGGTCAGACTTGCGAGCCCTATGTTTGGCATCGCCAATCCAGCCATCGGAACTTCTATCACGCGAGGGGAACGCATCGTCGATTTGTTCGCGTAGTATCCAGGCAGCCTTGGAGAGCCTAGGAGAGAAGGAGCTTTGCGTCATCCTCGGTAATCCCTAACTTAGCTAAAAGTTCAGCCTTCTTGGCAGCCCTAAGTGCTTCTTCAGCTTTACGCTCTTTCTCAGCCGCTTCAAACGCTTTGGCATCTGCCTCACGTTGAGCAAGTTCTTCCTCGGTAAGTTCGACTTCCTCGACCACTCCAGTTGAGCAATCGACTACTAGCTTTGTGGTCATGTTATCTCCTTATGATTTCGATATGCCGTAAAGGGTGGCGGTTGAGTATTGCATAAAGTTGTTAGCACTAAAATACAACTCAGCGCTAGTGATGGCAGATGTTGTAGACCATAAACCAGCGGTCAGTTGTGCATAGGATAAAGTGGCGTTGTTTTCGCTTACGCCATCCACCGAAAAACTTTTATTTGTTGACCCGTTATAGTTTGGAATATATATTTCTAGGTTAGAGAAAGTCGATGCCGTTGATGAATCGGCATTAACACTCATTAAGAACGAGTCGGTTCTTGTTGCACTTGACGCGGTAGTTCCATTCCCTTCGACATACCTTCCCGTAAATGTCGTTGTAGAACCATTTAGTTTCAAGAACACAGTTGGAAAAGAACCAGCCGTTGTGCTTGAGTTTCTTACGGATGCAACAATTTTCAAATCGGTGTAAGTTGATGGAATACTGCTAAAAGTAATAGCGGCTTGCCCACCAGCCCCAACAGTCACACTAGCAATCTTCTTGTAAGTTACTGGCATATTACGCCGCCTTGATTCCGTAGAGGGTGAACATTGAACCAATGGCAAAGTTTACGGCGGCATTGTTTTGGATTTTGATTGCTGTGATGGCTGAGGTGCTGCGCCAAAGATTTGCCGCCATTAATACACGAACTGTTGAATCATTTCCCCTTGCTATAATAGTTTTATTAGTAGTTGTATTACTATAGTTTTGAAAATGTGCTATTGCTATTGTTGGGCTTGTTGCAACATCCCCTAAAAATAGTGAGGTTGTACTGGTAACCCTGTCAGATGATGCGGCAGAGCCGTTACCTATAAGACGCGTGATAGAATAGTTTGTGGCAGTATCCGAGTTTATGACACCCTGAATAGCACCTGTTGAAGAACCAATAGTTGTATTCATAACCAAAACTAAATCCGTAAATGTTTGCGGAATACTAGTGAACTCTACTGTAGCAGCAGAACTGCTTAAAGTATTTGTGGCAATCGGTTCATAAGTCGCTGGCATGATTAACCCTTGATTCCGTAGAGGGCGGCATAACTATTCGCAGGAAATGAGTTACCGCTTTCAGGTTTCAATCTAATGTGTGTTATCGCTGCGGTGTTTCGCCAACTCCCAGAGCATAAAGCGATAATCCCGTTAGTATCGTTGAGGTCTGCTCCCCCTAATGACCTGAATGTTTTGTATTTGTTTACATTGGAATAGTCCAAGAAGTCGATTACTGTGCCGCTAAAAGAGTTTGAAGTTGCGCTGGCGCGTGGAGCAAAGCCAATGCGGACATAACTGGTTGATGTTCCTGCGCTGGATACAGGTGAAGTTCCGTTGCCATATAAAAAGTGATAAGAATAGTTTGATGCCGTATCGATGGAGCCATTACCGACCTGTAACTGGATTTCATCTTGCGCCGTTCCTGCTGTTGTTGAACGAGCCAAAACTCTTAGTTGAAGGTGTTGGTAGGTTCCAGCAATGCTCGTGAAATCTATCGCGGTTTGACTTCCTGTAAGTGAGACTGTGGCGATAGATTCAAAGTCGCCAAGTGCCGCACCGCCAACAAACATACCAGCAAGAACATTGCCAATCATTAGGCAACTGCTCCTACTACTGTCCACGCGTTTGTCGCGGTCTTGATAGCAACAGCAGTCTTATATTGAGCAAGCGTTGGTTGTGCGCTGGTAGCTCCTGCGCTGGTAACTGTGGTTGTGCCAGCAGTGACGGCCTTGATGGTTGCTGCACCTGCGCCTGTGTTCAAGATTGTGATGGCTGTGCCATTAGGGAATGCGTAAGTAGCGTCAGTAGGGATGAGCACATCCTTGGCGGCTGCGTTTGTCATGATGACGAGCACTTGATACTGGTCGGTTGAAGCCAGCGTGTATGATGTGGTTGAGTTTGAGTTGAGGGTAAAAGTAACAAGTCCGTTATACATATTTGCGGACAAAACATCACCCGTCGAAGCAGGAAACCCCTGTGCCATTTGATTCTCCTAATAGGTCATTACTGACTGACCGATTATACCAAAACGATTGCTGCCGACGATGTAGCCGTCGATAAGGGGTTCGCCTGTGGTGAATGTGGTCTGCCATGTGGTTGGTGTGATTTGGTGGGTAACGCCAAAGATTTGAAGTGTTTTGGTGAGGGTTGAACCTCCAGGCTGCTCATTGCTGATTTCAACTGGGTCGAAGAAGTCGAGGCCTAGGGCCGCCTGAATCCCTGCCGTATAGTTTGGAGTGGTCAGGTCTAAGGTCATTGCGTCGATGCGGATGTCCGTGTCTTTACGGCTGACAACGTAGGCCTTGGCTGTATCCATGACATCTGTATCGGTTTGGTGCAGTAGGTCTTCCTTGGTGATGGTGTGAGGGAAGTAAGTATCAATGGAGGCTTGGTTGAAGGTGGTCTGCATGGTGCCACCCACGCGCTTGAAATTCGCCGTGTTGAAGACCAGGCGGTCATCGAAGGCAAACTTGAGGTTCGCGTAGTTAATGCCTGTGGTTTGGTTGAAAACTGTGGCAGTACCGCCAATGGTACTAATCGCGTCATTGCGCTCACGAAATACCACATCGCCCGAATGGCTCATGTAAAGAGCGCCAAACTCGGTGAACTCGACATCCTGGAGAGCTTGAAGGACTGACCTGACTGTGCCTGGGTCTGCCTGGACTGTGGTTTGGCCCGTGTCAATGCTTCTCATGCTGTTGGGGAATCCGATGGTGTTGAGGATGTCACCGACACGGCTTCCAGTAGTTTCGCCAGCCGTTGCGCCTGTTACTGTTGTTACGGCTGACTTATTGAACAAGGTGAAAGCGTCTGAGCAAGTGATATTGATGTAGCCCAGTTCTTCGCCGCGTGGGTACTGGTAGTCATAAGAAAGCGTGTAGCCAGCATAGAGAGGATAAACAGTCCCTAGGTGGGTTGCGGTAATGACAACCTTGCGTAGAGGTTGCAAAAGTCCATAGTAAGGAGACGCTATGTTTTGGGGGTTCCAACTTCCGTCAGTATCTAAAACGCGCAATCTCGCTGAACCAGCTTGAAATCTATCTTGCGTTAAGTCTCGACCTCGACGAATCTCAATGGCTGTGGTTTGGCTCGACAAGTCCACGACAGTTGAAACCGAGTCAGCGAGCACCGCATAACCGAGTTGGCTAATGCCGATTTGAAACGCCGCGCCGAAGCTAGGGCCGCTTGAAAAGTCGAAGGAAACCTTGACGCTGATTGGATAGGTCATTGGCTAGTCGCCTCGACCTGTACTTCTAAACCATCGAGTTGAGACTCCAGTACTAGACGCAGCCACGACTGCATCAACTACCCTCCGCTCAAAGTCATCCACATATACCGAGCCTTCAACTTTGATATTGACAGCCATTCCAGTCGGGTTACTGGTTGCAAGTTCAGGGGTTATGAAGTATGCACCTTCACCGCCCATGAGCTCAGGGACCTTAGGCATCACCGATAAACTACTTGCTCCACCTGCGCCAGTTGCACCGCCAGGGATGGCTGCGACGGGAGCGCCTATGCTTGCTAATCCTTGACGCATTGCCTCAATAGCAACCAGCCAGGCATCAAATGGGTTTTCTGGCTTGAAGTCATAAGCCTGTGTTTTAAATTTTGCCAACTCTTCTTGAGACTTGCTGAGTTTATCGGCTAGAGTCGTAGCTTTATCAGCGTTTTCGTTGAGAATGGCTTTCATCAACTGGAGTCTGAGCTTCTCATTTTCTGTGATGTCGCCTTGAAGCGCTGCCTCAATTTGAATCTTCTCAAGGTCTAATAAGCTCTTGGCTTTATCTAGCTTAGAGGCTTCGGTTTTAGCTTTGTTTTGTTTGGCTAGTTCGCTAGTAATCTTCTTTTGAGTGTCCAGGGTTTTGACCAACTGCCTGACAACACTCACGTCTGGTTTGTTGGCTTCGGCTGCTCTCGCTTGTGTTAAATCCAAGGCTGCCTTCACGCCAGGAAATAGGTTCAACCCTGTGCCAAGCAATGTGCTAGGCCTTAGCGCTTTGCCGAGTTTGACGGTTCCGCCAGTTAACGATTCAACGTCTTTTGTGATTTGAGCAAAGCCCACAGCAATGTCACCGACATAAGTAGCAAAGCGCTCCATCTCATCGGCAATAACAGTAATGCCTCCACGACCTTCACCAAGCATCTCGATGGCTTGGACAAGTTTGCCGCCAAGGATTTCCTGGGCTTCGTCAGCCGATATCTTGAGCCTATTGATTTTGCCTGTGTAGGTTTCGGCTGCGGCTGCCGCTTGGCCTCTAAATCGCTTGCTAAGGTCAGCCACAATCTCGTCAAAGGATTTGGTTGCGAGGTCTGCCTTGCTAATGCCTACGTTAAGACGGCCAAGGCTGGTCTTGTTACCAAGATAAGCGCGACTGAGTGCCTGGGTAACTTGTGCAAGACTTTTACCGCTTCCAGCCGATACGTCGAGAGCAAGATTGAGGATGTCTTGTGACGCGCTAAGGCTTCGGGTTGCGTTTGCTAGTTGCTGGAACGCTGGCCTGAGTTCGTTATCGGCTACGCCCGTTGCTCGTTGTAACTTGTCGATGTAATCCTCGACTGGAGTGACATCGTAAGCAAGGCCTAAGGCTTTGAGATTAAGCGAGAGCGACCTGATTGCCTTGTCTTCTTCAGCAAAAGCCTTGATTGATTGTTTGGCAAATTGAGTAATACGACGAGCCCCAAAGGTAGCAGCCATTGTAACGCCAAGGGCTTTAACTGTTTGATTAAATGCCTTGGTGCGCTTCTCAGCCGCCGTCAATCCCTTGCTATTAAATGTTGAGAGGATATTGATTAGGATACTCATGCGGCTAGTCCGTAACTCTTTTGGGTGACTGCATTGGCTTTGGCTTCGGTTTTCTTGATTGCTGCCATAATCTTGTCAATCGTGCGGCCTTGTTGAGCTGCGTAAGCGGCTCGCAGGATACGGCCTCGCTTATTCTTTTTCTCAGCTCCTATGCGCTGTGTGGGGCCAATCTCGCGGTCCACAGACTCAATGAAATGGCGACCAGCATTGGGGTTTGATGAATGGCTAGTCTTGCGATTGTCGAAACGTTTATCTGCTGTAGGACCAACCCAGGGCTGACCATTGGGACCTAAGTTGCCAGCCGTTTCCGCAATGGCTCCAGCGTGGCTACGATTGAGCAAGGCATACATCACCTTGTAGCCAGACTTATTGACTGAGGATGAACGAGTCGTATATTGGATATTGCGCCTGACAAGGCTGCCGTTCCACTTAGGGAAGTTTTGAGGGCCTAGATATTTATTGGGCGATGACCATTGACTGAGGCCAGGAATACTGTCAGGAACGCGAGCCTTGGCATCGGTGACAACCTCTTGCATCGCCGACCTAATCTCTGCGTTCATTTCTTTGTAGAGGTCGGGATTGACTTTACGCAAGGCTTTAATGGTGTCTAGGTAACCTTTTACCACGACTGGCATTTTCCACCGCCTTCGCCTTCTCTCGCATATAGGCGAGGGTTGCGCGGAAAATCCGTTCATCCATCGCCAGCCACTCACTTGCTGGGATTCCTGTCTCGACCTGTAGCTGGGCTATCAGGTAAGTCAGCGAATCCTTGTCTATTTTGGGTCGGAGTCTTCGACCACTTCTACGCTCTCAAGCGTTGCCACGAAATCAATGCCAAACGGCTTGACTGTGACACCTGAGCGTCTTAGACATTCCCACGCCAGCCAATAGAGGTCGCTTTGTTGCTCGCGGTCACGAAAGGCTTTATGAAAGCCAATCTTGTGATGTTGCTCGAAAGCAAACTCTATGGCTGGAGTGATTCTGTGTTCAGTTGTGTTTCCGTCTGTCTGGGTAATCTTGAGGCTCGCCATGTCTATCTCCTACCAGGTTCCTGTGTCTGCAACAGTAACAACGCTGTTGAGTGTAAACGTCACATCTTGCGAAGATACGTCTGCTGGAGTCCCGTTAATGGGGGTTAAATTGTTGACCAAGATGTCAAAAGTGTAGAGCTTGTTGCTGTCTGCAACTGCTGAGTCTTTATCCTGAATCAACTTGACTGCAACAGTAGTTCCAAAGTTGGTAATCAAGGTGTCTAGGATGTCATTGCTTGCGGTGTCATTCATGAAGGAAAGCGTCAGGGTTCCTGACTGCAATCCCTTAACGAATTGATGAGCTTGCGAGC
>Ga0222714_10006176_pt1 | contig 11239 bp, 7 predicted proteins | sample C33_3DmetaG_FD_165048 | JGI IMG/M metagenome (GOLD analysis project Ga0222714, IMG submission 165048) | Estuarine water microbial communities from San Francisco Bay, California, United States - C33_3D | ecosystem: Environmental > Aquatic > Marine > Unclassified | place: USA: California... | reverse complement strand
ACTTGCATACTTGGTCGCTTCTGCGGCGGCCATCTTGAGCACGCGGGCATTTTGGTGGCCCGGTAATCACGTAATCAGTTACGACGGTGCCACCTACTCGGGCCCAAATACTGAGGTGTCGCTCCGAGCAATCCGCGACTGGCGAATTCCATTCCTGAATGAGTTCATCTTCGGGACGGTTCCGCATCTTGGTAATCATGCGGTGGCGGTGCTGTACCCCCCTCGGCTCGTCACGTTGATATTTGGCTCCTCCTTTGGCCACGGTCTCATTGTCGTTGGCCATGTGGTTCTCCTCGGACTGGGCATGGTCGCGCTTGCCAAACGTCTGGGCGTTTCACCACTCGGCGGTGCCGTGAGCGGGGCGGTCGTTGTTCTCGTGGGATCGACCCAAACAAAGACCGTGCAGTTTGAACAGATTCAACCAATCGCATGGCTTCCCGTTCTGTTGTTAGCGCTGCATGCGTGTGTCACGGAGAGTCGTCGTTGGCGACCGGTTGGTGTTCTTGCGATCGTTGCGGCGGCAACTTTGTTGAGTGGCCATCCGCAGCTCATTCTTGAAGTTGTCATTGTTGCTGCCGTGTTCACCTGTGGGCTCGCGCTGAAGTATCGGACGGGAGTGGTCAGGCTCGTTGTTGCAGCGGTACTCGCTGGAGCGATGGCGCTTCCGCAGTTGTTGGCAACCGTCAATGCCCAACGAACTGCGTCGCTCGACGAGGGCAGGTCATTTGATGACCTCGGTAACGGCATGTACGTCCTTCAAGTTCGCAAGGCGGCACAGGCGCTATTCGGAACGGTGACCGGAGGAGACCCGGCGGCATTTTCAGGTGCCTTTGAGGCGATTGGCTGGTTTGGTGTTGTTGCGTTGATGATCGGTCTGTTCGGTGTTGGTTCGTCGATCTCCAACCCGAGGAGCCGCTGGTGGGGATTATCGCTTGGCACAGTCATGCTGCTCGGGGTGGTGTGGTCGCTCGGACCTCGCACCCCGTTGTTCACGGTTGCGTACCGCATCCTCCCAGGTTTTGACTTAGGAAGGGTGTCGGTGAGATGGCTCGCCATCGTCGGGATTCTGCTTTCCCTTTTCGTTGGTGTTGGTATTGACTCTGCGAAAAGACTTCAGGGCCGACCAGCGAGAAGGGCCCTGTTGGCGGTGATTGCTGTTGGCCTCATCGCGATTGGGTTTGGTCCGATCACCGCTGGGTCTCGACCTGTAGGTCTCATCTGGCTCATCACCGCACTGGGGGTGTTGATCGCAGTGACTGTGGTCAACCCACGCCATGTTCGACAGGTACTTGGTGCACTCGTTGTCATCGAACTAGCGGTGCTGTCGGTTTCAGCAATTCCAAATCGCATCACAATGGGTTCTGCCGTCGGAGCGAGCCCATCGCCTGCAATTGGAGAACTTATGTCGATGGCTACTGATGGGGGATACGTCGTTGCGTTGACCCCTGACGCTGGTCCTCATGATGAATTAGTGAGGGGTCTCAGGCCAAACTCAAATACATGGTTCGGGCTGCGGTCCCTTGATGGCTATGACGGAGGTGTCCAAGTCACGCAGGCCTGGACAGAGATGTTGTCTGCATTCTCGGCGACCCCTGCCTTTGACCTGCCATTACGAAATTCGATTTCGGCGCCGGTACCCACCGAACAACTTGCTCGATTTGGTGTTCGGTGGATGGTCCTTAGCAGCGACCGAGCACCAACTGAATGGGTGCCGGACTGGTATGGCCCGATTGCCGCGGATGATTCGTACACCGTCTGGGAGAACCCGTACTGGCTCGGTGATTCGGTCGCATGGTTTGCAACTCAGCCGTCTTATGCCGAAGCCGCCAACACGTTGAGAACTGACTACCAGCAAGTCTCAGCAACGGCTTTTGCAGATGTCGAGCTCAGTTGTATTGCGCAGTGTGCGCCTCAAAAGGCTGAGTTCTCGCGGCTGACCGCTGAACATATTGTCATCACAGCCGACGTTGACAAGCCAGCGCTGATTTCGGCACTCGTGCAGGCTTTAGAGGGGTGGACAGCGACTGTCGATGGTCAGCCAAGCGAAATCGTCGAGGTTGATGGCTTGTATCTCGGAGTGAAGGTGCCCGAGGGAACTCACATTATTGAATTTCGGTATCAGCCGGCTTGGTGGTGGCCATCGGTGATCGTCGCGCTCGCTGGTCTCGTCATCTCGATATCACTTATCTCGAGGCGACAACTGGCATCGTGAAGCATTACATCGTGAAGCGGAGGCTCCGTGCAGCACGCTCTCCAAGTTCAGCATCACCAGACCATGTGATCTGACCTGAGTCAATTCGTGTCTGCGGATCAACTCTTCCGCAAGCCAGCAACGCAAAGGTTGTTGAGTCGGCAGTAATTGATGCCGTGGTCGGATCTGAATCGGTGACGAGACCCGCCCGACCATCAACACGGATGGTGATCTCGCCGCTCACCGGTCCGCTGAGTTGAACTCGTAATGATTCGCCATCAGCAACGCCGATTCGCTTTCCAGCGATGTAGGGCATCGACATACGGATCTCATCGATGGAACGCTCCGCAGCCGCACCATCTTCATGTCCTGGCAGACCGAGGGGTGTTCGAATGTCTTGTTCGTGTACCCAGAAGTCAAACACGCGAATGTCCATGAAACGACCATAAGTACCTGGGCCAACCGGTGTCATGACGGGTGTGGCGAAATCTTCGTCGGACATTGCAGCGAGTTCGGCTTTGCGGGCTGCGGTGACAGTCCTGAACTTTTCAGCAAGTTCGGAATGTGTCAATTTCGACATCGCTTCCGTGAATCCTGCAAGCTCATCAAATGGAAGTCGCTCAGCGAACTCGCTAGGTGGGCGGCCAAGCAGCATTTCTTCTACTGCGACGAGGTGCATGACGACACCAGCGACATCCCAATCTGGGCACAACGACTGAGTGGACCATTGGTCGGCGGACAGTTCGTCAAGTAGCGACTGAAGTGATGACCAGCACAGGTCAAGTCCGTGTAAGGCGGGATGGCTCATGATGATGCTCCAGTGATGTCAGGTGATGATCCAATTGGCACCACTTTTCCTCGATTGATCGATACCCAGTCTCGTGCTTCGAGATACGGGCGAAACGTTGTTGCAATCGCGTGTTCGTCTGGTGAGGTTTTCGGATGCTGCAATTCGTAGAGATGCGGAAACTCGGCCCATAGTGAAACCGCTTCCCAAAGGCGGACCGCTTGATCGCCTGTTGGCGGGTCGAGTAACACGGGTCCGAACAGGCAGTGGTTGTCGATGTACAGCGTCGGAACTCCGTACCCACCCGAAGCAATGACTCGATCATGATCAGCCCGAACCTCGTCATGAGTGGTTTGGTCTTCGATGGCTTTGTCAACAATCGAAGGATCAAGCCCGAGTTCATCGAGAAGGTGACGGGCAACGTCCGGGTCGTGCGGCTTGTGACCGTCAACGTGTAGAGCCTTTCCAGCACTCGCATACCACTGGTCGAGATCATCCATGGATGTACGACGTAGGTAGGACCCGATTCGCATCATCGACCATCCATACGACCATTCGCGTTCCCACGGGTGCTTTTTGCCTTCGGCCCGATTGACCTCTTCAAGGCTGAAGAACTTCCAGTTGATGGTGAGCCCGGTTTCTGCGCGAACCGAACGAATCCACAACGAGGTTTGATAAGCCCACGGACACATGACATCAAAATGGAAGTCGACGCTGCTCGGTGTTGACATCTTTCCAACCTAAACCGAAATGAGGTGGATCTCGGTATCCGGGCTTCGTCGATTGAGAAACGGAAGTTTGAGCGAAGTTCACCTGATGGAAAGTTAGGTGTAAGTGGCTGTTCATTTGATGGGCGGATACTGGCGTTGGCTACCAACTTGAAAGGCAAAAAATGAAACGAACTCAGCGGAATGCCACTTTGGCCTCGGTCGTAGGGCTTGCATTCTTATTTCTTCCAGCGATTGCAATTGCTGACGCCCCCGAACCGTCCGGTTCGGTGACACTGACGGCTCTCGGAACTTACGATGGCGGTGGTCTCGCCCGAGCCGAGGTTGTGGCATACGATGCGAGTTCAGCGCGAATGGCGGTATCGAATGACGATCTAAATCGAGTGGACATCATCGATATCTCCGACCCCACATCTCCGGCTCTCGTGACCTCGGTCGATATGTCCGAGTACGGCGATGGGGTGAACGGAGTTGCGGCTCACAACGGTGTCTTTGTGGCCGGAGTTGAACGGGATCCCTCCTATGACGAAGCGACGGGCGTCCCGACTGCTGCATCTGGAGTCGCAGTCTTCTTTAATGCTGATGGTGAAGTTAGCGATGAGATCGGTGTCGGAGTGCTACCTGATTCGCTTGGCTTCAGCCCCGATGGGCGAAAGGTTGTTGTCGCTGGAGAAGGTGAGCCGTTGTGCGCGACTGATGCGCTTGGCGGTGGAGAAGAGGAGGACATTGATCTTGCCACTGATCCAGCCGGAACAATCGCAGTAATTTCGTTGAACTCGGATGGTGAACCTCATGGAGTTGCAGATGTGCTCGGATTTGACGCATTCGATACAGCGGCACTGAAGGCCTCGGGCGTTCGTATCTTCTGGCCGGGCTCGGATGCATCAAAAGATCTTGAACCCGAATACGTGACCGTAAGTTCAGACTCATCAACGGCCTACGTCACGCTGCAGGAGGCCAACGCCATTGCGGTGGTCGACCTTGACGTACCCGAGATCACTGATGTCTGGGCTCTCGGGACGAAAGATTTCTCAAACCTTCTGATGGACGCGTCGAACAAGGACGATGGAATCAATCTTCAGAATTGGGATGTGCGAGGTATCTACATGCCCGATGCAATTGATAACTACACGGTCAACGGAGCGACGTATCTCGTGACAGCCAATGAGGGTGATTCGAGAGACTACGACTGCTACAGCGAAGAAGAGCGCATGGCAGATCTTGACTACACAGGCTCAACTCTTTCTGCTGACGTGCTGGCCGATGCTGGAGACGAAACTCTGCTTGGCCGTCTCAATTCGACGACTGCAATGCCAACCAGCGATCCGATAGACCAGCTGTACATGTGGGGCGCAAGGTCGTTCACCATCTGGACGACCGACGGTGAAGTCGCTTACGACCCGGGTTCTGAGTTTGAGGAGTACGTCGCCAAGCATTATCCCGATTAATTCAATGCCAACGCAGACGATGAACTTGCCACTGCAGAGGAGATGATTGCCTCGATGGCGGACGAGGTTGATGCTCGATCAGACGACAAAGGCGTCGAGCCTGAAGGGCTTGCAGTGGGTCGCATTGGCAGCCGCTTTTACGCCTTTGTGGCGCTGGAGCGCCAAGGTGGAGTTATGGTCTATGGCATCACCAACCCGACCGATGGACACTTTGAGTCGTACGTCAACTTGGCGCTAGATGAGCATGCGGCTGGTGGAAGCCATTCTCGCCCCGGCACCAAGGATGTGTCACCGGAAGGTGTCAAATTTGTGAGCGCAAGCGACAGCCCAACTTCTAAGCCGCTTGTGCTTGTTTCCAATGAGCTTTCCGGGACGACGACCATATATGAGGTGACAGGAAGTGAAATTGACGCCGAATTTGCTGTGGCTTCAGTGACGCTTCCTGCGACAGGCAGTAGCCCGCAACTCGTTGTCATTGCCTTCAGTTTGCTTGCCCTAGGGCTTGCTGCATTGATTTCACGCCAGCGAACCGCATAAGTGCCGGGTTCTCCTCCCAAGGGCGACGATGCCCACCTCAATTGAGGTGGGCATCGTCGTGAAAGTGCATCTGTGTATTGCCACTGGTTGTACAATTTGTAAAGAGCATTCAGGGGGGGAACATGGGTGCACAACAACAGCTACGACTTGCAGACCGACTTTCGAATCTCGGAACAGAAACAGCGTTCGCGGTGTCAAAAGCAGCAGCCGAGTGGGCCACTGCTGGCAACGAAGTATTTCCGTTCCACCTCGGAGATATTGACCTTGCAACACCTCGAAACATTGTCGATGCGATGCAGGATGCAATTGATTTTGGATATACGGGGTACTGCGCAGGCGCAGGTATCGAGCCGTTGCGTGCTGCACTAGCTCACGACATCGGTTCAGCACGCGGTCTGCATCTCGAGTCAAACAACATTGCAGTGCAGCCCGGCGGTAAGCCGGTCATCACAAAGTTCATTCAGACGCTGATGAATTCTGGTGATGGTGTGCTGTATCCAACCCCCGGATATCCGATCTACGAGAGCCAGGTCGAATACTTCGGTGGCACTCCACTGCCATACGGCTATTCGATGACACCGACAGGATTTGAGATTGATCTTGCTCGGATCGAAGAACAGGCACCAAAGGCTCGGCTACTTATCTACAACAATCTCCAGAATCCGCTCGGTTGCGAAAGCAGCAGAGAAGAGATGGAACGGATTGCCGAAATTGCAGTTGAGCACAACCTGTGGGTGCTATCGGACGAGGCCTATTTCGAAATGAGGTATTCAGGAACCTCGACATCGATTGCATCTCTTCCAGGAATGAGCGAACGAACGATCATTCTGTACACCTTCTCAAAACGATTTGCGATGACCGGCTGGAGACTCGGGTGCGCCGCCGGTCCGGTTCCGGTCATCGAGGCAATTGCAAAACTCAACACCAATGACGAGAGTTGTACAACGCATTTCGTCCAACATGCAGGTGTTGCAGCCCTCAATGACCCTTCCGGGTCATTGCCATTGCTTGACGAGTTGAGAAGACGTCGAGACACAACCGCGAGCGCCCTCGCCGATGTGCCAGGAGTCGAATTTGCTGTTCCAGAGGCAACGTTTTACCTGTTTCCTCGGGTAGCCGAAGCAATGGACCGTGTGGGTCACACCGACGTTGGGGAGTTCGCGACGGCAGCGCTTCAATCGACGGGAATGTCATTTTGTACCCGACATCATTTCGGGCGACCACTTCCCGATGAAGACGACAAGTTCATCAGACTTGCGTACTCAGGAATTGGGGTTGAGCGTATTGAACGCGGCCTGCAGAAATTTGCGGAGTGGATTGACAAGGGAGCGAAATGACTGCCCCAAAGATCGTCGTCACGGGCAGAATTCCAGAGCCAGGTATTGACCTTCTGAAAACAGTTGGCGAGGTCTGGGCCTGGACGCAGGACGAACCGATTCCTCATGACATACGGAACGGCCAACTCGCATCTGCCGACGCAGTTGTCACCATTCTCACTGACACCGTTGACGAGGCCTTTCTCGACGCCGCTCCAAACCTCAAAATCGTCGCCAACGTTGCTGTCGGCTACAACAACATCAACGTTCCCGCCTGTCATGCACGTGGCATCACGGTGACGAACACCCCTGGCGTCTTGACCGACGCAACTGCTGACCTTGCGATGGGGCTGATCCTGATGGCAACTCGTCGGCTTGGCGAAGGTGAACGACTGATTCGATCGGGAGCACCTTGGAAATGGGGAATGTTTATGATGCTGGGCTCAGGTCTGCAAGGTCGCCAGCTTGGCATTGTGGGAATGGGTGGGATCGGCCAGGCCCTTGCTCATCGAGCGCGTGCGTTTGGAATGTCAGTCGTGTACCACAACCGAAATGCAGTTTCTGCCGACATCGAACACGCCCTTTCGGCCCGGCGATGCGACCTTGACGAGCTGCTCGCCACCTCTGATGTCGTCTCACTCAACTGCCCATACAGCGAAGAAACCCATCACCTCATCAATGCTTGGGCGTTAAGCACGATGAGAGATGACGCCGTGTTGGTCAATACGGCCAGGGGGCCAATTGTCGACGAGTCTGCATTGGTTGAGGCGCTCGTCAACGGTGGCATCGCTTGTGCAGCACTTGATGTATTCGAGCACGAGCCAGAAGTTCATCCTGGTCTGCTGGGTCTCGACAATGTTGTCCTCGTGCCGCATCTCGGCTCGGCAACGGTTGAGACTCGAACAGCGATGGCGACTCTTGCGGCGCGAAATGTCGTTGGCTATATCGAGGGATCGGGACCGGTCACACCGGTCACATGACACTCATTGGCGCTCTAACTGTCGTTAGTCTCGAGAAATGAGCGATAACTACATACCGAGCACGATGCAATGGGTTGCCGATCAAGTCGCAGAGTACGAAGCCTCAGGCGGCACGCGAGCAAATACTCTTCGTGACACCGGCATTCCAGTGATCATTGTCACCATGACTGGTTCTAAGACGGGGGCAACTCGCAAAATCGCATTGATGCGGGTTGAGCACGAGGGGAAATATGCGCTCGTAGCGTCAAAGGGTGGTGCACCAACACACCCAGGCTGGTACCACAACCTGCTCGCGGACCCATCGGTGATGATTCAAGATGGTTCGGCGCCGAGCGCCTATACGGTCCGAGAGATTAGCGGTGATGAGCGTGCGGAGTGGTGGGAACGCTCCGCCAACGTATTTGCGCCATTCCTTGAGTACGAAACGAAAGCTGCTGAGGCGAATCGAGTCATCCCGGTATTCGTTGCTGAGCCGGCAAGCTGACGCAGCAACCGACCCAGCAACAAGACATCAAGAATTCAGCAAGGCAAGGGCGTTGTTGAATGTCTCGCTCGGGCGCATCGCTGCGCTCGCGAGGTCATCATTTGGCCGGTAGTAGCCACCAACGTCGCAAGGAGATCCCTGGACGGCAACGAGTTCGGCGACGATCTGGTCTTCACCTGCGGAAAGTGCGTCAGCCAGGGGAGCAAAAGATGAGGCAAGGTCGGCATCATTGGATTGCGCAGCGAGCGCTTGTGCCCAATACAGCGCGAGATAGAAATGGCTTCCGCGATTATCGAGGCCTCCAACTCGACGGGCTGGGCTGCGATCATGTTCAAGAACCTGCCCGGTTGCCGTATCAAGTGTTGAGGCAAGCACTGCGGCCTTCGCATTTCCAGTGACGGAAGCAAGGTGTTCAAACGAAACTGCCAAGGCGAGGAACTCTCCAAGCGAGTCCCAACGCAAGTAATTTTCTGCTTCGAACTGCTGCACGTGCTTTGGAGCCGAGCCGCCGGCACCGGTCTCGAACAATCCACCGCCGTTCATCAGCGGAACAATCGAGAGCATCTTGGCGCTCGTGCCGAGTTCAAGAATTGGGAAGAGGTCAGTGAGATAGTCGCGAAGGACATTGCCCGTGACCGAGATGGTGTCTTCGCCGCGCCGAATGCGCTCGACTGAGAACTTCGTGGCCTCAACTGGCGACATGATCTCAATCTGGAGACCACTGGTGTCATGGTCGTTGAGGTAGCTCCGGACCTTTGCGATGAGTTCGCGGTCATGTGCACGCGACTCATCGAGCCAGAACACTGCGGGAGCGCCTGTCGCACGAGCTCGGCCAACAGCAAGTTTCACCCAGTCGCGAATGGGAAGGTCTTTGACGGTACACATGCGCCAAATATCGCCGGCGTTCACCTGATGCGACATCAATACGGTTCCAGCTGAGTCGACAACACGAACCGTTCCAGCTGATGCGATTTCAAACGTCTTGTCGTGTGATCCGTACTCCTCGGCCTTTTGAGCCATAAGCCCTACATTTGGTACAGATCCCATCGTTGATGGGTCGTAGGCGCCATGTTCACGGCAATCGTCGATGACGACCTGGTACACACCGGCATAGCTCGAATCAGGAATGACGGCTTTTGCATCTTGCTGATCTCCATCGCTGTTCCACATCTGGCCAGAAGTACGAATCATCGCTGGCATTGAGGCATCGACGATGACATCGCTTGGAACGTGAAGGTTGGTAATGCCCTTATCTGAGTCAACCATCGCAAGAGCAGGACCATTTGAAATTCCAGCGGCAATGGACTGCTCGATTCGTTCGCGCTGTTCAGACGACAGCGTGCCTAATGAACTGAGAACTGAACCCAGACCATTATTCGGATTCGCGCCGGCGTTCTCGAGAACATCACCAAAATCTGCGAAGGTGTCAGCGAAGAATGCTCGGACAGCGTGGCCGAAGATGATGGGGTCAGAAACCTTCATCATGGTTGCCTTCATATGGAGGGAGAACAGCACGCCGGATGAGCGAGCATCTTCGATCTGGTCATTGAGGAAGGCGCGAAGTGCTGCAACATCCATAAATGTGCTGTCAACAATTTCGCCAGCAAGAACTGCAACGCTGTCTTTAAGGACAGACACCGTGCCGTCAATGGCTTCATGCTCAATTCGTAATGATGTGTCAGCCGCAATCGTGACGGACTGTTCGTTTGACCCGAAGTCGCCCTCAGACATCGTCGCCACATGGCTCTCAGAGTTGTTACTCCATGCTCCCATTGAGTGAGGGTGGCTGCGGGCATAGTCCTTGACGGCTTTTGGCGCACGACGGTCGGAGTTGCCTTCGCGGAGAACTGGATTCACCGCTGAGCCCTTCACTCTGTCAAACCTTGCGCGAATTTCACGCTCTTCATCTGTCGATGGGTTATCGGGATGGTCTGGGATGTCGTAACCCTTTGCTTGCAGCTCTGCAATCGCTGCCTTCAGCTGAGGAACTGATGCTGAAATGTTCGGCAACTTGATGATGTTCGCAGTTGGGTCTGCTGTGAGATCGCCGAGGAGCCCGAGATGGTCAGGAATGCGCTGATCCTCGCTGAGACGTTCGGGGAACACGGCAATAATGCGACCAGACAGCGAGATGTCTGAGGAGGTCACATCAATTCCTGCCACACCTGCGAACGCTCGGACAATCGGAAGCAGCGAATAGGTGGCGAGAGCGGGAGCCTCATCGGTGAAGGTGTAATCGATTGCGGCGGATTGGTCAGACATGTTGTATTTCTCCGAATATCAAGAGTGAGGGGGCGGTGTTGGCGATGATTCACCTTCTGGTGGATCCGTTATTACTGAGGTTAGCGGAGCAGTCGGTGGTGGAGCCGGTGTGGGATTTCGTTGAGAGGTCACGATGACTGAGAGTGCAATGACGACAAATCCCATGGCGGCAATCTGAAGCGAAGTCAGCGACTCGCCCAAAGCGGCCCAAGCGGTCAGCGATGACACGATTGGGATCAGCAATGTGAGTGTCGAACCAAGCCATAGCGGTATTCGAGTGAGCGACCAGTTCATGAGCGAATGGCCGAGCAGTCCACCGATGATGACGAGAATAAGTAGGACCACCCACTGTCCCGGATTTGGGAGCGACATGTCTTGACCGGCAGCGAAACCGACTGGCAGGGCGACGAGAGCGGTCCAGAACCCTGTTCCAAGGGTGTACTCGGTCGATGTCAGTACTCCGGCGGATCGCTTTGACATGACGAGGTAACCCGTCCACGCAAACA
>Ga0222714_10006175_pt1 | contig 11239 bp, 8 predicted proteins | sample C33_3DmetaG_FD_165048 | JGI IMG/M metagenome (GOLD analysis project Ga0222714, IMG submission 165048) | Estuarine water microbial communities from San Francisco Bay, California, United States - C33_3D | ecosystem: Environmental > Aquatic > Marine > Unclassified | place: USA: California... | reverse complement strand
GAAGGGGCTTTTGATCGAAATAACCGAAAACCATGGTTTCGCCCGCCACGATTTTACCCTGGTCGGGCTTTTCCAAGCCCATGATCATGTTCAAAAAGGTTGATTTTCCAACCCCATTGGGGCCCACTATGCCAATCTTCTCTCCTCTTTTGAACGTGTATGTAAAGTCTTCTAGGATGCACAAATCATCGCCAAAAGCTTTTTCCAAGTGATAGAGTTCGAGAATTTTTCGGCCCATTCGCTCCATTTTGACCCCAAACTCACTAGCCTCGTCCCTGTGTTGCTTTTTGGCACGAAGCGCTACATCATCAAAGGCCTCCAAGCGCGATTTGCTCTTGGTGGTTCTGGCTTTGGGCATTCGCCTCACCCATTCCAACTCGCGGCGGTAGATGTTATGCGCTTTCTCTTGCTCTGACTGAGCCACCGCATAGCGGTGTTCCTTTTGCTCAATGTAAGATTCGTAATTGCCGGGATACTCGTACAATTCTCCTTTATCCAACTCCAGAATGCGGTCACAGATGCGATCCAAGAAATACCGATCGTGGGTAACCAACAACAAGGTCAAGGATTTGGCCATCAACTGCTCCTCAAGCCATTCGATCATGGCGATATCCAAGTGGTTGGTGGGCTCATCCAAGATTAAGAAGTCGGGCTCTTCCAATAACACTCGAGCCAGGGCGAGTCGTTTGCGCTGACCACCGCTGAGGGTCGCCACCGGCTGGTTGACATTGTGAATGTCCAGCTTACCCAATACGGTTTTGGCACGAGCCTCCAAATCCCAGGCTTCATAGCGGCTCACGGCCTCCATGGCCTGATCCAAGGCTTTTTCGCTGGCCGCTGTAGCCAATTGACTGTGTTGCTCCAAAGCCCATTCGTAATCGCGAACAGCCCGCACGGCGGGTGCATCTCCCAAGAACACATTGTCCAAAATGCTCGATGCATCATCCAATTCAGGTTCTTGAGATAAATAAGCCCAGTGCAACTCCTTGCGAATGCTCACCAAACCTTGATCGGGGCTATCTCGCTGAGCTAAAATGTTCAAGAGGGAGGTCTTTCCGCTGCCATTGGCCGCCACCAACGCCACCTTGTCGCCTTTGCTCAAACCGAATGTAATGCCTGAAAACAGGGTCTTTTCGTTCCAGGATTTGTGCAGATTTTCGGCTGAGAGTACGTTCACGGGGCAAAGATCGCATTCCAGGTGCGCATCAGCACCATGCCTCAGCGGCAAGCTGATTCAACGTGCTTCTACCAGCAGCATTTGACAAACAGGCTGGCTGAGCAAATGCTCTTTTTCTCCATTCAACCGAACGCGCATGGAAGCATCAAAAGGTTCTCGATCCAGCACCTCCAGGTGGCTACCCAAAGCCATGCCGCGTTGATTCAAGTATTTGAGAAAGTCTGTAGAACTATCGCCAATGGCCTTGATTTCCCAGGCTGTGCCCACTTGGCAATTGGAAAGGGAGGCATAGGTATTCGATTCCAATTCTCCCATTGAATTGGGAATGGGCGACCCATGCGGATCATTCGTAGGGTGATTCAACATGCGGTCCATGCGTTCGAACAGGGCTTGGGAATCAATATGCTCAATTTGCTCAGCTATTTCGTGCACCTCTTCCCAGCCAAATCCCATGACATCGACCAAAAACATTTCGGTCAAGCGGTGTTTTCGAACAATGAGGGCCGCCTGGCGACGACCTTCTTGGGTCAAAGAAACGGGCTTGTATTTTTGGTAGTCGACCAAACCTTTGGAATGCAGGTTCTTCACCATGCTGTTGGCCGTGGGAACCGAAACCCCAAGTCGCTGGCCCAACTCAGACACGGAGATGCTGCCCGATTCTTTACCGGGCTCTAAGTCCAATGCCAACAGGGCCTTGAGGTAGTTTTCTTCGGTACTCGAGGCCATGGATTAGGTTTGCAAAACTCCTACATTGAAGGGTTCAACAGGGGCTTGATTGGCCGCCTCTATGCCCATGGATATCCAAGTTCGAGTATCGGTGGGTTTGATGATGGCGTCAACCCACAACCGAGCTGCTGCGTAATAGGCGGTAGTCTGTTTGTCGTAACGTTGGGTAATGGTATCCAACAAGGCCTTTTCTTTCTCTGGATCCAATTCATGGCCTTTGGCCTTGAGGCTGGCTTTTTCAATTTGAAGCAAGGTTTGCGCGGCTTGCGCGCCCCCCATTACTGCGATTTTAGCCCCTGGCCAAGCCACTATCAACCGAGGGTCGTATGCTTTACCGCACATGGCATAATTGCCGGCTCCGTAACTGTTGCCCACAATAACCGTGAACTTGGGAACGGTAGAATTCGACATGGCATTGACCAGCTTGGCGCCATCTTTGATGATGCCTCCTTGCTCGCTGCGACTGCCTACCATAAAGCCCGTCACATCTTGCAAAAAGACCAAGGGAACTTTTTTCTGGTTGCAGTTCATGATGAAGCGAGCCGCCTTATCTGCCGAGTCGCTGTAAATCACTCCGCCCACTTGCATCTCACCTTTGGCATTTTTGACCATCTCACGGTTGTTGGCCACAATACCCACGGCCCAGCCGTCGATGCGGCCGTATCCACAAATCATGGTTTTGCCATAATCGGCCTTGTATGGGGCAAAACTGCCCGCATCGACCAGGGTTTCGATCAATTCGAGACTGGAATAAGGCTTGGTGCGATCGTATGGCAAAACGCCAAATGCATCGCTCATGGGTCGAGCTGGCAATTGCGGTTTCTCACGGTTGAAGCCCGCATTTAGAGTCGACCCTAGCATGCTCATGATGTGCTTGATGCGATCCAAACAACTGGGATCATCGGGAAATTTATCGTCGATGACTCCTGAAACTTCGGTTTGGGTTTTGGCCCCGCCGAGTTGCTCGTTGTCAATGGATTCACCGATAGCCGCCTTGACCAGATAAGACCCGGCTAAAAATATGCTCCCGTTTCCTTCCACAATCAAGGCCTCGTCGCTCATGATAGGCAAGTAAGCACCCCCAGCTACGCAAGAACCCATCACTGCCGCAATTTGAGTGATGCCCAAGGCGCTCATTTTGGCGTTGTTGCGAAACATGCGCCCGAAATGCTCTTTATCAGGAAAAATTTCATCTTGCATGGGAAGAAACACCCCGGCACTGTCAACCAAATAGATGATGGGCAGGCGATTTTCCATGGCAATTTCCTGTGCCCGTAAATTCTTTTTGCCCGTGATCGGGAACCATGCACCCGCTTTTACAGTAGCATCATTGGCTACGATGACGCACAATCGACCTTGCACATGACCCAAGCCCGCGACCACTCCGCCTGCTGGGCAACCGCCGTACTCCTGGTACATTTCGTAGCCTGCAAAAGCGCCAATTTCGATCCATTCTGAATTTTCATCTCTCAGATAATCAATTCGTTCACGCGCCAACATCTTTCCTTTGGCTTTTTGTTTGGCCGCTGATTTCTCGCCGCCACCTGCCCGAATTTTCACCAATTTGGCCTCAACCGAATCCCACAGTTGCTTGTTCAAATCTTCGTTCTGATTGAATGCCAAATTTGCTGCGCTCATAGCCCAAAATTAATCAATGTATCGCATAGATTCAGGGCTTTAACGCAAATAGCCAATTAATTGATTACCTTTGCAGCGCAAAATTCTTTACGAGTCTGTCTTTGGCGGAACCCACAGCGAGGTTCCCAAACATGCGAATACGAACTCCAAAAGTGTTTCGCGACAGATAGTAAGACAAACCATATGACATCGTTTCAAGACCTGGGGCTTCACAGCTCCCTGGTTGAGGCTGTGCGCGAGCGCGGTTACACTCAACCCACCCCCATTCAAGCGGCATCCATTCCCGTTATTCTCAATCGCAGCGACTTATTCGCCACCGCCCCTACTGGCACCGGTAAAACCGCCGCTTTTGCGATTCCCATTCTGCAACAAATCATCGAAGAGCCTCAGACTAAAACTCACGCATTGGTTTTAGCTCCCACCCGTGAATTGGCCCACCAGATTTCAGATAATTTTCATCAGTACGCCAGTGGCGTGGATTTGAATATTGCCTTGGTTTACGGTGGCGTTTCTCAGTACAAACAAGTCAAAACCATTCAACGCGGCTGCCAAGTCATCATTGCCACCCCTGGTCGATTGCTGGATTTGATTGAGCAAGGATTCATCGACCTGAGCGGCATTCGAACCTTGGTATTGGACGAATGCGACCGCATGCTGGACATGGGTTTCATTGGCGACATTCGCAAAATTGGACGCTTGATCTTGACAGAAAAGCGTCAAACCCTCTTGTTCTCGGCGACCGCTCCCTATGAAATCAAGCAATTGGCAGCCGAAATGCTCCATGAGCCTGAACACATTGATATTCTGCCCCAAGAACAAGATAAACCCAACATCACCCAATGGTTGTTTGCCGTTGACAAGAGCAACAAAAACACCTTGTTGACCGAGTTGTTGTTGGGCGAAGAAATCGACCAAATGCTGATTTTCACCCGCACCAAATTCGGGGCTGATAAGCTGGTTAAATTCCTCAAGCAAAACGAGTTTTCTGCCGTTGCCATTCACGGAGACAAGAGCCAAAAAGAACGCAGCTTCAACCTAGACAAATTCAAAACAGGTCGTGCCCGCATTTTGGTCGCTACCGACGTGGCAGCTCGCGGGGTTGATATCAAAGAACTCAATTATGTCTTGAACTACGATTTGGCCCAAGATGCCGATACGCACACCCACCGCATTGGCCGTACCGGTCGCGCCGGTGCTAATGGCATTGCGGTTTCGTTTTGCGCTCAAGACGAGGTCAACCTGCTGGAACAGATCTTCAAGGTGCACAGCAAAGAGTGCATGATTGAGATGGAACACGACTGGCGCATTGATTTGATTTTCCGCAAATCAGGATCGCGCAACAAACGCGGCGGCCTGGAACGTCCCAATGCTAGACAAGAAAGTGGCAAGGGTGAACCGGCTTACGGAAACGTTCGCGTGATAAGCGGGCCTGCCAAGCCTTTTAAAACGACCAAAAACCCTTACGCTTACACCACTGATGATCGTTCAGGTGGCTCACATTCTTCAGGTGGAGGTCGCCGAGGAGGGCATTCAGGTGGCAATCGCCATTCAGGAGGAGGAAAAAGTCGTTTCGCAGGCAAAAGCTCCAGAAAACGGGCATAAAAAAAGGCGGTATCGCGTCGCTACAACCTACTACCCTTGCTGCCTTCCGGCCCTGGGGGAGTTTGCAGGGAGCTGACCGTACCGCCGCCTCAAAGATACGATTCACGCAGCGAAGTGCCCAACGAACAAAGCGGGTATATTTGCAAGATGATGAAACTCCGTTCCGACAAGCTGGTCAAGCAGTACGGTGCCAAACGCGTCGTCAACGAGGTTAGCGTATTCGTGGAACAAGGGGAAATTGTGGGTTTGCTAGGGCCCAACGGCGCTGGCAAAACCACGAGTTTTTACATGTTCGTAGGCCTGGTTCAACCCGATGCTGGGCAGGTCTACCTGAATGACCAGGATATTTCATCTCTTCCCATGTACAAAAGGGCCCAATTGGGCATTGGCTATTTGCCCCAAGAGGCATCGGTCTTTCGTGAATTGAGCGTAGAAGACAACATACGCGCCATTCTCCAGATGACTTCGCTGAGTGAAGCTGAACAAGAACAACGCTTGGAATCCTTGATAGAGGAATTTGGCCTGGGTCGCGTTCGCAAGAACTTAGGAAAGGTACTGAGCGGGGGAGAAAGGCGCCGTACTGAAATTGCCCGTGCCTTGGCCACGGATCCCAAATTCATCTTGCTCGATGAGCCATTTGCAGGAGTAGACCCTATCGCCGTTGAAGACATTCAGGGAATTGTAGCCAAACTCAAAGAGAAGAACATTGGGATACTGATCACAGACCACAATGTGCAAGAGACCTTGAGCATCACCGATAGGGCCTACTTGCTGTTTGAAGGCAAGTTGCTCAAGCAAGGCAGTGCAGAAGAACTGGCCAGCGACCCCTTGGTGCGAAAGGTCTATTTGGGGCAAAATTTTGAACTCAAACGCAAAACCCACCCCGCTGCCGGAACTCCAGAGCCATGAGGCTACTCTTACCCGATCACCTGAACGTGCACCGACACCTGGCTACTGAAGCCATTTGCCTTCAAGAAGCCGAGGAGCCCATTCTCATGTTATGGTTTTCTTCTGAGAGCATTGTGTGTGGCAAACATCAAAATTTGGCGGCAGAAGTCGATTACGCTTTTTGCCGAACGAAAGGAATTGCCCTAGCCCGCCGCATCTCAGGGGGTGGAACCGTTTACCATGACCCTGGAAATCTGAATTTTAGCTTCATACAACCCCTTCCAGAAGGGCTGGAAAAAGCCATTGATTACAAGCGGTACCTGGAACCCATGCGCGCTGCACTGCGCGCTTTGGGCATAGAAACTACCTACAGTTACAAAGACGACCTATTGCTAAACGGTTTGAAAATCAGTGGCAATGCACAACACATCGATCAGCGCCGCAAATGGGCCTTGCACCACGGAACCTTGTTGTACAACGCCGATTTGGGCCATTTATCGGCAGCCTTGAAAACTAAAGGCCAATACCAAGGCAAAGCCATTGCCTCTAGGCCAAGCCCAGTTGTCAACATTCAAGAGGCTTTGCAAACCCCTTGGACCGCTGAGGAGTTTCGGGATCAGCTAGCCGCAGAGTTCCAACAACAATTCAGCTATCGCATTTCGACTCTGAGTGCTGAAGAAGAAGAGAAAATCGACGCATTGCAGCGAGAGAAAATAGGCAGCGAGGCTTGGATTTTGGGATATTCACCCAGCTACACTCACCAGCGAACCCTGCATATAAATGAACAAAGCATCGAGCTTTTGCTGAACGTTGAAAGAGGCTTCATAAGAGACTTTCGATTGACAGCAGGTGACCGAGAACCTTGGAAAGCCCAAACTCAATTATGCTTGGGAAAAGCCCTGAGCGAGGCCCTTTTCTGTGAACAATTTGCCTTCACCGACTGGAACAAGCACCAAGCCTATCTTCAATTTATCTAGCATGAAAAAAAGCGAAAAAGTAGCCTTCATTCTGGAAACCTTGGAACGCCTTTACCCCGAAACCCCGGTTCCACTGGATCACAAAGATGCTTATACCTTATTGATTGCCGTGTTGCTGAGCGCACAATGCACCGATGCCCGTGTCAACCAAATCACACCCCTGTTATTTGAACAAGCCGACAACCCCAAGGACATGGTTGAACTTTCGGTTGAGCAGATTCGGGAAATCATCAAGCCTTGTGGGCTTTCGCCCGCCAAGAGCAAGGCCATATGGGGACTTTCAGACATTCTCAACACACAATATCAGGGCAGGGTGCCCGCCAGCTTTGAAGCCCTCGAGGCCTTGCCTGGAGTCGGTCACAAAACCGCATCGGTGGTCATGAGTCAAGCGTTTGGAGTACCGGCCTTCCCGGTTGACACCCACATTCACCGGTTGGCCTGGCGTTGGGGCTTGAGTCCAGCCCGCAATGTCGATCAGGTAGAGAAAGACCTCAAACGATGGGTGCCCCGCGAGCGCTGGAACAAAGCACACCTTCAAATCATTTTCTTCGGTCGGGAATACTGCTCAGCCCGAACGCATGAGCCCAGTCAATGCCCCATTTGCTCAGTGGTCGGATGCCGTCCAGGCAATCGACCCGCTTAAAGGTTTTCAATAAAGGCTGCGAACCAAATCTACCAGGCTAATGCCTTCTGCCTCTGCGCGGAAATTGGGCACCAATCGGTGGGCCAACACCCAAGGGGCCACTCGCTGAATATCTTCACGATCAACCGTCAACTTCCCGTTCATCAAGGCATGGCATTTGGCCCCTAAAATGAGGTTTTGCCCGGCTCGGGGACCGGCACCAAATCGAAGATAATCCTTGACCATGGCTGCCGCTGTGGGGCTATCGGGTCGTGTTTTATGCACCAATTGAACCGCGTATTCAAAAACCTGGTCGACCACAGGAACCGAGCGAACCGCTTCCTGAAATTCCAGAATGCTCTTGGCATCAAGTACCGCAGTGGCCTCACTTTGTTCGGCCGAAGTCGTACGCTTCAAAATGGCTTGTTCCTGCTCAAAACTGGGATAGCCCAGCACCACTTGATACATGAAACGATCCAGCTGCGCCTCAGGCAAGGGGTAAGTACCTTCTTGCTCAATGGGGTTTTGGGTGGCCAGCACGAAAAAAGGATGGGGCAAGGAGTAGAGAGTACCTGCCGCTGTGACTTGCTTTTCCTGCATCGCCTCCAGCAAAGCAGCCTGCGTTTTGGGAGGGGTACGGTTGATCTCATCGGCTAGCAAAACCTGGGTAAAAACAGGGCCCTTGCTAAAGCTGAATTGGCGTTCAGCATTTAAAATTTCAGCGCCCAAAATATCACTGGGCATCAAATCAGGGGTGAACTGAACACGTTTAAAATCCAAACCCAATGCCACTGCAATGGTCTTCACCAACAAGGTTTTGGCCAAGCCTGGAACACCCACCATCAGCACGTGTCCGTTGCAAAAAACAGCATTCAGCAGGGCTTCTACGGCCTCTTCCTGACCGATCACAACACGGGCAATCTCTTGCTTTGCACGCTGAACTTCAGGAGCAAAGGCACGGGCTTTATTCAACGATTCGCTGGGGTTCATGGGTGGTTCCACTCTTGCATAGATGGGCAATCAAAACCAGGATCATTCACCCGAATGTAGGTACGGGCTTTGAACTTGTCGACCCAGGCATCTAGGGCTTCTTGCTTCTTTTGATTTTCGGCCTCCATTTGAATGCGGCTGTAATCCTGGATCAAATTGGCTTCGTGGGGGGCAATGAACGACTTCACATAGAGAATGCGGTAAACCGAACGACCATCTGGGGTGACTGTCAACTTGGGCGCCGAGTATTGACCGGCATCCATCTTCTCCACCATTTGCTTGATATCGGTGGGAAGTTCATCAAACGAAGTTTTCTGCAAACCCGTTACCTCATCACTCAAAAAGCCGCAATAAGCCTTATCACCGTAGGTTTCACTGGTAAATCCTTTGACGGCTGTGCACCATTCCATGCGGCCTGCGCTCAATTCGGCAAACAAAGAGTCGGCCAGGGCAGAGGCCCGTATGAAATCGTTGCTGGTGTACTCGGGGCGAATCAAAATGTGCGCCGCAATGATTCGGTCGCCTTTGCGCTTGATCAGCTTCATGATGTGAAACCCATAATCGCTTTCAAACACTGGGCTCAAACTATCTTCCTTCAACTTGAAAGCCATGCGTTCAAAAGCCCCAACCATTTCGCCACGACCAAATTCAGGCAACAAACCGCCGTTGTTTTTAGAGCCTGGGTCCATGGAGTAGGCCTTGGCCAAACGCTCAAAGCTCTCTCCTCGCAATATTCGGGCACGCAGGTCCTCCAATTGCTCCTTGGCATAGTTGCGGGCCACTTCTGATACAGGCGGCTCCAAAATCAATTGGGCTACCTCTACTTCTGTGTTGATGATGGGCAGCGAATCTTCAGGAATGGATTCGTAGTACTGCTTCACCTCCTGGGGCGAAATGCGAACCGGGTCGGTGATGGTGCTGCGCATTTCTTGCGCCAACAAGTTGTTGCGCATCTTGGGGCGAATCTCATCTTTGAATTCGGGAATGGTTTTCCCCAGGTATCGCTCCAATTCGGTCAAACTTCCAGCCATGCGCTGGTATTCCCGAATGCGGTTGTCAATTTCTGCCTCCACCCGATCGTCGGTCAAGGGAATGGAATCGATTTCGGCTTGATTGAGCAACAAACGGTCAATGATGAGTTGGTCGAGCAAGGCACAATATGCCATGGACGAATCGGGCAATTCACGGCCGCGGGACAACTGCATTTTCTCCGTCTCGTATTCTGAACGCAGAATGATTTTATCGCCCACCACGGCTAGAATTCCATCTACCCGTTGGGGAGGCAAAGTAGGGCCTTGAAGGTCAGGCTGTGCCAGCAGGGAGCCAGCGAACCCAAACAGGCCCATTACCCAAATGGCCAATTTTCTCATCGGGCGTTCAATTCTTTTTTCAAGGCCTCGACGCTTTCGTAGTTGATTGAAACTTCGTAGCGATTCTCTAGTTCATCCATCCAGCGGCGCTCCAACTCTTCTTGGTAACGGGAAGTAACGGGACCGCGGCATTCGCTCAAGGCTTTGGGACCCGCTGGCAAGAAACCGTGAATGTTCACCAAAATCCAATCTTCGCCTACTTGATTCAGCTTGACCAAACCGGTTTGGCTCTTGTAAGCGCTGTTGCTGAACAAGGTATTCAATACAGCGGGATTGGGAACGAGGCCTGTATCAGACCATTGGTAGTAGCCCATGCGGTAATTGAATCCCAGCGGATTGTTGCGCGTGTGCATGCGGAGCAGGCTATCGGCTTGAACCCCTTTTTTAACCTGCTTGGCGACGGTCTTCATCATTTTGGCGTCGCTGCAGTAGTAAATATCTACGTGGTAACGGTCGTCCCAGCGATAGGCATCGCGGTGCTCAGCAAAATACTGCGCCAGACCAGCTGAATCATTGTTGGCACGATCCCAAACCAATTGCTGCATGCGATTGAACATCAAAATACCCTCGCGGTACTCTTGATAGATGTCGCGAAACTCTTCTGAACGCTCTTCCAAATGTTCATTCTGATTGGCTACGCAACTCTCGCTTACCCATTGCTGATATTCACTGGCAAAGGCTTCTGCCTTGCCTGAGTTCATGGCTCGGCGATTGTTCTGAATGAACAAGGCAAAGTCTTCAACGGTATAACTTTCATTGCCCAAACGAAACAGCTCCATGTCGAGCAAATTGAAACGCTTTCCCTTGTTGTCATAAGATTTAGGCAGAGCATCCATGTCAAATGAACCGTTCAAAAAACTCGAGTCCAAAACTGTCAAAAATGCCTGATAAGCCTGAGGATTTTCAGTGAAGTTGTTCTCGCGCTTTACCTTCTCGACCAAGGCATCGATGCTGACTTTCGAGCGAGCATTTTGCTGCACTTGCTGCTTCAAACTGCTGCGCATTTGGTCGAAGGAGGCCATGGGGCGCACGTCTACCAACTGAAGCAAGTGGTACCCATAATTCGTGCGAAAAACAGAACTGATTTCCCCCTTCTCCGTCATCGAAAAAGCCTTGTCCACCCACAACTGTCGATCGGGATCTCCAATGTACTGGGTAGTATTCACGTAATCCATGATGCCGCCGTTGTAGCGAGAGTTATAGTCTTCGCTGTAATTGCGGGCCATTTCTTCGAAAGAAGCCTGTCCAC
>Ga0222714_10006174_pt1 | contig 11240 bp, 7 predicted proteins | sample C33_3DmetaG_FD_165048 | JGI IMG/M metagenome (GOLD analysis project Ga0222714, IMG submission 165048) | Estuarine water microbial communities from San Francisco Bay, California, United States - C33_3D | ecosystem: Environmental > Aquatic > Marine > Unclassified | place: USA: California... | reverse complement strand
GTGTCTTGTGATTTATATACAATACCGAGAATAAGGTTATATTCGCTTTAAATCCATATATTAATTAAATATTTACACTCAATATTTCTTTATTACGTATCATCAAAATTAAAAGTATAAGAATTGCCAATATCATTACAAATATTAGGAAAACAAACCCCATAATTATATAAATATATGGATTGATTTCATATAAAATAAAATCGATTACAGGTTTTAACAACATTTTAAATTCATTTTTAATGTCTTCTCTCTTTAATATATCTAAACATTGTTGAACGAACGAATCTTTCATAATTATCTATTAGAGAATTAAATACAATTTTATGCGTGTTAATATTATTAAAAATTTCTATATTTTCATTAATATGAATAATATAATTGAACCAAATGAAAAATTTGATTTTTCAAATATTTCTTTAGCACATCCGGTTGGCATCCAAGGTGGTGCTTATTTTACTAAAATTGAATTTAATAAAAAACCATTATACATACAAACTTCAAAAAGTTTAACAAGACATGGGATTGTTAAAACTGGTAAAAAATACTATTCTGATTTAATGTTTGACAATAGTTCTGAAACGCTTATACAATGGTTTGAAAATTTTGAAGAAAAATGTAAAAAACTTATATATGAAAAAAAGGATTTATGGTTTCAAGGTAATTTAGAAGAAAATGACATTGAAAGTGCGTTTAATCCTTTAATAAGAGTATATAAATCAGGTAAATTTTATCTATTAAGAACTAATATTAAAAATTCAAAAGATGACATCCCAGCAATAAAAATATACAATGAAAATGAAATTACATTAGATATTAGTGATATTACAGTTGAAACCGAAATGATTTCTATTTTAGAAATACAAGGTATTAAATTTACATCCAGAAATTTTCAAATTGAAATTGAATTAAAACAAGTTATGGTGGTTGATCGTGAACCTATTTTTCAAAGTTGTCTTATAAAAAATCATAAGAAAACTAATGAACAAACACATTTAGCTAATTTAGATAATTTAGATGAATTTAAATCGACTGAAAATATTAATCCAGAATATGAGTTAGAATTAAATAACAAAAACAAAAACAACAACAAAATGGACCACTATATGGAGGAAGAAGTAACATCGACAGTTGAACCAAAAATGGAAGAAATTGTAAATTCTTTAGAAGAAAATGATGAAATTGAATTATTAGACGGAGAAGAAAAAAAGGAACAAGATGTTGCTTTAGATATTAAATTTGAAGATTTAACTGATGTTATTGAGGAAAATACCGATACATTGCGAGGGATTGACAATAACGATTTTACTTTAGACAACGTAGAAATTATGACACTTAACAAACCGAACCAAGTTTATTTTAAATTATATAAGGAAGCCATAACAAAGGCAAAAAATGCAAAAAAGAATGCTATTTTAGCTTATCTAGAAGCGAAAAATATTAAGAAAACATATATGATAGAAAATATTAATGATAGTGATAGTGAGTTTGACGCAGAAATAGATGAAGTTTCGGAAAGTGAATTGGAAGGTCTTTGATAAAGTTTAGGATAATTAAATTTTAATCGTAAAAATTATTTTATCATTAATTTTATATAATGAGTGTCTCTTTAAAGAAACTATGGAATGACTACGGAGTTGGAGCTATTATTATTCTATTAATTGTCGCCTATGTTGTTTATATCTTCGCTGGTTATTTAGGTGCAAAAGGAATGCCAGGTAATGAATCTAATAGTCAAATGCAACAACAATATAAAAATACAAATGCTGCTTATTCTGCCAGCGTTCGTCCTTCTGATCCAATGGGACAGAATGAAGTATTTGCCTCGGCAAATGGTGCTCAAACATCTATGCCAGGAATACCTTCTTCGTGTTCCAAGCCTACTATCCAAAATCCATCAGAACTTTTACCTAAGGATACCAACTCGCAATGGGCTCAATTAAACCCTTCAGGCAAAGGGGACCTTGCCAATATTAACTTACTTAAGGCTGGTTACCATATTGGAATTGATACAATTGGTCAAACATTGAGAAATTCTAATCTTCAAATTCGGTCTGAACCTCCTAACCCTCAATTGAATGTTGGGCCCTGGAATACTAGTACAATTGAACCAGATTTCATGAGACCTCCGTTGGAAATTGGGTCTGGTGCTCAATAATGATAACTTATAAAAAAATAAATTAATAAAATATTTGTATCATCATTATAAGATATAAAATAATTTTGGGCTGTATATCTAGAAATACAAGCCAAAATAAGATATAAACAAATCGCAGTTATTATTTATATCTTATAATAGGTTTAAGTAATTTGTTAATATTTCTTCTCTAGAAAATAGTACAAAGGCATACATTCTATAAGGATTGGTTTACAATTTTATATATTATTAATATATGGGAAAACATAGTACATTTTTTTATATATTTTTGGCGTTCGTATTATTGTTGTGTTTGATTATTTATTATCATTCTGATGCATACGATTTAAAATGTATTATAGCTTCTCAAGATGGAAACCGATATTGTGTTCGTGAAAGAGAGAAGATGGAATTGGCCGCAAATCTTTTAGCAGACGTAACACAAAAATTAAAAGATATGGTATTTTATTTAAAAGAGAAACAACCGGAAGACGTACGAACTAAAAGATTAATAGAAGGATTTAATCCAACTAAAATATGCGAGACTTTACCAACAAGTGAGTTAACTGCGTATAGTGAAAATAAAGGAGAGAAATTAGCATTTTGTTTAAATAAACAAAAAAATGGTTCAAAATTAATTGATATTAATACACTCACATTTGTAGCTCTTCACGAGTTATCACATATTTCAACAAAATCGGTCGGCCACGGACAGGAATTCTGGGAAAATTTTAAATGGGTTCTACAAAACGCAAAGGAAGCCGGGATTTATTCACCAATTGATTATAAAAAATACCCAGAAGAATATTGCGGTATGTCTATAAACGATAATCCTTATTACGATTTAGGATAAAAATTATAATATATATATATATAATGGAAAGTGCGTTAACACATTTATTTCATGCGTTTATTATCTCTGTTATTCTTTACTTGCTAATGAGATTCGCATTAAGACAATCTCAAACGATGGCATTGAATAGAAGCATATTAATTGGTGGTGTTGCTTTAGTTTATATGATTTTATTTGGGCACGGATTACCGACACACGTCAATAGAATTTAGTTTAATTAATTTATTATTAAACTAAATTAAAAATAATAAATTATTTATATATATGTCACAACCTATATCCTCAATAAAATCATTAGACGAACCTTTAAATAGTATAATATATAAAGTTAAACATTTAGTTAATAATACAGTTGATACTATTTTTGTATTTTATGGAAGAAAACAAGAGGATATTCCAAACGAAGAAACTATTAAAAAAATATTTACGGAACAAGAATATGACGAAATTAAATTTAATAAGTCAAAAATTGTATTTAGTGAACAAAGTATCCATTATGATGACACAATTGCTACTATTAAACTAAAAATTATTAATGAAATTAAAAAAGATATTGCTATTGAAGAAATTTATCTATTTTGTAAAAAAAACGAAAAACTTAATTCGGTGGCAATTTACCAATCTTTAACACAAAATAAAAAAATACCTTTAACAAGGGTTCGTCTTGACCAAATTATCCAAAATATTACAGATTTAGAGGGCAATCCTTTACCCGCCCCCGAAGATAAAGATGTTTACGCATATGATGATATTTTTGAAATGCATCTTGATAATAAAGAATACATTATTAATACAGTATTAGGACAAAAAGTTTTTATCACAGAAAATGAATATCCATACATTTGTAATCCGTTTGACGTGAAACATTATGATAAATTTTTCGAGCAAAATTCAAGAAAATCATTGTCATCTTTAAATAATAATTTGCTTCTAAATTCAGGTAAAATCGTAGATGATACTATTTATTTATGCTTAGCCAAAGATGTTTTAGCATATGTAGATAGTCAAGATGTTTCAGAAATGACCACATTAAAATTATATTACCCTTTTTTGTATAATAAAAATATCAATTCACTCGAAGATTTAGATAAAAAAACAGACGAGTTAATTATTTCCAATAAAAAGGTTAATAATAAAAAAGCCATTCACGCGTTTAACGTAATCAACATGTTTTATGATATTTATAAGTTGAGAAAAAATGATTTAAAATATCTTTCAAGAGGTATCAAATTTATTAAAGCCGTTATGAAGCCTGAATTCGATGTTAAAATCCCTCTTGAAATTATATTCAAAATTGTTCACTCTACGGAGATTAATCCTCTAATTAAATATAATCCTTCATCTAGACAAGAAAATGTATTTAGACTTTATACTGATAAACTTTCTACCGATGGTAGAAAAATTCCATACCTTAAAAAGGCTACAATATTTAAACTAATGAGGGATATTGGTAAAACTAAATCCGTTTCTATTTATATTGAAACAACCGATTCACAGACCTTACATTGTGAGTTTGACGAAAATGGTTTTATAACAATGTCTGCTGAATTTAATACTATCGTTAATGTTACACAAATCGATGATATGTTTAGAAAATTTATTAATCCAACTATACTAGAAATTAAGTCAGTATTGGAACAAAGTGGGTATAAATTAAATATATTCAATAGTTTAAATGATGATAATATTGAAATTAAACAAATGACTTATGAAACTAATGTTACTATTACTAAACCATTTGATATAAAAAAATACAAATGTATTTCTAGTATATTTATCAATGAGACTGGTAAAAATAAAGCAAATCAGTTTAAATTGCGTTTCAAACGTGTATCTAATTTTAGTAAATTTACTAGTATAGAAGCTTTTATTCTTGAACAACCTGCACAAGGACTTAAGGGACACGAAATTATTCAAAAATTACTTGAGAATTTTCCTGAATTAACTATGGAAGAAGCTACTGATTTAGTTAGAAAAGTAGCAAATGAATTAGATGTCGAAAGAGGCGTTAGAAAAACTGATATTAAAATTAAAGAGAACCCTGGGTTTAAAACTGACGTATCAATTTATTTAGAAACAGGGACACTTAAAATAGTTACTGAAAATATTAACAATATTAACTATTTATACACGTTGCCTATCTATTTAGATTCTATTATTCGTTTAACTCAAGACCACACATCGACTAGATATCCTCTTGCTGAAATTAATAAATTATGTAAACACGAAGAAACGGTTGATATAACATTTCCTGATACAGAAGACCCTATTAAAAAAGAGGACTTCGCTGAAAATGAAGACGATGAATATGTTACATATAATAAATTTACAAAAAATAAAAAGGATACGCCTAAAGGAGCGTTTAGTTTATTTTTTGATGACGATGATGAATCTGATAAAAGTTATAAATCAGAAGGAGGTCAACCATCGTCAGAAGAATCTGTATCATCTGAAGAAACAACACCAAATAACAAAGCAAAAGCATTATCTTCTATGAAGAAACCAAACGGAGTACCCTCGGAAGAATCTGTATCATCTGAAGAAACAACACCAAATAACAAAGCATTATCTTCTATGAAGAAACCAAACGGAGTATCAAGTGAAAAAGATTTATCCAGCGAAAAAGATTTATCTTCAATAATTAACCCAGACGGAGTATCAAGTGAAAAAGATGTATCAAGTGAAAAAGATTTATCTTCAATAATTAACCCAGACGGAGTATCAAGTGAAAAAGATATATCAAGTGAAAAAGATTTATCTTCAATAATTAACCCAGACGGAGTATCAAGTGAAAAAGATGTATCCAGCGAAAAAGATTTATCTTCAATAATTAACCCAACTGGAGTATCAAGTGAAAAAGATGTATCAAGTGAAAAAGATTTATCTTCAATAATTAACCCAACTGGAGTATCAATTGAAAAAGATTTATCAAGTGAAAAAGATTTATCCAGCGAAAAAGATTTATCCAGTGAAAAAAAACCGGTTGCAATCGAAAAGTCTAAATCAAAAACTCAAACACAAACTTCAAAAGAAAATCAACAAATCATTATAAAAAGTGTTTCTGAAGAGGAAATGTCAAGAAAAAAATCAACAAAGATGGACTCCGCAAAAAAGTCTGCTTTGCAAAAAACTAATAGTAATGAAAAAAATAAAGAGGAAAATGATGTAGAGGAAGATGAGGTAGAGGAAGATGAGGTAGAGGAAGAGGAAGAAGATGTAGAGGAGGAAGAAGAGGAAATTAGAAATATAGATGGTATGAAACTAAACAAACCATATTATTTCCAAACTCAAATTGAAAAGAATGATCCTATTTTAATTATTAAAGAAGATACACCAGAATATAACGCATATTCAAGAACGTGTTTATCAGATAAAAGAAGACAACCGGTAATTCTCACCGACGCACAGTTAGATAAAATTAACAAAAAATATCCTAAATTTTTGAGAGAACAAGATGTATTAAAATACGGTTCAGACGAAAAGCACCAATTTAATTATATTTGTCCGCGTTATTGGTGTTTAAAAAATAATACAATTATAGACCCGGCAGATATTAAATTAGAAAACGGCGAATATGTTCATAAACCTAAAAGGGGTCCTTCTTGTGGCAAAGTATTGCCTAAAAATAAAAAAGAAGTAAAGCCAGGATATTATATATATGAATTTAATGATGAAGGCTACCCAGGGTTAATTCCAGATAAGCACCCAAAGGGGTTATGCTTACCTTGTTGTTTTAAAAATTATAATACCGAAGGAAGAATAAAAGCAAGAAAAAGGTGTTTAAAAGAAGAAACTGAAAAAGATAATAAAGTAGCATCAAAAAAAGAAGATGAATACATTTTAGGTCCAGAAAAATTTCCATTAGATGCAGGACGTTGGGGATATTTACCAGGTGAAATACAAACTATACTTCATGAAGTAAACGCCGATTGTCAAGTTAGTAAAACAAATACTAATATTAAAGAAAACAATCCTTGCTTATTAAGACATGGAATTGAAATAAGCAAAAATCAATCATTTGTAGCGGCGATTTCAGATGTGTTGTTTTATGGAAAAAGAATATATAATGAGTTTGACCCGAAAAATATCCAAATTGCAAAAATTTTAAGTATAAAAGAAATGAGAGAAAGATTTATCAAGTCAATAACTATTGATTCGTTTATTAAATACCAAAATGGTAATTTGGTAACAACTTTTCGCGAAATGGATAAAAATATAAACATTGATAAATATACAAATTCAAAACTCTACTCAAAAATAGATATGACAAACACAGACGAAAAGGCTTATTTTACAAAAGTGGTTTCGGCATTTGAAAATTTTGTATTATTCTTAAAAGACGATGATGCGTTAATAGATCATACATATTTATGGGATATAGTAAGTATGCCAAACAAATATTTATTTCCAGATGGTATTAATATTGTTATTTTTCAAATACCACATGATGATATAACAAATAATGTTCAATTAATTTGTCCAACAAATCATTATTCATCAGAATTATATCAACCAAGAAAGCCAACTATTATATTTGTAAAAGAAAATGGTTATTACGAACCTATTTATTCTTATTTGACTGTTTCAAATAAATTAAATGTAACTAAAATGTTTAAGGAATATGACTCTCATCTCTCTAAAACGATGAGAGCAGTTTTTAAAGAATTGATAAAACCATTTTTTGAATTAATATGTAGACCACTAGATAGTATGCCAAATGTTTATAAAGCTATACGACCATTATTACTGTATGATTTAGTTCAAAAATTAGATAAATATAACTATAAAATAAAAAAACTTGTTATGAATTTTAATAATAAGATTATTGGAGTTTTAGCTGAAGAGCCAGGTCTATCAAAAAAGTCTGGATTTATCCCATGTTATCCTTCTGCGTTAGACGAAAATTTGAAAAAAGACTTAGATTTTGTTTTTATGAATAATTTAGATTTATGGAGAACATATAACGAAACAGTCGAGTTTTTAAACAATATTGACAAAAAAACTAGTAAAAGGAGAGAAAAAGCGGATATCCCGTGTAAACCTGTGTTTAAAATTGTGGAAGATGAAATGATTGTAGGCATTATTACCAACACGAACCAATTTATACAGATTTCCGAACCAATCACAGAGGATGAAATTAATAAAGACTACGATTTACCATCAATTACTGATGAAAATTATATTGTAAACCCAAAAAATAAAAATATGAAGGCAATTGATATTGAAATAATGACAAGCCAATCTGTAGACGAAGAAAGAGTAGATTACATAAAAAAAATTAAATTAGAAACTAGTTTTTATAATGTTTTTAGAAACACAATTAGAATATTATTACATAACTATGAAAATAATAAAATTAGAGGACAACTTGAAGCTGAAATGTTAAAGGAATACATAATATATTCAGATAAGCTTGAGAATATAAATAAAATATTGAGAGAACTGGTTAAGGATAAAATTCAATTTATAGGCGATGAAAATTATTATAAATTAATAAATGAAGTATCTACATGTATTGTAAAGGATAAAAATAAATGTGAAAATACTCCAAATTTATGTGTTGTTACTGAAAATGAAAAATGTAATCTTATACTTCCAGAGAAAAACTTGATAACAAATAAAGTAAACGAACCAATTTATTATGGAAGAATGGCTGATGAGTTAATTAGATATAATAGAATTAAATCATTTATGATGCAACCTCAAACATATTTATCATTTGGAAAAATGGGTTATAATTTGAGAGATAACGAGATTATTATGGTTCAATCTACTTTAACACAGGAATATTTCGAAACTCTTGTACCAGTAATACCAAATAAATATACACATTATAATTCGCACGATGAAGCCCAACCTATTATTAGTCAAGTATATGAAAATAGGATTTCTTCTCTAGATCATGCAATTGGTAGAAAAAATGAGATGATATGTCATATAAAGCAAAACGATAAAATTATATCAACTGAATGGAAAAAATGTTTTCCTAGTAATTATGGTGAATATGAATATACTGACAATAATTTTTGTACATTCAAGTTTATTATAGATTTGATTGAGAGAAAAACAAAAGAAACATATCAAATTAATGAAATTAAAAATCAATTATATGATGAGTATAAAAAATATATTAAAGAAAACGGAGACAAAATTTTAGATATACTTATAATAGAAGGTAAAAAAACGTTGGGAGACCAGGTTCGTAGTGGTACTCTTTCATTTGCAAATTTTATTTATACTGATAATTATTTTTTAACCACCTTTGATTTATGGTTGCTTGTAAATAAATATAAGATTCCAACAATTTTTATTTGCCAAAAGTGTATATTACAAACCAATTATGAAAAGCAAGAATTTGTTGGGTATGGCAATAAAGATGATAAATTCGCATTTGTGTTAATACCCGGATTTAGACCTGAGCACGTACCCAAATTTAAACTCATTAAATCAGATAAAAACGAGGGTTTTATTTCTCTCAACAATTTGAACGAAGAATGTGTAAGGAGAATGGAAACTGCTATAGATAATAAAATAACAATTGAAGATTATCTTAGAGATTTTATACTTGTAAAAAAAACGGCTTATCAAAAAAAGAAATGTTTATTACTTGATTCTGACACGGAAAACGAAAATAAGCCAAAGAAAAAGAAATTAATAATTGAGAAAACCAGTCCAGAGATTGTTAAGCCAAAGAAAAAGGATTTGATAATTGAGAAATCCAGTCCAGAGATTGTTATGTCTGGACCAATTAAAAAACAAACAAAAAAAGTTGTTATTAAAGGCGATCCCAAAAATAAAACAAAACGACAAACTGGAATTAAAAAACGGCGATTTTTAATAATCGAAAGTGATTCCAAATAAGTGTAAATTATCAAGGTTCGTCGTCTACACTGTCGTAATAATATTGGACTACTAGTATTATTCGCCTTATTTTAAACAACAAAATTAAATAAATTAAAAAATATGTCGTCATTAATCGGTTCATTAATCGGTTCATTATACAATAAATGATTATTAATAAACGTTTCGGTTGTATACGTATTAAATTTTTTATGTAGAGAATTAAACTCTATTTGTGGGTCGTATTTAATAATTTTGCCGTTTTTAATCTTTTCTTTAAATACTACGATTTTTCTTCCAAATAATGGATTAAATTTATTAAATTCTTTTAGTTTTTTATATAATTTAATTTTTGAGTCGATGTTATGTTTGGTCACTAACGAATAATATGCCGTTAAATATAAATTTAAATAAGGGGTCATAATTTTAATTAAAATATCTACTGGGAACTCAATATCTATATTAATTTTATAATTTTTATGTCGAATATTATATTCGCTTATCATTATTAAAATAGTACCCTCGGTTTGTGTTTTTGTAGAATTGTTAATATAGTTTTTAATTGAAATTTCTCTCAAAATATATTCATAACTATTAATAAAAGTTGTCATATTAAAATCAGTTTGTTTAAATTTGAAAAATATATCAATATATTCGGGTTTTATATAACCAATAGAAGTATTATTAATTAAATAAAAATAAATATAATATAAAATAGATTTTTGAAATGGTAAATTGTTATATGGGTTTTTAATTGTTATTGGTTGACAAAAAAACAAATATGTATTAGTTAATGATATATAAATAATTTTTAATAGGTCTTCAATCTTAAATAAATAATTATAGTTATTATAGTAAATTGACAAAACGTTTTTTTCTCCAAATTTAATTTCATTTAATTGTAAGTCAGTATTTACAATTAGCTTCGCTTTTTTAATTTTATATAAAAAACAAAATCTGTTAAGTGTATGGTAAACTTTTTGTATTTTATTAAAGTAATTTATAAACTCATTTCTCTCTTCGTGTTTTTTTACAAAGTAAAAGTTATCGATGGTTTCATTTAAAAAGTTGAATTTGTTTTTATATGTTGTTTTTTTCTCGATGTACCGGCTGAAAAAAAGTTTATGTATTCCACTTACCATATCAGTAGTATCATATTTTGGAGAAAAAACATTATTTTTAATATTTATTACTTTATAAATAATAGTATCAAATGTATTCATTGTTGGTATAATATTATAAGTTAAATAATATTTAATTTATTTAACTTATTTAATTTATTTAATTTATTAGAAACCAGGGTTATATGTATTATCTTCGCCCATATTTTCAGGAGCAATTGTGGCAACATAAGTTTGGATAGATATTTTATTAACTCCGCAAGGGTCGTCTAACTTTTCATTGTCAAAG